>FWPV01007403.1_pt1 | contig 19959 bp, 25 predicted proteins | sample 2228371 | NCBI WGS metagenome assembly FWPV01 (sample SAMEA103939776, study PRJEB20133) | metagenome | reverse complement strand
CCATCTCCTCGATCGTCATCGCCTCCCAGCCTGCGACTCACGTGCGCCAAGGTCCACGACGGTGCTCACCTTGCGTGAGACAACTCTGGGCATGGCCTCCCGCCGCGTTTGGGTGGTATGATGGGCGAGTTCAAGGCTGCGATCCTGAGGAGGAGGACGATGAATCAGTATTGCCATTCGTGCGGGATGCCGCTGGCGGACCTGAGCCTCAAGGGACCTTCGGACCAGTATTGCCGGTACTGTGCGGATCCTCAGGGGGTGCTCCACCCTCGAGAGCAGGTGCAGCACGGAATTGCCCAGTGGCTCAAGAGTTGGCAGCCGGGGATCTCGGAGGCGGAGGCCCTCGCCCGCGCTGCCCACTACATGAGGGCGATGCCGGCCTGGGCCGAGGAGTAGTCCTCTACCTTGGAGCGGGAAGGATTCGCTCGGCGAGGATGAGATCCTCGGGCCGGGTGACCTTGAGGTTCGCCGGGTCGCCGGGGAGGGCAGCGACGGGGTGGCCGAGGAGGAGGACCGCCGCCGCGTCGTCGGGGAGGTCAAGCCCACGGCGTTCCGCCTCCGCGTACCCCGCGAGGAGGAGCTCCCGCCGGAACCCCTGCGGGGTCTGGACGAGGACGAGCTCGGAGCGGTCCAGGGTCTCGGCGAGGAACCCGTCCCGAGCGTAGCGGACGGTGTCCGACACGGGGACCACCGGCACCGCCGCCCCGTGGCGCCGTGCAGCGGCGAGGACCCGACGGACGAGGTCCGGGCTCGCAAGGGGACGAGCCCCGTCGTGGACGAGGACGAACTCACCGCCCGCCGTGGCGACCCCAGCTCGCGCGGAATCGAGGCGCCTCTCCCCTCCCGCGACGACCCTTGTGGGAAGGGGGAAGCCGCGCACGACCCCGGCCGCGCGTCCCTCGTCCCCACTGCGGACCACGACCACGATCTCGTCCACCGCGCGCGCGTGCACGAACGCGCCGAGCGCGTGCGCAAGGAGGGGCCTCCCGGCGAGAGGGGCCCACACCTTGCCCTCCTCGCCGCCGAACCGCGTCCCCCTTCCGGCAGCGAGGACCACTCCGGAGGCGGCAACCATCGGCTTACCCCCGGGGTGGCCGGGGGAAGGAGATTCTCTGGAGGTTTGTCCCGTCGGGGTTGATCGTGTACGCCCCCCACTGCCCGCCGCGGTTGGAGTTGAACAGGATCCGCCCATCAGGGGTCCAGGTTGGGTTCGCGTCCACGGCCGCGTCGCTCGTCACCCGGAACATGGTCCGGGTCTCTACCTCCAGGGTGAAGATGTCCCAGTTGTCCTTGTCCTGGACGTACATGAACGCGATCCGCGTCCCGTCCGGGGACCAGCATGGGTACACGATGTCTCGCTCCAGCCCCACCAGAAGTCGCTCCTCGTTCGTGGCGAGATCGAGGACGAACAGGTCGTAGCTCTTCTCCCCCTTGGCGATGTAGGCGAGGCGCGTTCCATCCGGCGAAAGCGTTGGCTGCCAGAAGTCCACCGGCTCTTCCTCCCCCCCGAAGAACATGCAGCCCGCCAGGCCCAGCCCCAGCGCGCCGAGGATCATCCCCTTGAACGTAATGCGTACCACATCATCCCCCTTTTCGCTACAATGATTCGCTTTGCTTCATTGTACGGGGGAACGATAGGTTGGGTCCGAAGGCGGAGAGGGTCAGGGATATCGTTGCCCGAGGGTCGGAGGCGCTCGCGCGAGCGGGGGTTCCATCCCCCGTGCGCGAGGCGCGACGGCTCCTCTCCCTCGCTGTCGGCTCGCCGACGGCCGTTCTCGGACCCGCCGATCGGGTGCCGCCGTGCGTCGGGCGGAGGTACCGGGCGTTTCTCGCGGAGCGCGGGCGGCGCGTTCCGTTCCCGCTCATCGAGGGGGAGACGGGATTCCTCGACTTCGATCTGGCGGTGGGGCCGGGCGTGTTCGTTCCCCGCCCGGAGACGGAGGAGCTCGCGGAGCGGGCGGTCGCGATCCTCCGCTCCCTTCCCCCTCGTCCCCTCGCCCTCGACTTGGGAACGGGATCCGGCGCTCTCGCCCTTGCCCTGGCGCGGGCGAGGCCTGATGTGTCGGTCATCGCGGTGGATGCGAGCCCGCGGGCGCTGGCCTATGCGCGGCGGAATGTCCGGGTCCACGGTCTGGAGGAGAGGGTCGAGGTGAGGCGCTCGGACTGGTTCTCCCGCGTCTCGGAGCGGTTCCACCTCATCGTGGCGAACCCGCCCTACGTGGCCCGGCCCGAGCTCGCTTCCCTCGACCCCGAGGTGCGGCGCTACGAACCGCGCCGGGCCCTCGATGGGGGACAGGACGGGCTGTCGGCGATCCGATGCATCCTCGCCCACGCCCCCCGGCACCTCCTTCCCCAGGGGGCGATCGTCATGGAGATCGGGGATGGCCAGGGGGAGGAGGTCCTTCGATTTGCCTGTCGGGTGCCGGGTCTGGTAGAAACGAGGGTGGACAGGGATCTCAGAGGGAGAGAGCGTTTCTTCAGCGGACGATGCGGATAGCGATCCAGGTCTCGGAGCTGCAGTACGCGACTGACGATGGGGTGCTCGTCCTGCACAACCTGTCCCTCGGGCTGCCCGGGGATGGGTTCGTGTTCGTGGTGGGCCCCCCTTCTTCGGGGAAGACCCTTCTCCTGGAGCTCATCCTGAGGGAGAAGACGCCCACTGGAGGACAGATCCTCGTTCTGGGGCGGAACATGGCCCGCCTCTCCCCGGCGCGGGCGCGCGAGCTGCGGCGCAGGATCGGGTACATGCCCGAAGGGTCGATCGTCCTCGACGAGCGGTCGGTCCAGGGGAACCTCGAGTTCAAGCTGCGGGCGCTGGGGATCCGGGGGCCGGCGGCGCGGGAGCACATGGCACGGGCCGTGGAACTCGCCCACCTGAAGGGAGAAGAGGGGACGCCGGGCGCGAAGCTTGATCAGTTCGGGCGGCGGAAGCTCGTCCTCGCCCTCGCCATCTGTCCGGAACCGGCTGTGCTCCTGTGCGATGACCCGTTCCGCGGGCTGGCCGTCGCGGAGCAAGATGAACTGGTGGGGATGCTGAAGGTGATCAATGGGGCGGGGGTGGCGGTGCTCGCCACGACGCGGGACCCGGAGCTCCCCGCGCGGCATGGATTCCCGGTCCGGGATCGATCGCCCCTCCTCCAGTACGCGGTCCACCTGCGGCCAGGGGTGAGAGGGTGAATTACGGAAGCGCGGTTTTGATCGGGGATGCCCTGTGGAGGAGCCTCCGGCGGCCGGTCGTGCCCGGGCTGTGGATGGGTGCGGTGGCGGCTGTCCTCGTGAGCGGAACGGCCCTGTTCCTCATCCCCACCGCTCCCGGGGCGATGGGCGTGGCCACGGAATCGTACCTGTTGGCCCAGCTCGGGCTGGGCCCGTCCGAGGCAGCGATCGCTCGCCTGGGGAACCAAATCTGGACCTGGCCAGGGGTGGATGGGGTGACGTTCCGCTTTCCCGGGGAGAATGATCCCATTGCCATCTCCGAGCGGACCCTTGTCGTGCGGCTCCTATCTTCGGAGGCACGGGCCACGGTCGAGTCCCGCCTGCGGGCGCTGCCGGAGGTGGAGGGCGTTCGGTACCACGAGCAACCTTCAGCTCGCGCCCGTGTCCCACCGGCATCGCGCATCGCCGCCCTCGTGGCGCTGGTGGGAACGCTCGCCCTCGCCCTGTGGTTGGGCCATCGGTCCATCACCCGCGCTGCTGCCCTGTGGGGGAAGGAACTCGCGTTGCTGCGAAGCTGCGGGGTGAGGCCGGCTCTGATGCGGGCCCCGTTTTTCACGCTGGGGGCTGTGGTGGGGCTCGGGGGCGGCGGCCTGTACATCGTGGTGTGCTGGATCCTCTGGACGTGGGGACGGTCGCTTCCGTACCTGCGGGACGTGGTCCCGAGTTTTCCCTACGTCTGGCCGGGCCTCGTCGTGGCTGGGCTGGCGATTGGGCTCGGGCTCGGCCTGGGGGGGGCCCTCATCGCGACCCTCGCTCCCTCCTCTCGCTCCTAGGCCTTCGCCGACGGCGAGGTGGGATCCTGCGTTGCAGATGCCTGTGTCTGGCATTCGGAGTTCTTCCACATCTCCTCCCCGTCTGCGCCACCGGATGCTGCTACGTTGGGCGGGAAGAAAACATCCGAGGCTCGACCAACGCTGTCCATGGGGGTAGGATGATCCTTCTCAAGCACCTGTGATCGGGGAGGGGATGATGAAGATCAGAGTTGTTGGGACTACCTTGGTGAGCATGCTCGCTGCGGGGCTGTGTGCGTTCGGGCAGGCCAACCTGCAGGCGTTCCCGGCCGGGACGACGACGATGGTGTTCCACATCGTGACGGAGGATCTGACGGAGCCCCAGCTTCTCGAGCTCCAAGTGATCGGTCGTGCTGACGGAACGTACACGGTGCGCATGGTGATGGAGGCCACCGGGACGGCGGACCAGATGTCGGCGTTCGGGTTCGTGTTCGGGGCGGCCGGGCTCATGTACGGGGGAGGGCAGGACGTCAGCCTGGCTGCGCTCCAGACCCTGATGGATCAGCGACGCCGGCTCCAGGAGGGACAGGAGTACGCGCTTCCCAGCGGGGGAGCGTTCACCGATGTCTCTCTGGTGACGATCGCCGGCGTCCAGTGCGTGGGGGGCTCGATCGTCGATCCCCGCAATCCCAATTCCAGGACGACGATCGCGTTCAGTCTGTCCCATCCTGTGTACACGGTGCCACGCCTGCGCCTGGAGCGGCTGCGGGACGGGCGTTGGGAGACGGTGTTTTCGATGGAGCTGGTCGAGTACGCGTTCGTTGGAGGGTAGGACCAACGATGCCGCTTGTCGACCTCAAAGCAATCACCAAGGTCTATTCCCTCGGCAAGACCACCGTCCACGCTCTGCGGGGGTTGGATCTCACCGTCGAGAGGGGGGAAATCGTGGCGGTGATGGGCCCATCCGGGTCGGGCAAATCCACGCTGATGCACATCCTAGGCGCGCTGGACACGCCGACGGACGGGATGGCGATGCTGGACGGACGGTCCCTCCCGAAGCTTTCCGAGGACCAGCTCGCCGACTTGCGCGGGCGCAAGGTGGGGTTCGTCTTTCAGACCTTCAACCTCGTGCCGACCCTGTCGGCGCAGAAGAACGTGGAGCTGCCGATGATCTTCCTCGGGGTGCCGAGGAGGAAGCGCGCGGCGCGGGCGCGGGAGCTCCTGGCCAAGGTCGGGCTGGCGGATCGTGCCCACCACAAGCCCAACGAGCTCTCCGGCGGGGAGCGACAACGCGTGGCGATCGCCCGTGCCTTGGCGAACGACCCGGAGATCATCCTCGCCGACGAGCCCACGGGGAACCTCGACACGGAGACGGGAGCGACGATCCTGGATCTTCTCCGGCGCCTGAGCAAGGAGGACGGGAAGACGGTGGTCCTCGTGACCCACGATCCCGAAGCGGCCCGGATCGCGGACCGTATCGTCCGCATGCGCGATGGGCGCGTGCTGGAGGCGATGGCCCATGGTTAGGGACTTCCTCACGCTGGCCGGATCGAGCATCCTCCACCGCAAGGTCCGCAGCTGGCTGACCGTGATCGGCGTCTTCATCGGGATCACGGCTGTGGTCGCCCTGATCTCGGTCGGGCTGGGGCTTGAGCGCACGATCAACGATGAGGTGGCCAAGGTGTTCGGCGTGGACACGTTCATAGTGACGCCCCGGGGGGCGTTCGGCCCTGGCCGCAGCACCCAAGGGTCGGCGCAGTACGCGTTGGACCTGGAGTGGCTGCGCGCGGTGGATGGCGTAGCGACGGCGGCGGCGGTGCGGCAGCGCACAGCGTTCGTCCAGGGACAGGCCGGGCCGGAAGGGCGCCTTGCGCAGGGCTTCCTTCCCGTGGTGGGGCTCTCGCCCGAACTCGTCACCTCGTTCGCGTCGTTCATCGGCACGCTCGAGCTCGAACCCGGCGGGCGCCTGTTCGGCGATGGCGAGACCCTGGTCGCGGTGCTGGGACGGGATGTGGCGGCCCGGTTGCAGGCCGGTGTGGGCCAGACCATCGTCGTTGCCGGAGACGGGGACAAGCCGGAGCTCACGCTGGCCGTGATCGGGATCCTCGCCGCGTCCGATCCTGGATCATCGCGGCAGGGGTTTGCCTCCGGCATGTCGACGAGCAGCGATACGATCTACGTTCCTTATGACACGATGGAGCTTCTGTGGGGGCCCGCCGACGATGTCCTGATCACCCTCGTGCGCACCTCCCCAGGGCGCGATGTGGAGGAAGTGGCGGCGCGGGTGCAGGCCGAGCTCCGGGCGCGGGGGTCGAACGTCTCGACGGTGACCTACAGCGACATCAGCAACGCGATCGGGACGGTGACGTCCACGGTGAGCGCGTTCCTGGCGGGGATCGCCGGGATCTCCCTCCTCGTGGGAGGCGTGGGGGTGATGAACACGATGTACACCTCCGTCCTCGAGCGCACGCGCGAGATCGGGATCATGAAGGCGGTCGGGGCCAAGAACAGCCACATCCTGTCCATCTTCCTGATCGAATCGGGACTGATGGGCCTCGTGGGCGGGGTCGTGGGGACGCTCTTGGGCCTCGGGATCAGCTCGGTGGCGTCGGCGATCATCGGCCGCATCTTCGAGGTTCGGGTGGCGGTTGTCGCGAGCCCATCCCTGATCGCGGCCACGCTGGCCGGGGCGTTCGCCCTGGGGGCTGTCGCCGGCCTGTGGCCGGCCCGGCGGGCGGCGAAGCTACCGGTGGTGGACGCGCTTCGCTACGAATAGGCGCAGCCGGGTTCCGATCTCTTTCCCGCCGAGGAGGTGGCCATACCCCCCAAGCGGCGATGGCTGAGGCGCCTGCTGTTCGTTCTCGCTGCGCTCGGTGTGCTCGTCGTGGGCGGCCTGGGTCACGGCTCCGCCGGACCCGGCGCCGGTCACGGTGAAGGACATCCCGGACGAGTGGCGGTCGCCGTCCCACCTGCCCACGTCCCGCGCGCCCCGTACAGCTCGAGCGGTTCGCTTGCCTACTCGGCTCGGGGGGGGAGTGCTCGGCCAGGAAAGCTATGCGCTCACCGTCAGTGCCCAGGGCGTTACCCTGGAGTCAACAGGACAGTTCACCGTTCGCCTTCTTGTGGTCCCGGTGCGGGTGACGTTCACCCAGGCGGTGGTGATCGACGCGCAGGTGCGTCCCGTGTCCTACGCACTCAATGTGCGCGCTCGGTGATACGCTGCTGCTGGCCAAGGAGCGCGAGTTCCTCGCTGCCCGCCTGGGAGAGGGAAGCGACGCTCTGCACGTGTACCGCCGTGATTATTTTCCTGACGGATTCGATCTTTGGCCATGACCTTCGCCGGGTGGGGGTCCATGGGTGGAGGGGTCTCGATCCACCGCGATCCTGAACCGCCCCGGGCGCAGGCTGATGAGACCCCGGCGGAGGAGGAGCTGGGCCCCTAGTCCCACCAGGAGGAGATCGACGAACCGATACACGACGGTGAACGCGACCCCCCCGCTTGCGGGGATCCCGAGGAGGGTGAACACCATCACGCGCCCGCCGTCGGTGAGCCCGAACCCGCCGGGGGTGACCCATACGAAGGCGTCCAAGAAGATGCTCAGCGTGAAGTAGAGCGAAAGCTGGGGGAACGTGAACAGGGCCCGTTGGGTGAAGTGGAAGAAGATCTGCGGCCGGATGTAGTTGAGGAAGACCGTGAGGAGCTGGAAGGCGAACGCGAGGAGCGTGTAGCCGAGGTAGTGGGAGAAGGCACGGTGGATCTCCCCTTCCATCTCGGCGACGTGGGCCGCGGCCCGGAGGAGCCGCCTCCGCCCGGGGAGGAACCGCGCTGCCCAGGCGAGGAGCCTGGAGAGCCAGCGGGCGTTGCGAGCGAAGGGGATGAGGAGGAGGACGAGAAAGAGGGTCAACATGCCGAGAGCGATCCCCACCGCCCCCTTGTCGGCGAGCGAGAGCCGGGGCGAGGTCACCGCGAACACGGCCCCGATCGAGGCGAACGCGAGGATGGAGAAACCGGCGAGGATCCGCTCCACGACCGCAGTGGCCATCACCCGGGCCATCGGGATCCCCCGGTCGCGGGACACCCAGTACGCCCGCACCGGCTCGCCCCCGAGGTACAGCGAGGGGGTGAGGTAGCTCACCGCGAATCCCGCCAGGAGGGGGGAGACGGTGTAGCGCCACCGCATGACGATCCCCGCCCCGCGGAGGAGCGCGTACCAGCTCAACGTCCAGGTGCCGATGGAGGCGACCACGGTTAGGACGACGGCCGAGAACCCCACAATCCCCATCCCCACGATCTCTGCGAACACCCGAGCCGGCCCGCTCCAGTACACGAGGGCCCCGAACAGGGCGATGCCCCCGATCATGAGGCCCGCGAGGATCCCCCAGCGGAGGAGGGCCCCTGTCGAACCTTGCCGTCGGGGAGAAGTCACAGGTCCCTCAGCTTTCGGAGGAGGAGGGCCAGCGCGGCTTCGCTCGCTGTCCAGCGGATCTCGCGACGGGATCCGTGGAACCGGTGCTCTTCCGCCTCCACCCCTTCCGGGGAGGCCAGGGCGATGTAGACGAGGCCCACGGGCTTGGCGGCGGTCCCGCCGCTCGGCCCGGCGATGCCGGTCGTGGCGAGGGCGAAGTCAGCGTTCAAGCGAACCTGCGCCCCTTCCGCCATCGCTTGGGCACACAGGGCCGATACGGCTCCGTGTGCAGCGAGGATCGCGCGGGGGACCCCGAGAAGGTGCTCCTTGACGTCGTTGCTGTAGGCGACGATCCCCCCGCGGAAGTACGCCGACGCCCCGGGGACATCGGTAATCCGTTGGGCGAGGAGCCCCCCCGTGCACGATTCGGCCACAGCGAGGGTCCTTCCGTGGTGTATGAGTAGCCGACCGACCTCGCTCTCGTTCATGGACATTCACTCCAACGCGGTCTCCAACGCACGGACGGTCTCGACGAGCTCGCCCCGCAGGACCACGTCCGCGCGATCATCGTAGGGGGTGGGGTCCCGGTTGGCGATGATCAGCGTCGCCCCGAGAGAGGACGCGCGGGGCACGAGCCCTGCCACCGGCCACACGGTGAGGGATGTGCCGAGCACGAACAGGAGGTCGGCCTCGGCCGTCGCCTCCCACGCCCGGCCGAAATCCGGGTGCAGGTCCTCGCCGAACAGCACCACCTCCGGCTTGATGAGCCCCCCGCACGCGCAGCGCGCGACGCCGTGGATCTCCGTGTGGTGGATGATCTCTTCCATGGGGTAGGTGCCTCGACAGAGGAGGCATGTGCCTGATCGCACGTGTCCGTGGACTTCGAACACCGTCCGGGAACCGGCCTTCCGGTGGAGGCCGTCCACGTTCTGGGTGATCACCCCCTGGAGGCGGCCCTCGCGTTCCAGCCGGGCCAGCAGGGCATGGACCGCGTTCGGCTGCGCCCGCTCCATGTGGCGAAAGCGCCACATCCAGAACGAGTAGAACGCCTCGGGGTTGCGGCGGAAGCCGGCGAGGGAGGAGACCTCCTCCGGGTCGGCAAGGTCCCATAGTCCGCCTGGGGAGCGGAAGTCAGGGATCCCGGAGGGGGTGCTGACCCCGGCTCCGGTGAGGGCCCACGCGGCGCGGGCCTGGGCCAGGAGCCGCGCCGCCCGCTTGATCGCGTGGCGTTGCACCGTCATCCCCGCGAGTCTCCTTCCCGATCGGGGTTCGCGCAAGCGGAAGCGCTTGCCCGATCCGCGTTCGTTCACTATCATTCTCTTCTCTACGAGGGGGGGAACGATGGCCGGTCATTCCAAGTGGGCGAACATCAAGCACCGCAAGGGGGCTCAGGACAAGAAGCGCTCCAGCCTCTTCTCCCGCCTCACCCGGGAGATCATCGTCTGCGCCCGGCAGGATCCCAATCCGGAGACGAACGTCACGCTCGCGGCGGCGATCGAGCGGGCCAAGGCGGCGAACATGCCCAAGGACAACATCGAGCGGGCGATCAAGAAGGGAGCAGGGAACGTCGATGGAGTCCAGTACTCCGAGGTCATCTACGAGGGCTATGGCCCGGGTGGGGTGGCGATCTTCCTCCGTGCGCTCACCGATAACCGAAACCGCACCGCCGCCGCGGTGCGGCACATCTTCGAGGCCCATGGGGGGAGCTTGGGTGGCGAGGGGAGTGTGGCCTGGCAGTTCGAGCGCCGCGGGGTGATCGAAGTGGGGGGGATCCCCCCTGAGACCGATCGGGAAGCCCTCGTCCTCATGGCGGCGGAGGCCGGAGCCGATGACTTCATCGACGAAGACGGAACCCTCACGTTCTATACCCCAGCGGGATCCGTGGCCGCGGTGCGCGATGCCCTGACGGAGTACGGGGTCGAGGTGGCCCGGGCGGAGATCGCGTTCGTCCCCAAGTCCACGGTGCGGGTGGAGGGGAAGGACGCGGAGAGGCTCCTCAAGCTCGTGGATGCTCTTGACGAGGAGGAGGACGTCCAGGAGGTCGTGGCGAACTTCGACATCCCAGACGAAGTGCTCGCGCAGGTTGAAGGAGGGTAGGATGAGGATCGTTGTGGTGGCGCTGGCGGCGGTGGTCGGGCTCAGCATGGGGGGATGGGCACAACGCGAGCTCAATCCCATCCCTCTCATTCATGGGATCGCCTCGTTCGCGATCCCTGGCCTTGGGCAGTACCTGAACGCGGAGTACAACAAGGCTCTCGTTCACTTCGCGGTCGATGTGGCGTTGATCGTCGGAGGGGGATATCTGGCCTCGATGTTGCCCCACCCGGGCTTCTCCCTGTATTGGGGCGTGGGGCTCGTCCACACCCTGTGGGCGCTCTATTCCGGTTGGGACGCGTACACGGTCGCCCTGCGCCGGGAGGGGCTGACGTTCTCCCCCGGTGGGTTCGCTCTCAGGTTCTAGCCCGAGGCTGGACTTGGCATGCCCGTGATGCGTCCGCATTCTGCGCGTTCCACGCCCGTGGCTTCGAAGGCAGGTTGGCCTTCCGCTCGGTCCACCACACACCGCTTGGGGCGCCGGTGATGGGTGAGAAGGGCATCGCCTACATCCAAGGGTTGATCCCCAATCGCTATCCCCTGCTGTTGATCGATCGGGTGCTGGAGGAAGGCGAGGGGTGGGTGAAGGTCCTGAAGAACGTGACCATCGATGAGCCCTTCTTCGTCGGGCACTTCCCTGGCCAGCCGGTGATGCCGGGGTGCCTGATCCTGGAGGGGATGGCCCAGGCAGCGGGAGTCCTCGTTGCCCGGTCGCTCCCCAAGACGGGCACCGGGTACCTGGTGGGGGTGGACCGGGCGCGGTTCCGCCGCCCCGTCGTCCCTGGAGACCAGCTCATCTATGAGGCGCGACTGGTCAAGGCCCGCGCTGGGTTCTACCACGTCGAGGTCGTGGTGACCGTCCACGGGGAGCGGGTCGCCGACGCAACGATCGCCGTCGCGTGGCGGGCGGGGGCGGGCTGACCCCCCGGAGCGCCAGCCTCCCCAACGTGCCCGCGGCGGGGGGAGCCTCCCGGGAAACCACGATGCGAACCGCCGCCATCTTCCCCGGCCAGGGTTCCCAATACCCAGGGATGGGGCACCGCCTCGGCCCGCGCTCTGCCGCCCTGAGGGAGGTCCTCGATGCGGCATCGGAGGTGGTGGGGGAGGATCTTTGGGTGCTGTGTACGCAGGGGGGTGAGGAGGCACTGACCGATACCCGCCGCTCGCAACCCGCGATCTTCGCCGTAAGCTACGCCATGTTCCGCGCCCTCGCCGATCACGGCTGGCAGCCCGACTGCGTGGCTGGGCACAGCCTGGGCGAGTTCACGGCCGCAGTGGCCGCGGGGGCGCTGGCGTTCTCCGATGGCCTGCGGGCGGTGGCGGAGCGGGGGAGGGTCATGGCCCAGGCTGCGGGGCAGAACCCCGGGACGATGCTGGCCCTCCTCGGTGTCCGCCGCGAGGAGCTCTCCCAGGCCCTCGCTGGCCTGAGGCGGCGGGGGATGATCGCCCCCGCCAACTACAACTGCCCGGGGCAGGTGGTCGTGGCGCTGGAGAGGAGCTTGCTTGAACAAGCGAAGCGCGCGCTTGCTCCCCTCGCGAAGCGGGTGATCGAACTGCCGGTGAGAGGGGGGTTCCACTCCCCGCTCATGGAGGAGGCCCAGAGGGAGTTCGCCCGCTTTCTGGCCCAGGTTCCGATCCACAGGCCCCACGTTCCGATCCTGCTCAACGTTCGCCTCGCTGTATCCTACGATCCGACCGAGATCCGGGATGGACTGGTGGCCCAGATGACGGCCCCGGTTCAGTGGGAGGAAGCGGTCCGGCGCATGACCGCGCTCGGGGTGGATGCGTTCGTGGAGGTGGGGCCGAAGGATGTCCTCACCGGCCTCGTCCGGCGGATCGCGCCCCAGTGCCGAGCGCTGGCGACCGACGGACGGGATCTTCAAGAGCTCATGTCCGAGCTGGGGAGGGAGGATGGAAGTTAGGGACAAGGTGGCGGTGGTCACGGGGGGGAGCCGGGGGATCGGGCGAGCGATCTGCGAGCGGCTGGTTCGGGGAGCGGGGGCGGGCGGTTGCCGACGCGCTGACGAACGCCGGCGCGGAGGCCCTGTTCGTCCCCGCTGACGTGGGCCACCCCGATGAGGCGGCGACCTTCCTCGATGCCGTCCTGAAGAACTACGGGCGCGTTGACATTCTGGTGAACAACGCCGGCGTCACCCGGGACGCGCTTCTCGTGAGGATGTCGGCCCAAGACTGGGAGGAGGTGGTTCGCGTCAACCTCACGGGGGCGTTCCATGTCACCCGCGCCGCGTCGCGGGCACTCCTCCGTCGCGGAGGGGGAGCGATCGTCAACGTTTCCTCCGTGACCGGGTTGGTCGGTAACGCTGGCCAGGCGAACTACTCCGCGGCCAAGGCCGGACTGGTGGGGTTCACGAAAGCCCTCGCCAAGGAGTTCGCTCCACGGGGGGTGCGCGTGAACGCGGTCTGTCCTGGGTTCATCGACACGGAGATGACCGCTGGCCTCCCTCCCGAGATCCGCGCCCAGTTCCTGTCCCGGATCCCGCTCCGGAGGGCCGGGACAGCCCAGGAGGTGGCGGAGGTGGTGGTGTTCCTCTGTTCGGATGCCGCATCCTACATCACCGGCCACGTGGTCGTGGTCGACGGGGGGCTCACTTGCTCCTAGGGGCGATCGGGATGGGGGAGAACAGGGTCGTCGTGACGGGGATGGGCGTCGTGTCCCCGATCGGGATCGGCGTGCGGACGTTCTGGGACGCAGTCCAAAACGGCATCTCCGGGACGAAAAGGGTCGACGAGAGGATCGATCTTGCGGGGATCCCCTGCAAGATCGGGGCCCCGGTGGAGGACTTCGCCCCCGATGTGGTGCGGGAGATGGGGAGGAACCCTCGCAAACTGGATCGGGCGGCCCAGATGACCCTCGTTGCCGCGCGGGAGGCCCTCGCCGATGCGGGACTGGACTTGGACCGCGTGGATCTGGACCGGGTCGGGGTGATCGTGGGCACAGGGATCGGGGGGATCCAGAGCCTGGCGGAGAACCACGAGATCTTCCTCCGTCAGGGGCCGGATCGGGTCAGCCCGCGCTTCATCAGCCAGCTCATGCCGAACAGCCTCGCCGCGGAGATCGCGCTCACCTTCGGGTTCAGGGGGATCAACTTCGGGGTGGTGACCGCCTGCGCCAGCGCCAATCACGCGATCGGCCTCGCGGGGGAGCTCCTGCGGGGGGGGTTCGCCGACATCGTTCTCGCCGGGGGAGGCGAGGCGGCGATGATCCCCGTGACCTACGCGGGGTTCGCGCGGGCCGGCGCTCTCTCCCAGAGGAACGACGAGCCGGAGCGGGCATCCCGTCCCTTCGACCGGGACAGGGATGGGTTCGTCCTCGGGGAGGGGGCGGGGATCCTCGTCCTGGAGACCGTTGCTCACGCGCGCGCACGGGGGGCGCGGGCCCGTGCCGAACTCCTCGGGTTCGGAATGACCGACGACGCCCACCACATCACCGCCCCCGATCCCGAGGGGCGCGGGGCGCGGGAGGCGATGGCGCGCGCCATCCGCCAGGCGGGGGTCTCCCCCCCCGAGGTGGACTACATCAACGCCCATGGCACCTCGACCCCGCTCAACGACAGGATCGAGACGTTGGCGATCAAGGCCCTGTTCGGTGACCATGCCTACTGCCTCTCGATCAGCTCCACCAAGTCCCAGACCGGCCACCTCCTCGGTGCCGCGGCGGCCGTGGAGGCGGTGGCGACGATCCTGGCCATCGAAGAGGACCTCGTGCCCCCGACGATCAACTGCGACCATCCCGATCCCGACTGCGACCTGGACTTCACCCCCCATCGGCCGGTGCCGAGGAGGGTGAACATCGCCCTCTCGAACGCGTTCGGGTTCGGAGGGCATAACGCGGTCATCGTGCTCGGCAAGGCGAGAGAGGGGAGGGTCACCGATGGCTGAACGGGCGGGGATCATCGGGGTGGGGGCTTCTGTTCCGGAAAGGGTTCTCACCAACCACGACCTGGAGCGGATGGTCCTCACCTCGGATGAATGGATCACCCAGCGGACAGGGATCAAGGAGAGGAGGATCTTGAGGGAAGGGGAAGATCCGGCCCGCCTGGGGATCGAGGCGGCGGGGATGGCTCTTGCTTCCGCCGGGATCCGGCCGGAGGAGGTCGAGCTGGTGATCACCTCCTCCAACGTCCAGATCATACCGGTTCCTGGCTCCTCCCCGTTCATCATCGAGGGGCTGAGGGATCGGAAGGGGACGACGGACCGGCATGTCCCGTTCTTCGACCTCGTCGCCGGATGCACGGGCTTCATCTATGCCTTGGAAGTAGCGCGGTGCATGTTCGGTGGCGGCTACCGGCACATCCTCGTCGTTGGATTGGAGAGCCTGTCGCGCTTCATCGATTGGCAAGAGCGAGAGACCTGCGTTCTGTTCGGTGACGGGGCGCGCGGGGTCGTGGTCGGGCCGGTGGAGGGGGGGCGGGGGATCCTGGCCTCTCACATCGCTGCCGACAGCACCCAATGGGCCCTGCTGAGGGTCGAGGCGGGGGGGACGAGGACCCCGGCCACGGCGGAAACCGTGGCGGCCGGACAGCACTTCCTCAGGATGGAAGGACGGGGGGTGTTCGAAGAGGCGGTGAAGATGATGGAACGGGCCACCCTTCTCGCCCTAGAGCAGGCGCAGCTCAGCAAGGAGGAGGTGGCGTGGTTCGTGCCTCATCAGGCAAACTTGCGGATCATCAAGGCGTTCGCCGCACGGCTCCATCTTCCCTGGACCAAAGTCCTGGTGAATATCGATAGGTACGGCAATACCTCCACGGCGTCCATTCCCCTTGCGCTCGCGGAGGCAGCGCAGGACAATCGGCTCCGCAAGGGAGATCTGGTCGTGCTGGTGGGCTTCGGAGCCGGAGTTACCTACGGCGCTACTGTCATCCGGTGGTGAATACACGGTGAAGGTGTCCTGGTTTCGCCGACAGCAATACGTGCAGGTCAGACTGGACCAAAAGGGAGAAGAGGGGGCCCTGTGGGTCAAGTGCGCCGGTTGTGGGGACTTGGTCTTTCGGGAACGGGTTCGGGAGAATCACGGGATCTGTCCCCGTTGCGGGGCATACTTCTTCCTCACTGCCCAGGAGAGGATCGCGCTGCTCGTCGATGAGAACTCGTTCCAGGATGTGTCGAAACCGATCGTGGCCGCTGACCCATTGGGGTTCGTCGATCGCCAGCCGTACGTGGGGCGCCTCAAGGAGGCTCAACAGAAGACGGGCCTTCGTAACGAAACTGTGGTGGGCCGCGCTCGGCTGGAGGGCCACCCCGTGATCTTGGCGGTGACGGACTTCCGCTTCATCGGGGGGAGCATGGGTTCGGTGATGGGGGAGCAACTCGCTCATGCTGTGGGCATGGCCGCTCATGAGCTGTGGCCGTTCGTTCTGGTCACCTCGACGGGGGGGGCTCGGATGCAGGAAGGGATCTTCTCTCTGATGCAGATGGTCAAGACCGTGGCCGCTCGCCGCGACCTGGAACGGGTTGGGGTTCCCTTCATCTCGGTGATGACCTACCCCACCACCGGCGGAGTCCTGGCCTCCATCGCGAGCCTCGGGGACATCACCATCGCCGAAAAGGGGGCCCTGATCGGGTTCGCGGGGAGAAGGGTCATCGAGCAGACCACGGGGGAGAAGCTTCCGGCCGAGTTCCAGACGGCGGAGTTCGCCTTCGACCACGGGATGGTGGATCGGGTGGTGGAGCGCCGGGAGCTGCGGAACGAGCTCGTGCGGGTCCTGGAGTTCTTCCCGGGGGGACGGGACCGATGACGGTGGAGGACCTGATCGCCGAGCTGCAGGAGAAGCTCGCCGAGCTGAAGCGGGTGGCTCGCGAGAACGGGCGCGACCTCACCCCGGACATCGCCGAGTTGGAGCAGCGGGTCGCCCAGCTCTCCCAGGGGCGCGGTGCCTGGGACCAGGTGCAGCTCGCCCGCCATCCGTCGCGGCCGACGACGCTGGACTACATCGACCTCCTGATGGATGACTTCTACGAGCTCCATGGGGACAGGCTGGGCAGCGACGACAGCGCGATCGTGGGGGGGTTGGCGAAGTTCGCGGGGCGGACGGTGGTCGTGGTCGGCCATCAGAAGGGGAGGAACCTCGCCGAGAAGCGGGCTCGCCGTTCCGGGATGGCCGGGCCGGGGGGCTACCGGAAGGCGATGCGGATCATGCGGTTGGGGGAACGGTTCGGGTTCCCGATCATCACCCTCATCGACACCCCGGGAGCCTACCCAGGTGTCGCCGCGGAGGAGCACAACATCGGAGGGGCGATCGCTGACTCCATCCACGCCATGCTCCGGTTGCGCACCCCCATTGTGGTGGCGGTGATCGGGGAAGGGGGGAGCGGAGGGGCGCTCGGGATCGGGGTCGGGGACCGGGTGCTCATGATGGAGAACGCCTACTATTCCGTGATCTCCCCAGAGGGCTGCGCGGCCATCCTGTGGGGGGATCGGAGCCGGGCTCCCGAGGCCGCGGCGGCGCTCCGCCTCACCGCCCACGACCTGTTGGACCTGGGGGTGATCGACGAGGTGGTGCGCGAGCCCCCTGGGGGGGCCCACACCGACCCCGAGGGGGCGGCGCGGAGCCTGGGGGAGGCCCTGCGCCGTCACCTGGACGAACTGAGGGGGATGGTGCCCGGGGAGCTCCCCGCCCTCCGGGGGAGCAAGTTCCGGGGGATGGGAATCTGCGAGGGAGCGGTTCCGGTGACGCACGAGCAGGGTGGGGAGTGAGGGCCGATGGACCATATCGAGCTGCAGGACAAGGTTGGCCTCGTCCTCGGGGTGGCCAATGAACGGTCGATCGCGTGGGCGATCGCCCAGGGCCTCGATCGATCCGGAGCGAGGGTGGCGCTCGCCTATCAGAACGAGCGAGTGCGCCCTCATGTCGAGCGATTGGCTGCCACGTTGCACGGCCCGTTGGTCCACCCCTGCGACGTGACGGAGGACGATCAGATCGGAGCTCTATTCGCCCGGATCGAGCGGGAGTGGGGGCGACTCGATTTCCTCGTCCACAGCATCGCCTTCGCCCCCGCCCACGAGCTGGGGGGGGAGTTCCTGCGCACGTCCCGTGCCGGGTTCCATGAGACCCTGGACGTGAGCGCCTACTCCCTGATCCCCCTCGCCCGGGGGGCGGTCCCGCTGATGGGGCCGCGGGGCGGAGCGGTGGTCGCGATCACGTTCCAGGCCTCCGAGCGCGTCTTCCCGGGTTACAACGTGATGGGGACGGCCAAGGCCGCCCTGGAGCAGATCATCCGCCAGCTCGCCTGCGAACTCGGTCCGCGCGCGGTCCGCGTGTGCGGGCTATCAGCGGGGCCGCTGCGCACGCTCGCCGCGCGGGGGATCCCTGGGTTCCCGGAGATGGCGCGGTCCCATGCCGAGCGGGCGCCCCTCAAGCGGAACATCACCCATGACGAGGTGGCTCACGCCGCCCTGTTCCTGGTGAGCGATCTCGCCAGCGGGATCACGGGCGAGGTGCTCCACGTCGACGCCGGCTACCACATCATGGGGGTCTAGCCGTGGACCTGAGGGAGATCGAGGGGCTGCTTCGCCTGTTTGAAGACTCGTCCCTGACGGAATTGGTGGTTGAGGAGGGCGGAATGCGGGTCACGTTCAGGCGAGACGCCGGTTCGCCGCGGGAATCCCCTCTCGCGAGCGCGGACTCCGCCCTCGCACTGCGGGAGGTCGTGCCGCGCGCGAGCGACAGGCTCGTCGTGCGCTCGCCCTGTGTCGGGACCTTCTCCTCCCGCCCGGCGGTGGGGAGTGACGCGTTCGTGCGCGCGGGCGATACGGTGAAGGAGGGGGATACCCTGGCCGTGGTCGAGGCGATGAAGATCATCACCGAGGTCAAGGCACCGGGGGACGGAGTGGTGGAGAAGATCCTCGTCCAGGACAGGCAGCCGGTGGAGTTCGGGCAGGAGCTGATGATCATCGCGCGGGAGCCACCCTCGGAGCCGGCATGACGCCGCTCGCCGTGGCCCCCGAGCGGGCGCCCCGGGACAGGATCGTGACCCGTGGTGTCCCCCGGGTTCCAGTCCCTCGTTCTCGCCCAGCGGTCCGCAGCTTGCGGGCAGCGGCGCGCGGATGGCCTCGTGGGACGGGATGAGATGTTCCGGAAGCTGGTCGTGGCCAATCGCGGCGAGATCGCGCTCCGGGTCATCGAAAGTTGCCGCGAGCTTGGGGTTCGGACGGTTGCCGTCTACTCCGAGGTGGACCGGGGTTCCCTTCCGGTACAGCACGCGGACGAGGCGATCTGCATTGGCCCGGCCGACGCCCGGCGGAGCTACCTCTCCCCAGTGGCGATCCTGTCCGCGGCGACGATCACCGGAGCGGACGCCGTGCACCCGGGCTATGGGTTCCTCGCCGAGAGCGCGGAGTTCGTGGAGGCGTGCGAGGAGATCGGGATCACGTTCGTCGGCCCTCCCGCGGAGGTCATGGCGAAGGCGGGGGACAAGCTCCTCGCCCGGCGGGAGGCGGAGGCGGTGGGGGTCCCCGTGCTGCCGGCTTCCGGACCGCTCCGCACGCGGGAGGAGGCGGAACGGGCAGCGGAGGAACTGGGGTACCCCCTGATGATCAAGGCCGCGGGCGGGGGCGGGGGGCGCGGGATCCGCATCATCTCCGACGGGGAGAGGCTGCGGCGGGAGTTCGACCTCGCCAAGCAGGAGGCGGACGCGGCGTTCGCCGACCCCCGCCTCTACCTGGAGCGTCACCTCGTCCCCGCGCGGCATATCGAAGTCCAGATCCTTGGAGATGCGTTCGGGAACATCGTTCAGTGGGGCGAGCGGGACTGTTCCGTGCAGCGCCGGCACCAGAAGCTGGTCGAGGAGGCTCCGGCCCCCAATCTGGATGAAGAGCTTCGGGAACGGATCCACGAGGCCGCGATTCGGTTCGCCCGGCGGGTGAACTATCGCGGTGTGGGGACGGTGGAGTTCCTCCTCGACGTGGAGGGTCACTTCTACTTCATCGAGCTCAACGCGCGGATCCAGGTCGAGCACCCCGTGAGCGAGGCCCTCACCGGGCGCAACCTGGTGACGGAGCAGATTCGAATCGCCGCCGGGGAGAGGCTGGGGTACTCCCAGGCGGACCTCGCCTTCAGTGGGCACGCCATCGAGTGCCGCCTCAATGCCGAGGACCCCGGGGAGGGGTTCGCCCCCTCCATCGGGCGGCTGGCCATCCGCAGCCTTCCCGGGGGCCACGGCGTTCGCCTGGACACCCACATCTACCACGGGATGGAGGTCACGCCCTGGTACGATCCCCTGTTGGCCAAGCTGATCACGTGGGGTCGGACGCGCGATGAGGCGCGGGCGAGGATGGCGGGGGCGCTGGCCCGGTTCGAGGTCGAGGGGATCAAGACGACCCGCAACCTGTGCCAGGAGATCATCGCCAGCCTCCCGTTCGCAAGGGGGGAGTACACCACCGGTTTTCTAGCCACCATCGGAACTGGCTAGCAGCCTGTGTGGGAACCCGCTACCCTCCCCTCAGAATCTGATGGGAGCGAGGGAGGAGCGATGAAGACGTTCAGGGCGTACGA
>FWPV01007401.1_pt1 | contig 19962 bp, 15 predicted proteins | sample 2228371 | NCBI WGS metagenome assembly FWPV01 (sample SAMEA103939776, study PRJEB20133) | metagenome | reverse complement strand
CAAGCCGTTATTGACCTCCGTCCAGGTCGCACCGTTGTTCGGAGAAAAAAACACACCGCGATAAGTTCCGGCAAAGAGATTCGAGCCGCTCACGGCAAAAGAGTAAACAGTACCTCCCAATGGTCCATCAGTTTGTTCCCACTGGGCTTGTAAAATGTGCACTCCCATCAGGGAGATGATGGATAGGAAAGCAAATAAGCGTTTCATGGCTCATCCTCCCCTTCTGTTAAAATCGCTACAATTCTATTCCAATGTTCTCTTAACAAAATTCTCGAAATGAAGCCACCCCAGCGAGTGTTTGATGAATTATACCTAACCATTCCCGAAAACAAGACGGATATCTCATCTCAATCTTATCACCCCCATGTTGGACGGAACGTCTTGGAACTTTCACAATCAATCACATCTCCTCGCACCGCCATCTCCACCACAGGTCGGCAGACGCCGCATTTTCAACTAGAAGAATCTCAAACCCGCTGTTAGGCGGGCAGGAATGCCCGCCCTCCATTTTGCCTTATTTCATCAAAACCATTTTGTTCACCTCCCTTAAACTGATCCCATCCTCGGTTTTTGCCTCTAACTGATAGAAATAGACACCTGCTGCTACTGTCTGCCCGCCATCATCCAACCCATCCCAGACGAGCCGGTGTCGACCGGCTTCTTGGAAACGATCGCCTAAACGGCGGACGGCTCGGCCTTGAAGGTCGAATATGGTTACCATCACACGAGCCGGTCGCGGCAAATCATAGACCAACGTCGTCATCGGATTGAAGGGATTCGGATAATTGGCATGGAGCGCAAACTCTTGCGGCGCCACCGGCAGAGCGCTCGCCACAGAAGTGGGCAACGCGGAGGAGAAGGCCGAGGTGTTGCCGGCCGCATCCGTGGCCGTGGCAGTGATGAATTGGCCCAGTACTGTACCCGACCAGCTGAACTGTCCCGACGCATCCGCTGTCACTGTTGCCTCGTAGTACATGCCTTCATCATCCGGACCGGAAAAGATTTCAATCGTCGCATTGGGCAACGAAGTACCGACTAAGGGATTATTCCCGGTCAACACAGGTACAGCGATATTGTTGTTGCCGTTGTCATATATTCTGATACCTTCACGTCCATTACTGTGTATCTGATTTCTGGTAATTCGATTTCTGTTGCTTCCTGCACCGAGAATGTAGATACCGCTCAAGCCATTATAGGCGATAAGGTTATCCGGCCCAATGGTTTGACCATTCGCACCACCAGCCACCCTAATTCCATCGCCTTGATTTGGCAGTGGCTGGGAGCCGGAAAGATCTGTGCCGACATAGTTTCCCAACACCTGGTTGCAACAGGTGCCGTTACCCTCTATGATGATACCGGTGCCGTTGGCGGAAATGATATTGCGATCCGGCTCTATCGAGCCGCCGATGGTATTGGCTGAAGCTCCACCCACTACGAATATGCCGGCAGATTCATTCCCCAGAGCCTTGGTGCCGGTCGCATCCGTGCCGATAAAGTTGCCAATGACGCGGTTGCTGTCGGCATCCCCTCCGAGCCTAACCCCCATGTAGTTGCCGCTGATGATGTTCCCAGGGCCGATGGCGTTTCTGCTAGAATAAATCGAAATCCCATTACTCATGTTGACCAGTGTGTCTTCACCTGCGGCATTAAGACCAATGTAGTTACCGCGAATCTCATTGCTGTGGGTTCCAATATCTAAAAGAATGCCATGTCTTTGAAGCCCAGAGATAATGTTCCGTTCTCCATCAGCAGCTCCGCCAATAACATTCCCGTAACCCCCAACAATAGAAATACCGCGCCCTGAACGTTGCGTACGCCGTCTTCCTGTTGCGTCGGTGCCAATGTAGCACCCTTTGACCATGCAATGGGTGTTGGTAATAAGTATTTGGTCCGACTCAAAGTTACACAGGACTAGGCCGAGGATTTGTACGGATGTGCCACCGATTCTTATGCCATATGTACCTGACGTATGGATGCCGTCGATGACGATTTCAGGCCCAAGAGGATTGCTATCGCTTCCTGTGAAAGCAGCCTGTGAATGGCCGTCTATGCACAGCGAATCTTGGTCAATGCCGTAGCTTAAAGTAGGCTGGATGGTCCAGACGCCTTGCGCTGCATCGTAGCCGGGGTCGGTGATGGGAATCTGAAAGACAATGGTATCGGCGCCGGCATGTGCGCCCGCATCTCCGATCGCCTGGCGCAGTGAGCCGGGGCCGCTGTCGTTGGTGTTGGTCACCACAAAACGGGATTTGGTGTAGACCGGCCTTGAAAACTCCGACGTGTTTCCTGCCGCATCCGTAGCGGTGGCCGTGATGTAATCGCCGCTGAGGGCGCCGCTCCAGGAGAACCGTCCGGAACCATCGGCAGTGACCGTGGCCAGATAGGTTTCGCCCTGGGCATCGCGACCGCCAAAAATTTCTACCGTGCTGTTCGGCGGCGCGGTGCCGGCAACCGGGCGAATACTGGTGATCTGCGGTGCCGGCAAATTCCCATTGCCATTGGAGAGGAAAATCCCACCGCTGGTGTTCGCGTACATACGATTGCGAGTAATGGTGTTGCCGGAGGAATTATAAATGTGTACTCCCAATTGACCGTTGAATGCAATGATGTTGTTCGGGCCAATGAGGTTGCGGTCGGAACTTGAACTAGTGCTACTGAGGAAGATGCCATGCCCGAGGTTCCCTATGTTCAGAGTGCCGGCCCTATCAGTCCCGATGTAGTTGTGGGAGATGATGTTTTCCCTCGCGTTAAGAAGAACCACACCGCCGTGGTCATTGCCACCGATAACATTGCCATGTTCAGGCGTGTCGCCGCCGATGAAATTCTGGGTCGACTGCCAGACATATACGCCGTCTCCATTGCCCAAAATCGTGGTGCCATCCGCCGCGACACCGATCAAATTACCGACAATGCGATTGAATCTACAATTTTCACCAGACAACTGTATTCCATCCCAGTTTCCACAAATCACATTTCTCTGTCCCGGTTCCGCGCCGCCGACGACGTTGTGAGCGCCATTGCTAATGTCGATGCCATTGCCGTGATTACCCCAAGCTCTCGTTCCGCCCGGATCGAGTCCAACATAATTGCCGAAGACTTGATTACTATCGCTAGCGGAGACATTAACACCATTTAGACGATTGCCGCTGATGGTATTTCCAGGGCCGATGATGTTGCCATTACATCTGCCAGACAGAGAGATGCCGGTTTTGTTTCCCAGTGTGTCGCTGCCTGCGCTATTAACGCCGATATAATTGTTGCGGATCGTATTATGGCAGGCGCCTTCCCGTAATTCAATGCCTGTAGAGTTTAGGCCAGAAATAATATTGCAGGCATTTTGGTCGGCACCGCCAATCTCATTATAGTCGCCGGATTCGATCACAATACCGGCTCCAGAGCCGGCTTGGCGATTCATGCCTGTAGCATCCGTGCCGATGTAACAGCTGTAAATATGGTTATGATTTCCGCCAATGAGCAGTTGCTGGCTGTTGAATCCGCTCATGGTCAGGTTGGCGATGATATTGTGCGAACTGGTAATTTGAAAAGCATGTTCGATCGAAGGAGATCCCTGCAAGACGATGACCGGATATGAAGTGGTCAAATCGAGGAACTTTTTCTGCGTCGCGCCGTCGATGATGGTCTCATCATCACCAATAGTCAATTCCCCCGACTGCAGCCGGATGACCCAGACTCCTGTTACAGCATCATAATTGGGATCGCTCAAAGGGATATTGAACTCGATCACATCGCGGCCGGGATGGGTGTTCGCCGTTTGGATCGCCTGTCGTAGCGAACCAGGGCCGTTGTCGTTGGTGTTGGTGACCAGAATCGTTTCTGGATGGGCGGTCGTATCCGGCGGCGTGTATTCGGCCAATACCAGGTCGCCCATGCTCTCCGCTGCCTCCCAGATAAATCCATAAGGCCATTCGCCCGCTGCTCCGTAATGATCGAAATAGTGATTGCCCGGATCATTCACCCAAATGGAGGCACCGAGCGTATGTCCGCTTCCGACTCTAAAGGGGCTTTCGGCGAGATCGATGCTGATCTCATATTGCACATGGCCGCTGCTGTTGGAGATATTTCTCACGATGCCGGCGGCGGCTCTGGGCACATCCGCACCCAGGTTGTTGGGATAGGTACCCCAACTCCCTACAAACCAGGCGTTGCCGTTGGTGATCTGGAGAATGCCTTCCCTGCTGGGGCCGCGCTCATCCCATCTGCCGTTGTGATCCAAATCAAAGGCTAAGTAGAGAGTATTGGCTGGATCCACGAGGAGGTCGTTGGGATCATCCACGGCCAAAAACAGATGTGAATCATTGTTTTTGACGTAGAGGTGTACGGGTTGCGGTGTAAAAGCTGTGGAGATGTTAACTCTGGTCGCATCCTGCCATTCGTTTTCGCTGATGATGCCGTCAATGGTCGGCGTTTGCGTGGCCCATTGCGAACGCAGCGTGTGGCCCGAGTCCGCCGGTGTGGCTGTGACCCAAAGCGACAAACCTCCGCTCTCCGGGACATCCGCTTCGATGCGATAGAGGTAGCTCTGGCCATTGACGGCAGTGGAATCGATATAGTCTCGCAACGAATAGCCCGCGGCCCCGCGCAACGACAAGTCGACAGTGGCGATGTGCGAGATCGGTGCGCCGGCGCCAATACTGCGCCATATTTTGTAACGGCTGATCCTTTCATTGCCGTAGAGATGATCCCACGTCAATGGCACTCTGCCGTTAAAGCCGGAGCCAGCAACGACATTATCCGGTATTTGCAGGCAAGCCCAGTTGCCGTAGATATCAAAATTGTCGTTGCGGTCGTCCTGCCAGGCGCAAATGAGGAGGGCTCTGGGGCTGACAGCCACATCGCCCCAGGTCTGATCGCCCGGCAATTCATTCATGACCACATAATTGCCCAGTTGTGCGCCGGTCGGGCCGAAATTCTTCAGAAAGATGTCGCTGTCTCTGCCTCTGTTGCTGTCCCATACGACCGACCGCATAGCCCAACGGAGTGCTGCACACTTTTGGGCGGAAATTGGGACCCACGGGCTCGAAATCTCCCAGACTACTGAGCACCCAATCATCCCTGATCGTAGAATTGTTGGCATCGAACAGATGGCCGTAGATAACTGCTGGGTTGCCTGCGGGATTGCCATAACTCCAGCAGACGAAGAACTGGTTATTGGGTTTAATTGCCACAGCCGGGTCAACGGGCATCACGGCTCCGGCAGGGTGGCGGCTGACCTTGAAATCGGCACCGAGCGCCCTGCCGCTGCTGTCGTAGACATGGGCATAGATTTGATACTCACGCGAAGGTTGATGCACCTCGCGGCCGTCCTCCCAGACGACAACGAACCGACCGCTTGCGTTCATGGCCACATCGGGGCGGGTCTGTGGGCCGGCGGTTGCGGAGGGCACCAAAAAATTAGTGCCGATTTTCTCCCCACCGCTGTTAAAACGCTGTGCATAGACGTCGCCCGCGATATCGGTCTTGCGACTCACCCAAGTGACGACGAAATCGCCCTTGTTGTTCATCGCGACTCTGGCGTAGGCCGAGGTTGCACTCGGATTAACGCGTTGATTCACTCTGATGATCTCGGTCAGCGGCACGGCATTGGCGGCATAGAGTCTGGCGTAGACATTGACCGAATCACCCCGTTCCTCCCAAACCACGACGAAATGGCCCAAATCATCAACGGCAATGTCAGGTAGCCATTGATCCGCGGCGGCGTTGAAGGGAGTAACTTGAAAATTGTTTTGATATTTCAGTCCCCGTTGGCCGAAACGCTGAACATAGATGCGGCCACTGCCCGTGCGAAAGTCCTCCCAGCAGCAAACGGCAAAGTTGTATCGGCTGAGGGCGAGGCTGGGGCGTTGTTGCCTGGCATTGCCGGTGTCGTCGTTTATTCTCCCATCGGCAGCCAGGGGTGCCTGCAACAGATCCTCACCGCTCCATGCCAGCAAATCCCTTTGGGTTATAAAAAATATCATCACTGCAAACATGGCTATCATAGTCAGATTGAGCCAAACAACTATTTTCATTGTCTGCCTCCTTTCTGTTTCAAAAGGTTTTTCGTCTTTAAAAATCATGGGGAGCAATTTTGGGAATGATAGAAACCTATTTACCTTGCGAGACATTGGTTGAGTTATCCCTTGAAAAAAAATTCTTACAGTTCGCAGATATCGTTGGGAATAGAAGCTCTGGAAAGATAGATCGTGGAGTAGAGGCGCGAGTTGAACTGTATGGATGTTATGTTTCTATAAATAAAATATATTGTTTCGCACAATTTTTCAATATAAAAATGAAATTTTTTTTAAAAATTGTCAAACCTTCGTTGATCTATCAGAGGGAACGTTATTTTGGAAAATAGCATCGTCAATATCATCGAACATCCTGGTTGAACCACACGCTGTCATTTATCATCAAGCGGCCATGGAAGGTATCTTTGCGTAAGGGGAAAAAATTTTCTTTTGAATTTTCATAGAAAAGATTAGATTATTACAAAGCCAACTCCGGCTGGTCAAGACATACACCAGCTTGGGGATGTGTAGCTCGACAATTGTTCCGCCAGCAGGCGCAACTTGCAGATGTGCAGCCATTTGCGCCGGAAAAAATAACAGATGTTTGAAATTTTTGGAGAAACTATGTGGATCATCAGATGGGTGATTGCCGTATTAGTAATCATATTCATCATTGGCTTTGCGGTGCAGAATACGGAACAAGAGGTTACAGTGACTTTTCTCAACTGGGAGAGTGGCGAGATGCAACTCTGGGTGGTGATGTATATAGCTTTCGCAGCAGGCATTTTCACGTGGCTGGTTATTTCCATTTTTCATGCCATCTCTTTACGAGCGGAGAATGCAGCACTAAAAAAAGAGGTGGTCAAGCTCAAAGAAGAATTGGATCGTCTGCGTAACCTCTCCGTTGAGGAATCCCTTTCATCATTAGGAATCCATGAATCTCGAATTAATGACAAGGAAGCATAAACCATGCATGAGAGCCTGATTGCAGCGATTATTGGCATTTCAGCGGCAGGGCTTTTCCTGCTCACAGTACGTTCCCTGCGACGCCAAAAACAAGCAAGTTCCCCCGCCCAGACCAGTTATTTTGCCGGACTGAGTTATTATCTGGCTGGCGACAAAGAGAAGGCTTTGCAGCGATTCCTCGAGACCGTTCGCAAAGACACCGACTATGTCGATGCCTATATCAAAATCGGCGATATCCTACGTGGGATGGGGCAGACCGAAAACGCTATTAAAATTCATCGCGATCTTCTGGTAAGGCAACAACTAACGGATGAACAAAAGTTAGCCATCTATCGTGCCTTAGCGGAGGATTACAAGGCAAATAAAAATTATCCCCAGGCTATTGATATGGTACAAAAGATTTTCGAACTGGAAAAGAATCATCCCTGGGCCAGAACCTTTCAAATAGAATTATATGAAGAAATGGGTGATTGGCCGCAAGCCATCGCCTGCATCGAAGAGAACGACCAGTTGACTAAAGAGGAAAAGAAGAAACGTAAGGCATTTTATCTGTTGGAACAGGGTTTATCATTGGCCAAAGAGGGGAAAGAACATGAGGCTCGGCTGCGTTATCGTGAGGCGATTAAGGAAAATGGGGCTCTGTTAGCCGCTTATTTGGAACTGGTAGATAGTTATTTGCGCGACGGCCGCCCCAAAGCTGCGTTGACGGTACTTAAAAAAATGACCAAAATGAAATGGCCTTTTGCCGAGCTGGTATTCGATCGTTTGAAACAAGTACTGTTCGAACTGGGGTTGTTTAGCGATCTCGAGCAATTCTACGCCGAAATCGAGCCGGCTTATCCCGAATCAGCTGACGTCCAAATGGGTTTGGCAGAAATTTACCTCAAGAAAGGCGATTTAAATCGCGCCGAGGCCGCTTGCCGTGCTGCTCTGGCCACAGAACCCGATCGCTTAGATGCCAAATTGCTGCTCGCCGATCTCTGCCTGAAAAAATCAGATTTGGTATGCGCATCTGAATCCTTGAGTTCCGCTCTTTTACAGGTGGGGCATAAAAGCAGAATTTATCTCTGTGGTAGCTGTGGTTATCGGTTGCATCAATATTTTTATCGCTGCCCAAATTGCAAGGTCTGGGATTCGGCACAAAGGGGGTGAGCTGAATTGAAGGTAAAATTTGCCATAATCGTTTTCTCTTCATGGCTTCTTTATATAACGGAAACGTTTGCACAACCAGAGATCAAACTAATAGAGACGGCATGGTTGGAAGAGCGATTTGTCGATGTACAAAAAGCCTTGCCGAGTGTTGCGGAGAAATATCCAAAGCACCCAACCGTTTTATTTTTACAGGCATTCTTTCAGAATGAGGGAGAAAAAGCAATCGCGCTTTATAGTCAGCTCTATCAAGGGGGCATGGAATCTCCTTTTGCAGAAGCGGCGTTATTTCGTTTGGCCCAGTATCAATACGCCAAAGATCATCCGGCAACAGCCCGACGACTATTTTCGTTCTTGGTCAAACGCTATCCAAAATCAAAATGGGCGGATGATGCCTACTATTTGACGGCGCAGTGTTACCTCGCTGAAGGGAAATTGGATTCCGCTCGCGCGGTATGGAAACAATTTGTACGCGAACATCCCCATTCTTCTTTTGCCGACGTCGCTGTGGCGGATTTGGAGAGCGATTTCTGGAAAAGCGAGCCAAAGCCGCAAGACAAGCCAGTCATGCCCCAGGATCGCCTCGATAGAGATTATTGGGCGATTCAAGTCGGAGCTTTTGCTGTACGCGAAAATGCAGTGAGCATTCTCAAAGGATTGCAAGAAGTGGGTTATCAGGGCGAAATTGTCGAAAAACAAGTGGGGAATCGCGTGTTCCATGCTGTTTGGATCGGCCAATTCAAAGATCGGGCTTCGGCCGAGGCCTATGCCCAGAGGTTCATCATCAAATTGACCAAAGATTATCAGATCGTTCATAAACAGTAATTTTTACGGTCATTGGAAGAGAGCTTTTTGCCACGGCATCCGCGGAGGGTATCCATTGGTTTGAATGGTGGATTTGACAGCATCAAAAAACACGCAACGATATTTTCCTTTTTTTAAAAGATGACTGAAGACGGGTAGGCTGCGAGAGAAAAAGTAGGAGGGGGGCACACATTCTTTTAAACAAAGACGAAAAGTAAAATGAGAGACAAACTTCTATCCGCTTTATCCAAAGGCCTGATGCTGTTTGATGGTGGGATGGGCACCCAATTGCAGACCATGGGACTGGAGATAGGCCAACCCCCAGAAGGGTGGAATTTTCTCTACCCCGACAAAATAGCGATGGTCCATGAACGTTACTGTCGGGCAGGAGCACAAATTCTGACGACCAATAGTTTCGGAGCCAGTCCTTACAAATTACAAAAGGGAGGAATTGCAGAATCGGCCTATAAAGTGAACAAATTAGCTGCCGAAATTGCTCGGCGAGCCGCGGGCGAGGATATTTTCGTCGCGGGATCGGTTGGCCCCACCGGTGCGTTGTTATTGATGGATGAGATCAGCGAAGAAGAGATGCTGAACGGCTTTGGCGAGCAAGTCCGTGGTCTGGCGGATGGCGGTGCTGATGTCATCATCATCGAAACCATGTCCGACCTCCAAGAGGCGCGCATTGCTTTAAAAGCCGTGCGACAGGCATGCCGATTACCGGTGATCGTTTCGATGACTTTTCAACCAGGACAACGCGGCTATCGCACCATGATGGGTACAGATATTCCTACTGTAGTACAGACATTGGAAGCGGATGGTGCCGACATCATCGGCACTAATTGTGGCGTTGGCATGGAGGCAGCCATCGAAATTGTGGCAGAAATGCGTCAGTTTACGCATCTCCCCCTGCTGGCCGAACCGAATGCGGGGCTGCCACAGCTTCAAGATGGCCGAACAGTATACAGGGAATCTGCGGATACGATGGCAAAAAGAGTACCGGAACTCGTCAGAGCCGGCGCTCAATTGATCGGCGGTTGCTGCGGCACCACACCCGAGCATATTGCCGCTTTTCGTCAATTTCTGAAATAAAAGAGGACATCATGTTCAAAAGAGTTGCTGTTCTTGTTGATCCGATGTTGGATTGTCGCGCCATTTTTGCAGCTTGCAAGCAATTAGGCAAAATAGGCGAGGTAGTGCTGTTGGCCATACCTTGTCTTTTCATGGGAAAGAAAACAAATGTCGACGAATCACAAACACAAACTTTTTCCAATTCCCATGCCCGCAAAATCAGCGATTTTATCCGCCTGTGCGCCAACGCGAAGATAGATTATGAGATCGCTTCGTCCACCCCACTGCCGATAAAGGAGGCAATGACCACCATCCAGGGGACGGATTTCGTGCTCCTGGCCAGACCGGAACAAGCGCAAGCCTCGTTCAAAGCCTTTGAAAAAAATATACGCCGCTTATTTATCCATTGCGCCTCTCCCATCTTGATTTCCGCTCAGCCACAAACGCAGATGAAAAATGTGCTGGTTGCATGGGACGGCTCTCCGGAAGCGGTCCGAACACTGAAAATTCACACACAACTTTTTCAGGGAACACCACTGCATTACCTGATCGTCCTTTGTAGTGACGATTCGATGAGTGCTCAGACGCAATTGCATAGTGCAGCGGATTACATCGCCCATCACAACTTGAGCGCCGAGACATTCGCCCTTGGCGGTGAACCCGTTACGATTTTATCTGCGACCCACAAGCGTATTAAAGCCTGGCAAATACTTTTGGGTTTGCATCGCCGTAATATTTTTGGTAAAAAAAAGTTCGGAAAAACCAGCAAAACGCTCTTGCGTGATCCTTCGATTTCTTTATTTCTTTATGATTGAAAGGAAATAGCCTTGTATTATCAGTTTTGCCCCCGATGTGGCCATGCTTTACATCTTTCCGTAGAAGACGGCAAGACACGTCCAAGGTGTGAGCAGTGTGGTTTCATCCATTATCTCAATCCTGCCCCTGCGGTGGGCGTGATCCTCGAGCAGCAGGGGAAAATTCTTTTGGTGCAAAGAAAATTCGAACCAAAAGCCGGCGATTGGAGTTTACCAGCAGGATTTGTTGAATACGACGAAACCCCCATAGAAACCGCCATGCGCGAAGTCAAGGAAGAGACAGGACTGGAAATAGCTGTTACCTCACTGCTCGAAGTCTATGGGGCTTGTGATGATCCCAGAACGCGGGTGTTGCTGGTGGTTTATACCGGTAAAATCATCGGTGGTACGCTCGTGCCCGGTGATGATGCTTCGCAGGCACAATTTTTCCCTTTGCATGAGTTACCGGAGAACATGGCGTTTTCCAGCCATCGGGCGGCGTTGAAAAAGTATGTATATGAAAAAAATCGATGTAAGGAATAACCGGTCAATTCCGATGGAAAGGCCGAAATGGGTAATATCGGCATATTTTTTGCATACTTTATTGTGCTGAAATATAGAAAACGAGGGTAAAATTTTTATGATAAATAATTATTTTCTTGACATTTTGATATTTATTTTGTTAATTATATCATTAGAGGATAAAAGACTCCAGTCTTTAGGTGTTGGGTTGAAGGGAGGTCAATAGGGCATGAACATCCTCATTGCTCATTCCAATATTTCTTATCTGGAAGCCACAAAACAATTATTGCGCGTCCACGGGCCTGACTTTAACGTGGAGAGTGCCACATCCATTCAGGCATGCCTACAACGTTTCCAGCAGAATCGTATTGATATTTACCTGATCGATAGCGTCTTATTGCGCGATGATCCGAAATCTTTCTTGGAACTTTTGCGGCCAATTGCCACAGAGCACACGGTCATTGTCCTTTTAGATGAATCTGAGTATCAATTGGCTGACGAACTGCGGAAGGAAAACCTCTATGAGATAGTCTATAAACGAAAGGGTTATCTTTCGGCGTTGCCGCAGGCCATTCGCGAATTGCATAAAAAAAGCTCAAAACAGGAATCTGTCCCCCTCACGCCGCCACAGCCAGTCAATACCCCTAGCAGTAAAGGGGTACCGGCGGGTGAAGGCTATTTCGTATGTGATCGCAAAGGGCGATTTCTCTCCGCTAACAAGACGCTGCAGACGATTACAGGATACAGCGAAGAAGAAATACTCGAATTGTCACTTTCCGATATTCTCAGCAAGGATGACGAACGCGAGTTTTTCAATTATCTTTTTTCCATTTCCTCCGAACATGACATACCTGCTATCACCTTGAATATCATCGACAAGTTCGGCGAGCGCCATCCGGTCGATCTACGAATCCGGGTGTTGCACGATGAATCTCTGGAAAAGCATATCATCGGTTTCCGTGGCAGCCTCACGGTGCTGACGCCAGCGCAAACCCAAACACCCATCCATCGGGGCGAAATCGATCAGAGCCTGATGATCAGTTACCTGCTGGATATTGTGCAGATGAGTTACTCAGAACCCCTCAACGTTCTGCTTAAGAGAATAGCCGAAGTGGTTTGTCAGGTGTTCGCTTTCAAACGGTCCACCGTCGCCCTATTGGATCGGCTGAAAAAAGCCTACATCAAACACGCCATGATTGGCTATCATGCCCCAAAATCATCTTCTGACGAACCAGAGACGCGTGAGGTGCCGCAAGAGGTAATCCAGCGCATTTTTGCCGACAATGAAAAGGTCAAAGTCATTTATCATGATCAACCAGTACGCGATAATCAGGCATTGCTCGGAAGCGGTAGCACAAGTGCCGTTCTCGCCCGCCCCGAGAATGTCTGGCACAAGCGGGATCTGGTGTTGTTGAGGCTGGCCGATCATCGCAACAACCAATTTGGCTATATTTCTTTAGATGAACCCCTGGATGACGTGGTTCCCAATCAATCGACTTTTCAGAACCTGGAGTTGTTTTCCCAATTGCTCTCCATGGCCATCGAAAATTATTACCGTTTCTCTTCCCTCGATCGCAGAAATCGGCGACTCAAACAAGTATTAATGACCAGCAACATCTTTAAACTCTACCTCAGCCTGAATGAATTGTTGAAAGAAATGGTGTGGTCGGTCAAGTTTTCACTCGAATTCAACCTGGTGTCTCTGGTGCTTATCAGCAAAAAGAGCGGGCAGCTGGAAACCAAGGCGGTGGCTTGCGACGACAAGATCAAACTGCTGCAGATCAGCGAGCTAAGTTATGATCTCAAAGAATTCAGCAATCTGTTGCGGGATGAATACCGCCGCGGCAAGTCCTATCTCATCTCGGCCGAAGAACCAGTTTTAAAGCATCTTAAGCAAATCTATTACGGCCGTACCAGTAATGGTCATTACGTGGATGGCTGGCCGTTTTGGGCGCTGTTGTTGTTGCCCATCAAATCACGCGAAGGCAAAATCATCGGCTTTCTCATGGCGGATGACCCTGCAGATGGCCGCATGCCTACCACCGAAACCATCAACATCATGGAGATACTGGCCAATCAGGTTGCCATCGCCATCGATAACCGCATGTTGTATGTACAAGCCAAGGAACAATTGAATCAAGAAACCACGAACGAACCATCCCAGCCAGTCGAAGATAGCAACAGCGACGACCGACGCGACGATGAAGGCAGCGGTGGTGGTTTACGGCGATTGGTGGATCGATTTTTACGATAGTTTTTTTCACACCCCATTTTTTCAATAGCTGGCAGGTGGGGGCATTATATTATTTGAAACGCTGTAAAGGCTTAAAACCTCGACAGCGTTTTTTTTTCTCGAAAAGCTCCCATTCTGCTACAACTCATCTACATTTTTTAGCCCATTGCCAATAAACCTGAAACCATGAGAACGCATTTTTTAACATTCTATCTATTCACCATACAAAATCATTTGCTTTTTTAAAAAAAATGTTGCATTAATAAGTACAAGATATTCATAATCCATTGTGTGTATTTGATCATTATCCAGATACAGTGCAAGTCGCGAGTCAAGTTCTTAAATCTCACCTAATAGATGAATTCGTTTGAGCTTAATATAAGGCTTAATACAGAAGCGGGAAATTATCTTTTGACATCTGAAAAATGATGGTGAATAATGGATTCTATGAACAGACGTACCTTTATGCACACCGTTGCTGCTTCGACTATTGGAGCGTTTTTGCTGGGTGGTAAAAGATATGTAATAGCGGAGACGAAGCCAAGTGGATCCACAGTGGTCAAAGCGCGCATTCAACCCGCTGCAGAAAAAGCCGGTTTTAATGCTATGCAATTGGCTGCAGCCTTGGATCGCGCGCTGGAGGCGCTGACCGGTCTATCAGGTCAGGCAGCGTGGAAGCATTTTTTCAAGAGCAGCGATACCGTTGGGCTAAAGGTGAACGCATTGGCCGGAAAGGGACTTTCCACTCATCAGCCATTGGTGGAAGCGATCTGCCAGAGATTGCAGGACATAGGCATTGCCCCCGGACATATCATTATTTTCGATCGCATGCATCATGATCTTCAACGAGCTGGGTACAGCATCAATCTCGCGAAAACAAAACCGCTATGTTATGGGAACGATCGCGCCGGTTTCGATGATCGGATCTATGAGTACGGTCTTGCCGGCAGCCGTATCAGCAGGGTGGTGACCGATACCTGTTCGGTCATTGTCAATCTTCCCGTGCTGAAAGATCACGGCATCGTCGGCATTAGCGGCGGACTCAAGAATCTTTTTGGTCTCATCGATAATCCCAATAAATATCACGCCCGAGTAGGCGATCCTTATGTCGCCGATGTGGCAATGTTGAAACCCATTCGCGATAAAGTTCGTTTAACTATTTGTGATGCCCTTACCGCCCAGTACGAAGGCGGGCCACCGTATATGCCGCCATGGTGCTGGCCCATGCATACGCTCTTGATCGCTACCGATATGGTGGCAATGGATCGGCTCATTTGGGAGATCATCGAAGAAAAACGCAAGGAGAAAAAACTCCCGACGCTCAAGCAGGCGGGACGCGAACCCACTTACATTAACACCGCCGCCGACAGTCAACACCGCTTGGGGGTCAATGATCTGAGCCGAATCAATGTAGTGGAAGTCTAAATCGTCTCAGCCTGTATCGAAAACGATTAACGATTTCTCGTCGCTGAGATCCTCTAGATGACGGGTCTTTATCGGTTTTCGCCCATTACCTCAGAATAGCGCGAAGACAATGTGAACTTTTGGAACATTAATGATGGAATTAAGCCGACGCAAATTTTTCGAGTTATCGTGCGGTGCTGGTTGTTTGCTACTAAGCGGCGCTGTATTCTCTTCATGGGCCAAAGGCACAAGCTCAGGCCAGGAGAAGCTTGTCGAAGCCCGCTATTACGAGAAAATGCCGCATCGTAAGATCAAATGTGTTCTGTGTCCGCGCGAGTGCGTCATCGACGACCTGGAGCGCGGGTATTGCGGCGTGCGTGAGAACCGCGGCGGTACCTATTATACCTTGGTTTATGGCAAACCAGTAAGCATCCACATCGATCCTATCGAAAAAAAGCCGCTGTTCCACTTTTTACCGGGCAGTGGTTCGTTTTCCCTGGCTACGGTGGGATGTAACGTCTTTTGTAAATTTTGTCAGAATTGGGAGATCTCCCAAGCGCGACCCGAGCAAGTAAAAGCGGTCGATGGCCCGCCAGAGCTCATCGCCCAGGCAGCAAAAAAAAATAGCTGCGCTTCTATTGCCTACACCTATACAGAGCCGGTGATCTTTTATGAATACATGTACGATATTGCCGAAAGAGCCAACGCGCTCAACGTCGCCAGCGTCATGATCTCCAATGGCTATATCAACGCCAAGCCCATGCGGGATCTGTGCCGGGTGCTGCGAGCGGTGAAAATAGACCTGAAAGCATACACCGATCGATTCTATCGTGAACTGGTTTCGGGTGAATTGAGGCCGGTATTGGATACCCTGGTTTTGCTAAAACGCGAGAACATGTGGACGGAGATCGTCTATTTAGTCATCCCCGGCCAGAATGATGATCGTAAAGAATTGGCGGATTTATCCAAATGGATCGTCAAAGAATTGGGAGCGGATACGCCGCTCCATTTCACGCGATTCCATCCGCAGTATCGTCTAACCAATCTGCCATCCACGCCCATCGCTACCTTGCAAACGGCGCGTAACATTGCCTTGGATGCGGGTATCCATTTTGTCTATACAGGCAACGTGCCCGGCGATCCGGGCGAAAACACCTATTGCCCCCAATGCCAAAAATTGCTCATCAAACGAATCGGATTTTCTGTGGTGAGTAATGAGATCAAAAATAACCGCTGCCCTAAATGTAACATGCGCATCCCTGGTATTTGGAGCTAAAGAAAGAGGAGATGATGGGAGAACAGCCCTTGACGTGTTTTCCCAAAAAACAAGATATTTTTCAATTCAAGACTGTTTACTCATCTGTCGAAATAACCCTGCCGAAACTCGGCAAGAGATGGATGACTAGCTATTACGGTTCAGGAAAAGATCCAAGTCAAAAATAACACTGCCGGAACCCGGCAAGAGATGGGAAATTTAGGTGTAGCAAAAAAATAGGAAGTGGCCATGCGTATTTTCACAAGTATTTGTCTTATCGTTTTTATCGTTTTGGGATGCAAAAAGGAGGATGCTTGGTCGCAATCTCCGAAGAGCGAAATACGTAAGTCGGTGGTGGCAGGTCAGTTCTATTCCAGTAATGCAACGGAGTTGCGCGCACAGATCGAAAACTGGCTTAATCGTGCAGCCAAATCCTTTTACGGTCATATCATCGGTTTGAGCGTGCCGCATGCTGGCTATACTTATTCCGGCGCCATAGCAGCCGCAGGATATAAACAGGTGGCTGGGCAAACTGTAGAGTTGGTGGCCATTTTGGCTCCGAGCCATCGCGATTATTTCAGCGGCGGTTCGATTTTTCCTGGGGATGCGTATGAGACCCCCTTAGGTCGTGTGATGATCGATAAAACAATCGCTCGAAGCCTGGTACAGTCTTGTGAGCTCTACGAGTTCAGCCAGCTCGGTCATGGGGCGGAACACTCTTTAGAAGTGCAACTGCCGTTTATCCAAGTGTTATTCCCAAAGGCGAAAATACTGCCGATCGTCATCGGTTCCTTTGATTGGCCCGCCTGCGAAAAGATGGGTCTGGCGTTGGCAAAATCTTTACAAGGCAAAAAAGCGCTCATCGTGGCTAGCACCGACCTCTATCACGGTTATTCTTATGAGGCCTGTAAGCGCAGTGATGATGCCACGCTCAAGACGATGTTGGCTCTACAACCGCAAACATTATGCGAAGGCTTTTTACGGGAATCGCTACAGGCCTGTGGTGCTGGACCGGTCGTCATTATGCAAGTGGCTGTTAAACAATTGGGCGCCAACAAGGCAGAATTAATCGCTCGCACCAATTCCAATGACGTAACAGGAGAGAAAGGAGGCTATGTCGTGGGCTATGGTTCTATTGCATACGGTAAATCCGACGGCTCTGAGCGTATCGTCTTTCAACCGTTGGATTTGGAAGTTCAAAAGGAATTATTGCGCATGGCGCGCCAAAGCATCGAACATTACCTAAAGACGCGCAAGCGTTTGACTTTTCAACCCAAATATGAGGTGTTAAAGGAAAAACGCGGCGTGTTTGTCACCATAACCGAAGGTGGGATGCTGCGCGGGTGTATTGGCTATCATGAATCGGATCGGCCGCTGTATGAATTGGTCCCCGATCGCGCCATCGCTGCTGCTTTCGAAGACCCCCGCTTCATGCCATTGCAAGAAGATGAATTGGACAAGATTCTGATCAAAATATCAGTGTACCTAACCAATGTCTATCGCATCAAAGATCTCAGTGAATTCGAAATGGGAAAGCATGGCATCATCATGATGAAAGAAGGGCGAGGCGCCACCTATCTGCCAGAGGTGCCCATCGAAGCGGGGTGGCAGACGGTGGAAGAAGAGATGGAAAGCTTGTGTCAAAAAGCCGGATTGCCTCCAGGCGCTTGGCGTCAAGGAGCAGAGTTTTACGTCTACAAGACGCAAGTATTTGATGAAAAAATCCTTAAATAATCCACGGGGAAGCTATGGCCAAAAGTAACGCTGTGTTCCTGACCCTGTCCGCGGAAGAAAAGCAACATCTACTTCGTGTGGCTCGTGACACGATTTTCAACGTGGTTGTTGGCCGCTATGTGCCGCAGTCGGAGGTGAAAAATCCTGCTCTGAATACACCATGCGGTGCTTTTGTCACGCTCTATGTCAACGGCAGACTGCGGGGGTGCATCGGTACCATCGATGCCGAAAAACCGTTGTTGACTACTGTTATGGAGATGGCCAAAGAAGCTGCCCTCCACGATCCTCGCTTCAAACCAGTGCGCATCGAGGAAATGCCAGCTCTGGAGATAGAAATTTCCGTGATTTCGCCGCTCTCACCCGTGACCGATGTCGCCACAATAAATGTGGGCGAACATGGCCTGCTGGTAGAACGCGGCTTTTTTAATGGACTGTTATTGCCGCAAGTGGCTGTAGAAAACGAATGGGATGCCGTCACCTTTCTCCAACATACCTGCCTCAAAGCCGGCTTGCCCATGGATGCCTGGAAAGACCCAACGGTAAAAATCTATAGTTTCACCGCCCAGGTGTTTAGGGAGACGCAACAAGGTTCGCCGACAGTGGAATGATTTTTGTGAGCCCAGTGGAGATCACCAAGAAATCCAACGGATGGCGGGGTATAAAACTTGAAATGGGTATGGAATCTCAAATATTATCGGCAAAATAATCGCTCCTCATTCATTACCGAACGTGTTCTAAAATTCTTGTGATTGTGTGAAAACCACTAAAAACGTGTCCTGTCGAGGAGCGTTAACGACGAAACACTTTAAATTGCTATCTTTGTAATTTAATGATAATATTAAACTTATTAAAAAATTAAATCTTCATAATAACAGCGTTTATCAGTCACTTTTTAGAAAAATATATTGTTTTTACACAGCCTCTCTTGCGTGCGGTTTTTAGAAAATCCTTATAGCCCATATTTTTGTGGTTAGAAATGTTTTCATTATCCGTTAATCTCGTTCCAGCGGTTTTCTTGGGATGCAAATTGTAGGGCGGGCATTCTTGCCCGCCGTTTTTAATCTCGTTCCCACAGTCTCCGTGGGAACGCAAGACTTGCCGATTTGCGGTGCAACAATACCAAACCGCCGAAGGCGTGAAATAGTTATAGCAAAATCAAAAATAAATATTAAACCCGGAACGGGTAACATGATAAAATTTCGGAGCGCAAATTTTGGCGTGCGTCGCCTTGGCAGCGCTTTTTTCTCACCACAGAGGACACAGAGAGCACAGAGCCTACACCAAGGCGAAAAAAAAACGCAGAGATTCCTCATCTCCGCTAACGTCGTCAGGGACGACTACTTGCCATGTATTGCTCTTCGTCTGTAAAAAAGTTAAAGGTGTCTCGTCGCTGGCGCTTCTCGACATGACAATTTTTATTCGACGCAGAGCGTCCACCTTCTCGTTCCACCGCAGAGCGATGGAACGAGATTAAAAAATTTCGGAGCGCATATTTTGTCATTCGCCACCTTGGCGCCGCTTTTTTTCACCACAGAGGCACTGAGAGCACAGAGACTACACCAAGGCGAAAGAAAAAAACGCAGAGCTTCCTCATCCCCGCGGACGTCGTCAGGGACGACTACTTGCCAATTATTGATATTTCTTTTAATCTCGTTCCCACGGTCTCCGTGGGAACGCAAGACTTGCCGATTTGCGGTGCAACAATACCAAAACGCCGAAGGCGTGAAATAGTTATAGCAAAATCAAAAATAAATATTCAACCCGGAACGGGTGACATGATAAAATTTCGGAGCGCAAATTTTGGCGTGCGTCGCCTTGGCAGCGCTTTTTTCTCACCACAGAGGACACAGAGAGCAGAGCCTACACTGAGGTGTCGGAGGTAATATCATCGCATTACCTAAACAACGCAAAATTTTTTTGGCGTTCGCCGCGTTGGCGCCGCTTTTTTTCACCACAGAGGCACTGAGAGCACAGAGACTACACCAAGGCGAAAGAAAAAAACGCAGAGCTTCCTCATCCCCG
>FWPV01003491.1_pt1 | contig 19962 bp, 19 predicted proteins | sample 2228371 | NCBI WGS metagenome assembly FWPV01 (sample SAMEA103939776, study PRJEB20133) | metagenome | reverse complement strand
GCAGGCAATGAGTTTTGCCCTGATTATTATTGCCTTAAAAGTAATACCAAGGACATTAAAAATGATAATACATACTACATATCCTAAAAGCCTGTTATTTATTGAGTTTATCTACAGTGTTTTTGCTTCCTTCGGGATATCTTTACTTTTTGTGTTATTAATATAAAGAATATTTGTAAAAAATATATTTAAAAAATAAAAAAATATGATATAATTATAATGAAAAAATAGAATATTATTTTACAGGAGTCTGGTATGGCGAGACCAAAAAATATAGATGATAATGAAAAAGTAGACAGGCAGATAATAAATCTTGAGGTTGATATGTTTTATTTAAAATCAACCGAGTTTCTTGTCCTGCCTGAAACTCCCAATATTTATTTAACGCAAGAAAAAGCAAAACAATTTTTAAAGGATTTAAAGGATGCAATAGATTATTCAAAGGATGGCGTGATAATAAGATTACAGGGAGAAGTAAATCCCAAGGAAGAAAAAAGAGACGCTGATGGAAGCATGTTTTTAAGTAAGGAAGTGACTGTAGAAGATATACCAAAGAAAAAAGAGGCATAATTTAATTTAGTTTATATAATTTAAGGGTATTTGATGACAATCTGGAGCTGGATTCATTTTATTAGTTTTGTAATTCAATTATCTTTATTTGCATATATTTTAGGCAGGGGAACTAAAAATTATTTAAACTGGGCAGCAGCTGTTCTTATGCTATGTTTTGCTATTTGGAGTTTTGGCAATACAATGATGTTTAATAATTTTTCTACAATAAAAAGTTCAAATGTCATTTTAAGAATCGGCGCTCTTGGCTGGATTTTTTTTAGTTCTGTTTCCATGGTTTTTATTCTTGAATTAATTGGCAAAAGAAATATTTCGCGTTCACCTGTTATTTTATTTATATTATTTTTAATTCCATTTTTTATATATATAACTTATTTTATAGGACTCATGGTGCAGTGTTGCGATAAAACATTTTTTGGTTATACGGGAAGATGGCTTGACACGATATGGGCTAAATTATTTTATATATATTACTCTTCTTTTTTCTTGATAGGAATGTTTTTTTTAATAAAATATATAATGCAGGAAAATAATTCAACTAGAAGAAACATTTCCGTTATACTTGCTGCAACTATGATTTTTTGTTTTATTACAGGGACAATCTCAAGTGTTATTTTAAAAGCAACAAGACAATATGTCCCTGTAGAAGCAAATGTGTATATACTTGTTTTTGCCGCCGGCATTGTTTATTCAATGATTAAATACGATTTTTTAACTGTTACCACGGTAAGAGCTACTAATTTAATATTAAATACAATGAACGATGCTTTAATCCTGTTAAATAACGAAGGTAAAGCAATAGATGTAAATAAAGCTGCATTTGAAATTTTTGAATGTGATAAAATAAAAATTCAGGATTGCGAACATATTTTGCCGGAATATTTAATACAAAAGATAAAGGATGGGATAAAGAATAATGGCGTTATAGTTAATGAAGAAGTCAGGATTTTAACACCAAAAGATAATGAAAAAACAATATTATTATCTGCTTCTGTATTAAAAAATAAAGAACAGATATTAGGATATGTTTGCATATTAAAGGATATAACAGAATTAAAACTTGCAAAAAGCGAACTTGAAGCAACTGTGGAAAAACTTATTAATTCAAACAAAGAACTTGAGCAGTTTGCTTATATTATTTCCCATGATTTAAAAGAACCACTGCGCATGGTTTCTTCTTATGTGCAATTACTGGAGAAAAGATACAAGGATAAATTAGATAGTGACGCAAATGACTTTATACAATATGCAGTTGATGGTGCAAAGCATATGTCTGAACTGATAGAAGGATTACTTGATTACTCCAGAGTTTTAACAAAAGAAATGGAAATTGAAGAAGTGAATTTAAAACAGGTGCTGGAAGAAGTTTTATCGGTTTTAAAATTTAAAATAGAAGAAAAGAAAGCACAAATAGTTTTAAAATCTGATATGCCTGTTATTAAAGCAAATAAAATAAATATTTCAAGAGTTTTTCAAAATCTTATAGATAATGGAATAAAATTTTGTAAACAAAATCCTGTTATTGAAATTACTTCAGAACAAAAAGATGGTTTTTACTATTTTAGCATTAAAGATAATGGCATAGGAATAAAAAGCGAACATAAATTTAGAATTTTTGAAATTTTTCAGAGATTAAATCCAAGAACTGAGTATGAAGGCGCAGGGCTGGGGCTTGCTATTTGTAAAAAGATAATTGAAAGACATGGGGGGAAAATCTGGATTGAATCCGAAGGTGAAGGCAGGGGCTGTGTTTTTTATTTTACAGTACCGGAGTAAAAGAATGTTCGGTAAAGATGTTTGGAGAAGATGTTCGGTGAAAATGTTCGGAGAGGATGTTCAAACATAGTTCAGAAAGACAGACCTCTGTAGTTTGTATTTTGTAATTAGTTCAATGTTTTTGCTATTTTTAAACCAATTACGAACTCTTTTAGCACGCGGTAAGAACTATTTTTGAACTCAGTTTAAACTCTGTTTGAATGTTTTATGAGCATTCTTTAAATTGTATAAAAAGAGAATCCGAGATACATGGTATACATTTTTATATTTTTTTTATTTAATTATTTTATAAAAACAATTAAAGGTAATTTTTACATTAAGACTATTTCATTTCTGCCCATGATTTAATCAATGGTAAACTCAAGCAAAAACATGTCATCCCTGTGAAACTTATCCCTTTGAAAAAAGGGAACAGGGATCCAGACTTAAAAAAGCAGAAAATCGATAATCGACAATTGAAAATAGATCAAGGTTTTCTTTATTAAAATTAAAAAAATATGGATGCCTGCTGGAGTGGACAACCGATTAAATCGGGTGCAGGCATGACTTTAATTATAATTATTGAAAATTTATTGTTTTTATATGTATACCATGTCTTTCCTTATTCCCAACGCCACTTAATTTTTTATTCTCTTCCTGATTTATTATCTGTTATAATATTATTTATTTATCAGGAGTTTTTATGTTTATTATTATTGGTGGTCCAACAGGTGCTGGTAAGTCATCGGTTGCTGTTGAGTTAGCATTGCTTTTAAACGGAGAGATTATTTCTGCTGATTCCATGCAAATTTATAAAGGAATGGATATTGGCACTGATAAAAGTTTGGAAAAAAAAAAAAGAGGAATCCCGCATCATCTTATAGATATTGTTTCACCAGATGAGCAATTTTCAGTTGCAAAATATAAAAAATTAGCAGAGTCAAAACTTGATGAAGTAAAGAATAGAGAAAAATTGCCAATAATAGTTGGTGGAACAGGACTTTATATAGAATCAATAATAAGGGGACTTTTTGATTCAAAGGAACCGACCGAAGAATTAAAACAGGAATTAAAGAGTATTTTAAAAGAAAAAGGGCTTTCTAATCTTGTCGAAATGCTTTATAATCTTGACCCTGATGCAGTAAAAGAGATTGATACAAAAAACAGCAGACGGGTGATTAGAGCCATTGAAATAATAAAATCTAATAATATGAAATTATCGGAGATAAAAAAGAAAACAAAAGATACGATTTATAAAGATAAATATTATTTCTTTGTTTTAACAATGAAAAGAAAAGAACTTTATAATAGAATAAATATACGTGTTGATAGTATGATAAATAATGGACTTGAAAATGAGGTTAGAGATTTATTGGATAAAGGATATAGTGTGGAATTAAATTCCATGCAAGCAATTGGTTATAAGGAAATGATAGAATATATATCCGGAAAAATATCAAAAGAAGATGCGATAGCACAGATAAAACAAAACACAAGAAATTATGCAAAGCGCCAGGTGACATGGTTTAAAAGATATAAAGAAGCAATGTGGATTGATGTAACTGGTATGTCGCCGGAAATAATAGCAAAAAAGATGAATTTATTTCTTAAAAAGGTAGCAACAAAAAATGAAGAGAATATTTAAAAACGGTAATTTTATTAAACTTTTTTTTGCACAGAATTTTGAGCAGATAGGTGATAGTTTTATGCTTATGGCTTTGATTGCCTGGGTTATGACAATGAAAGAAAACGGTTCATCATCAGCCAATATGTCAATCCTGATGTTCTGGATAGGCCTTCCCATTGTTTTATTTGGACCTTTTGCCGGAGTTTTTATAGATAGGTATAAGAAAAAACATGTGCTATTTTTTTCTGCAATTTCCAGATGTATATGCATTTTTTTAATTTTTTTACTTGTCGGGAATAAACAAACAGCGCCATTAATATTTTTTCTTGTGTTTATTAAGTCTATAATTTCTCAATTTTTTATTCCTGCGCGATCCTCTATGATACCACATATAGTAAATGAAAAAGATCTTCTTGATGCTAATTCAATTTCAGCTGCATCTTTAATTGTCTGTCAGATAATTACTTATGCTCTGGCAGGAATAGTTATTGCAGAAATAGGTTTTAAAGAAGCTTTTTTAATTAATGGGATTATATACCTTATTGTGGTTATAATGATCATTTTTATTAATGACAATGAAAGTTTGTCGTATAAAAATAATATAAAAATAAAAATTATAATTAATGAATTTAATGATGGATTGAAATATTTAATTTCTTCTGAAAAATTATTGTTTTATATAAGAAGAATTTTTTTTTTTTTAATAGCTGTTGGTTTTATTTATGTTGCTTTGACAGGGAGTTTTTTATCCTCTGTAATTAACGAAACTGGTTTAAAAATTAAAGAAATAAAAGCACTTGGATTTATTCAGGGTTTTCTTGGGCTGGGATTGATTATAGGAATATTAATTGTAAATCACGCATTAAAATTTTTCAGAGAACAGGAACTCATACGTGTATTATATCCAATAATTGGAATATTTATAATCACTATTTTCTTTTGGCGAGATTTCTATTATTTATTACTTATTGCAATATTTGGGGGAACAGCTGGAATTATGATACTTTCAATAGCAGAAACAGAAATCCAGAAAAATACAACTTCCGAAATTCGCGGCAGAATTTTTTCTGTATATTATATTTTACGCGGTATAGGAGTAGCCGCAGCAGCGTCACTTACCGGTGTGGTTGCTAAAATAATAAAAGAAGACCAGATTATTTTAATATGTGGCATATCTTTATTCATATACGGGATGATCTCATTTTTTATAAAAAGAGGTTATAAAATTGGGCGAGATAAAAAAACCGCTTCCTGAAAAATTAATTATAGCATTTATATATAAGGAAGAGGAGATATATAATAAAGTAAAAGAAATTTTACTTAATAGATTTGGGTCTATTGATTATGAATCCGGAGAAATAAATTTTACCTGGACAGATTATTATAATGAAGAAATGGGGACAGACCTAAAACGTAGATTTATAAGTTTTGAAAAGTTAATAGACCCGGGAGAATTAAGTTACATAAAAATTACAACAAATAAAGTGGAACAGCAGTTTTTATACGAAAATACAAATAAACGCAGGATAAATATAGACCCTGGCATTTTATCACAGGGGAAGTTTGTCCTTGCCACAACTAAAAATTATAGTCACAGAATATATATAGGACAGGGTATTTTTGCTGAAGTTACATTGAAATACGAAAAAAAAGGTTTTGTTGCATTTGACTGGACCTATCCTGATTATGCAACGCAGGAATACAGAGAAATATTGGAAAAAATAAGAGAAATATATAAAAAACAAGTAAAACATTGTCAAATGCCAGATGCAAATTGCTAAATGTAATGTAAAAAATATTAAAAGAACTAATTAAGAACGTTTTTGAATAGTTTTAAATTAAGAAAATGTGTTATAAAATTATTATTGACATTAAATTTCATTCGTGATAAATTAAAACGTATTTTTAAAAAGGTTTTTAAATATATTGTTAAAATTCTGGAGGCAATTGTGCATAAAATAAAAATATGCCTTTGTGTATTTTTTGTCTTTAATTTTTTATTTTTATCACCTCCCTTTATAAAATCCGATGATTTTGATGATGCAAAAAAAATCAGATGGGAAAGTGTATATGAACCATTTTTTAATAGATATTATCCATTTGGTACTGGAGCACGCGCAATTGGAATGGGCGAAGCATTCACTGCAATAGCAGATGATGCTTCTGCTGTTTATTATAATCCTGCTGGTATTGCACAGCTTGACCATAATGAAATATTCTGGACATCTGGCAGTTACTACAGGTCAATGCCTTTTACTGGATTTTTCTCTTTTATAATGGCTCTTGGTAACCAGTATTTTGGATTGTCCTATCTTCGCTTATATCATCCAGTTGGAAGATATCCGGATAAGATTGAAATACCGGCTCCGGGAATTGGAGGAGTTGGACCAGGAGCTCTTTTTCCATGGGCAGATCCTTTAGTAATAGGAGCTGGTTATAGAGAACACTGGTATGGAGATTTAACTGCGGCAGAACAGGTATTTCTTGGAAATATTTATAGAACATATATAAACAGACCATTTCAGGAAGGACAGGTAGCATTGACTTATTCAACGCCGCTTACTGCAGACAGGAGTTTCTTATTTGGTTTAAATGTAAAATATATGTTTGCAGATGCCGAATATAAAGATTTCTATGATGATTTTAATCGTGGTGATGAATATGATGCATGGGCATGGTCATTAGATGTTGGTTTTATGTATAAATTGCGTATAATAGAATTTTTAAAAGATTTTAATGTAGCAATAATGTTGCGTGATGTATCAGGAAGAATGAAAAGAATAAAAACAGGACAGGAAGAATCACTTTATTTCACATCATCTCTTGCTCTTTCAATGAGAACAACAGAACTCATACAAAAGGAAATAACCAGTTTTTCAATTGACTGGAATGCGGTAAATGACCCTAAAGTATTTTCTGCAGAAAAAAATCGTCTACGTTTTGGCGTTGAGCAATGGCTTTTGGATGGTCATTTTGGGTTACGCGGTGGTCTTGTTTATTTTATGTATCCAGGTCCATGGCGACTTAGTTTAGGTGCATCCGCCAGATACTGGCTTGGCATTGATTATGCGTATTGCACAGGACTTAAATTTGGCGATAAGGCAGAAGAAGAGGCAGATTCTCACTGGGTATCTATTTACTGGATGTGGGGAAAAGTAAAAAGAAAACTACCTACTCCAGAAGTTTCAGCGGCTGTTGAACCAATATCTTTTGCTCCTAAAAATGGCGAAGTGGCAACATTTAAATTAATGGCAGCATCTGAAGCAGGTATAGATAGATGGGTTTTAAATATACTTGATAAAAATAATAATCTGGTAAAATCATACGTAGATATCGGGATGCCACCTTCGCAAATAATCTGGAATGGCACTGATAATAAATACCAGTTATTACCTGATGGTGAATATATTTTTGTTTTTGAAGCAACAGATAAACTTGGTTCTACTTCATCTACTCCTGTTCAATCAGTTAAAATTTACACGCCTGTATTACCTGCTGTAAATAAAGAAGCTTTGAATCAGTTAAAAGCGCTTTTAAATCAAATAAAAGACAGGGATGTAAAAGAAGACAATGCAGCAGCAGCACTTGCCAGGTCAAATATAGAAAAATTGAAAAAGGAAAAGACAAAACCAACACCGGTTCCTCCACCTGGACCAGAAACACTTCCAGGTTATGGAACAACTGCAGTTTTGCCAGGTATGATACCGCAACAGGTAACATCTGCAGCTGGAACAGGTCCTGTTTCAGTAGTTGGTTTTCCTAATGTAGAATCAGGAGCGATAAGATCGGCATATTTAGAAACAAGACAGGATGGAACAAAATTATTTAATGTTGAATATATTACAGAAAATACTATACCTAAATATGTTTTAAAAGAAATGGCATTGATGGTACGTGCTATTGCAGAAGGTCTGGCAGATAATTCTGCATATTCAATAAATCAGGTTGGAATAAATGCGCTATTAGCCGGAGGTGGTTCAATGTCTTTGCTTGTTCCTGTTGCCCAGGCGCAAAATTATTCCCGCGGTTTAATATCAGATGAACAATTGCTGAGGGGTTCAAGTATAAGCTTGAACGGCGAAATAATTTATCCTAATTTTTAGGGGGCATAAAAATGAAAAAAATATTTTTTATTTTATTTTTGATAACCGCAATTAATATTTCACTTTTTGCGGGTGCTTTTGATAAAGGAGGTGTGCTTGGTATAGGTGGCAGGGCACTGGGGATGGGGCATGCTTTCACCGCTATTTCTGATGATGGCAGCTGTATTTACTGGAATACCGCAGGTCTTGTGCAACTTGAACGTTCCGAATTAAATTTATTTGTTGGACCTCTTTTAAATGGTAAAGAGTATTATACATATATTTCATTTGGTTCTCCGTTTTTTCAGGATACTGCATGGCAACTGTCAGTTATTTCTCTTATTCATAATGACGCAAATACCACAAAGGAATTTACAGTTGTAGGAAGTTTTGCAGCAACATTGAATCTTGAAAGAACGTTTTCAGTAGGTATTAATTTGAAATATTTGAATTATAATTCAACTGCAACATACACGCCTCCTGGAAGCACCACAACTTTGCATGGTATTGCAAATGGGCTTGGGCTTGATCTTGGTATGTTATATCAAATACCTCTTCCAGAATGGGGTAAAAAAATAAATTTAGGTTTTTTTATTCAGGATGTTGATACAAATCTTGACTGGGATGGCGGTTTATCGGATGAAAAGATACCGACTTCATTCCGATTAGGAACTGCATATTATATAGAAGACAATCTTTTAGTAACTTCTGATTTTGAATTTTTTTCCGACCTGAATATTGCAGGAAAGCCGATTGCAGAAGTTTTATATGATGCACAAGGTAATACAATATCATCATTACCACCTGAAGAATTACGTATTCATGTTGGTGTTGAGGGATGGTTTTTTAAAAGGCATTTAGGTTTGCGGGGAGGTTACACTTCTTTTGTTACAATGCCAGGAAGATTTACCGGCGGTGCAACTTACAGGGAAGATACATGGCAGGTTGATTATGCGTATATAGGACATGCAGAGCATCTTGGTGATTCCCATAGATTTTCTTTAATATTCAGATTTGGACAGGAAAAAAGTAAAATAAAGGCGATAAGTGTAGTGAGACCGCCAAAAAATTTACAGGCATATCCAGGAAATAATGTGGTTAATTTAACATGGGAAGCATCAGAAGAACCAAATGTAACCGGATATGCTGTATATATGTCAAAATCTCCCGGCACAAGATATATTCCGGTTGTTAAAAGAATAAAAGAAAATTATGTAACAATAGATGGATTAAATAATGGAACAAGGTATTATTTTGTTGTGACAGCAATAAACAACACATATCCACCGGTTGAAAGTCCTTATTCAAACGAAGCCAATGCAGTCCCTGCACCTGTAATCCCCGGAACGCCTGAAATATTTCCTATAGCTAAAAAATCAACGGTTGAACAGAATGGAGTAATAGAGGTAAACTGGGGCAAAATGCCACCAGCTAATATGGCAGGTTATAATGTTTATATAACAGAGACATCAGGCAAGGGTTATATCAAAGTGAACCCTTCTCCTGTTAATGATACAAAATATATTATAAGAGGGCTGGAAGTAGGAAAAAAATATTATGTGGTAATGACTTCTGTAACAAAAGATATACCACCAATAGAAAGTAAATTTTCAAGGGAATTATCTTTTATTGCCAAACCAGAAGGAGCCACTGCTACAACACCTGAAAAGACAAAATAATATTATATTATTTTAAGGAGGACTATATGATAAGTGGTTTATATACAGCAGCATCCGGACTGATAGCGCAATTGCAACAGCAGGATGTCATAGCAAATAATATGGCAAATGTAAATACTGCAGGGTATAAGAAGGATACCGCACTTTATGTCCCATTTCCTGAAATGTTTTTATACAGGATAAATGATGCAAAAATCCAGATTCCCGGCGGAACATTGGATGCTTATGTTCCTATCGGTATGGTGGGAAAAGGTGTTCAATTAAGGGTTGATGGAATAAGACCGGATATTACGACAGAGGGTTCTTATATTGAAACAGGGAATCCAATGAATTTTGCGATAAAAGGAAATGGTATGTTTGTAGTTATGACACCGCAGGGAATTCGTTATACACGTGATGGTAGTTTTTCTCTTGATTCAGAAGGAACACTTGTAACACAAAATGGTTTTCCGGTTCTTGGACAGCGCGGTATTATTACAATAGACGGAAAGGATGTTCGCATTGACGAAGCTGGCAGAGTATTTGTAGATAATAATGAAATAGATACCTTACGTATAGCTATATTTACAAAGGATGATGTGTTGCGTAAACAGGGAAATAATCTTTTTTATATGGTTAATGGAAATCTTTTACCGGAAGACAGTTATGTTGATTATGTAAAGATAAAACAGGGTTATCTTGAATCATCAAATGTTAATGTAATAAGAGAAATGGTAGATATGATAACCGCTTACAGGGCGTATGAAGCAGCGCAAAAGGCAATACAATCCCACGACCAGACATTGAACAGGGTAGTAAATGACGTGGGCAATATTCAGATATAAAATTATATTATATATAAGGAGGTAATTAACTATGTTAAGAGCATTATGGACAGCAGCATCGGGAATGGTGGCACAACAGCACAACATTGATATTATTTCAAATAATTTATCAAATGTGAATACAACTGCTTTTAAAAAGTCAAGGGCTGAATTCCAGGACCTTTTATATCAGGTAATAAGACCTGCGGGTATTACAAATAATTTTGGAACTCAGTATCCCACACCTATTGAAATCGGACATGGCGTACGGCTTGCTGCAACTACAAAGTCATTTTTACAGGGTAGTCCTGTAGAAACAAACAATCCGTTTGACCTGACAATACAGGGCGATGGATTTTTTATGGTTCAGATGCCAAATGGCCAGATCGCATATACCAGGGATGGTTCATTTAAAATAGATAACCAGGGCAATCTTGTGACTTCAAATGGTTATTTATTGCAGCCTGATATTGTGATCCCAGTAGAAGCCCAGAGAATCGCGATAGGAGAAAATGGTGATGTTATGGTTTCTCTTGTAAATGAAACAGATGCACAATTAGTCGGGCAGATACGCACTGTAAAATTTGCAAATCCATCAGGACTTGAATCAATAGGAAATAATTTATATGTTGAAACTGAATCATCAGGTCAACCCATAGAAGGTGTTCCCGGTTATGAAGGGTTTGGCTCAATATTGCAGGGTTATTTAGAAGCATCAAATGTAAAAGTAATTGAGGAAATGATAAATTTAATAACATCTCAGAGGGCTTATGAAATAAATGCCCGTGCAATTCAGACATCGGATGATATGCTCGGCATTGCAAATGATTTAAAGCGTTAATATGAAATTTAAGTTTTATATAGTTTTTTTTGTCCTTTTATGTGTTATAGTTTTTGCTGATACCTCAAAAGTTATTTTAAAAAATGCAACAGTATACGTTTCAAAAGATAAAATATATCTTGGTGATATTGCTGACTTTTATAATATAAAAGAAGATTTATTGACAGAATTATCAACTGTTTATATAAAACGTTCTGCTTTGCCAGGTTATAGCGTTGTTATTACAAAGGAAAATGTTAAAAACCAGTTAAACAAGAGATATAAAAATATTGATATAGATGGTCCTTCGTCAGTTAAGGTTGTTACTGAAAAAACATCAGTTGAAATAACCGATATAAAAAAGACAGTTGAAAATTATATTCTTGAGAATATGCCATGGAAAAGGGAAGAAGTAGAGATAATAATCAAGGATATAAAGGATAAAATAAGTACGATTGATGGAAATGTTCTTTTAAAGGTAAAAGGAGAAAAGATTAGAGGATTTAAAGGAAATGAAATTATTCCTGTTGAAATAATTGTTGATGGCAAATTTTACAGGATTATTCCCATTTCTGTATTAATTAAGGTCACAACCAATTGTCTGGTCGCAGGACAGAATATAAAAGTAAAAGAACCAATTATAGATAAAGTGCTTTTACAAAAAAGAGATATAACATATTTGCCTGATGATGTTTTAACAGATATTGAAAGGGTTAAAAATAAAGTTACACGCCAGGCAATAGCAAATGGTAGTATAATTTTAAATTCAATGCTTGATTCAATGCCTGTGTTTAAAAGAGGAGATACCGTAACAGTTATGGTAAAGCGTGGAGGTATAACGGTTGAAACGACCGGTGTTTCAATGGAGGAGGGCAAGGAAGGAAGCATTGTAAAGGTTAAACTTATAACCGGTAAGATAATAGAAGGAAGAGTAAATTTTGACGGTAAAGTAATGATACAATAAACAAAAAATAGTTATAAGGAGTAAAGATTATGAATAAAAAAATATTTTTGATTGCTTTTTTTATTGGATTAATGTTGTTATCCAATAAATCTGTCATAGCAGATGACCTTGTGAGCGATCCCAATGATGCAAAATCATTATTTGCAGACCATAAAGCAGCTAAGGTCGGAGATATATTGACAGTTATCATTATTGAATCTGTATCTGGCTCCCAGGAAGCTTCATTACAAACGAGCAAGAACCAGAGTATGGGAGGCGGCATGGGGATGTCTGCATGGAGTGGTGGAAAAATACTTGCATTTCCGAATTCATGGGGAATTGGAGGAGCAGAATATCAGGACGGCGGTGGTAAGTCAAAAAGAAAAGGTTCAATTATGGGAAAAATTTCTGTGCGTGTAGAAAAAGTTTTATCAAATGGACTGTTGCAGATACGTGGTTCAAAAGTAATCAGGGTAAATGATGAAAAACAAAATTTGATTTTAAGCGGAACAGTAAGACAGCAGGATATAAATGCAGACAATACTGTCCTGTCCACTTATGTTGCAGATGCCCAGATAGAATTTGAAGGGTATGGACCTATAGGAGAAAAAACATCTCCTGGTATTTTAACAAGAATACTTGACTGGCTTGGTATTTTTTAACAGGCAATAATAAAATATTGAGGTGCATATATGAGAGGAAGTAGATTAAAAATAATATTGCTTTATATACTTTTTATTTTTGTAATATCTGAAATTTTTGCAGTTGAATTAAGGGTTAGAAATATAGCGCGTTTTAAAGGTGTGAGGGATAACCAGTTAAATGGCTTTGGGCTTGTGGTGGGTTTAAAAGGCACGGGCGATACAAAAACAACCATATTTACCAACCAGGCAATTACAAATATGCTTAAAAATTACGGTCTTGCGGATGCTGCTAATCAAATAAAAGTAAGAAATGTTGCTGCAGTTATGGTGACTGCGAATTTACCTGCTTTTGCAAAAAAAGGTGATAAGATTGATGTAGTTGTATCATCAATGGGCGATGCAAGAAGTCTGGAAGGTGGCGTTTTACTGCAGACAAATTTAAAAGGCATAGATGACAATGTTTATGTAGTAGCTCAGGGTCCGGTTTCAACAGGACCTGGTGATACCGCATTATCCATAGCATCTCTAAAGAATAAAGCAACTGTCGGAAGAGTTCCTGGCGGTGGCCTGGTGGAAAAAGAAGTTCCTGTTACATTTGTTGATGATAAAAATAACATGTATTTGCTTTTACTTGTCCCGGATTTTACATCAGCATACAGGATTACCGATGTTATTAATTCTCAATTCTGGGGAGAAATTGCAAACGCGGTTGATGCTGGCACAATAAAGATAAGTGTTCCATTTGATTTCCAGAATAATTACGTGGAATTTGCTGCTGCAATAGAAGGGTTGTATGTTGAAACAGAAGAAAGGTCCATGAAAGTTGTTGTAAATGAAAGAACAGGAACTGTAGTTATGGGTGCAGATGTTGCAATTGATACCTGTGCTGTATCGCATGGTAATTTTAATGTAAATATTAATGTGACAAAGCAGATTTCTCAGCCCAATCCTTTTTTACCAGGTGCATCTGCAATGGTATATGAGGATTCAAATATCAAAGTTGAAGGCGGCGGTAATCAGATGGTTGTGTTGCCACAGGGAGTAAATGTCCAGGATCTGGTTAACGCGTTAAATGTTCTTGGCGCTTCAACAAAGGATATTATAGCAATATTGCAGGCATTACGGGCTGCAAATGCTTTGCATGCTGATATTGAAATAATGTGAGAAAGGAAAAGTAACGATGGATTTTTTTGGCGGCTCTGAAATAATTGCCAGAAAAGAGATGCTCAACCTTGCTAATTCTGTGCAACAGGCAGAAATACAGGCAAAAAAGGTTGAAAATAAAAATAAAATAGAATACATGAAGCAGTTAGAAAAGGTTACTCGTGAATTTGAATCAATTTTCCTGTCCTATATGATGAAACAGATGAGAAAGACCATTCCTGAGGATCCTCTATTTGGTAATTCAATAGCAAAGGACATTTTTTACGATTTGTATAATGATGCATTATCAAGGGAATTATCAAAAGCAGGCGGTATTGGTCTCGCTTCCATTCTTTATAATCAATTATCCAGGATAGAAGAAACAAAAAATGAAATAGCGAAATAGTTTTTATTTTTACTTCCATTTAAAAATAAAATGAATTAAATTAAGGTATTCAATGTTAAAAAATTGTGAAAGATGTGGAAAGGTATTTGACCAGGAAAAAGATGAGAATCTCTGTGCCGAATGTTTTTTAGAGGATAAAAAAGAACTAAAGAAAGTAAAAGATTATTTAGATAAAAATCCACTTGCAAGTGTAATGGATGTTTGTTTAAAAACAGGGGTGCATCAGGCTCAGATTTTAAGGTTTATAAAAGATGGCAATTTAAAACTCCGCCAGCCTTTAGAAGGATTTAAGTGTCGTTTATGCGGAAAACCCATAAGTAAAGGGACATTATGCGATGAATGCAGGGGTAGAGTGGAAAAGGGGTTTGAGAAATAATATTGTCGTTTGGCGATTGCTAATTGATGGTAAAAAAGAATTTTAAATCTTATATCTTAAAGCCATTTTTTAGAACTCCACACAATATTATGCATTAACCACAGAAAATAACAAGTTGACATTTTGGTATTTTTTATATAAGTATATTAAATATGAACATATGCACATAATTTATGAACATTAATAGAAAAGGAAGTATAATATGCTTGAACCGCTTTTCGGGAATAAAGTTGTAGAAAAAATATTGTTTTATTTTTTAACCTATGAAACAGGTTATATCAGGGGTGGGGTATTGCTAAAACTTTTACAATCCCTGTAAATGGAATAACACAGCAATTAAATCGGCTTGAAGAAGGTGGGATAATTATTAGTAGAAAAATAGTAAAATTCGAATGTATTATTTGAATCCGAGGTATCCCTTTTTACCAGAACTAAAAAAACTTTTACAAAAAGCCATGGACGTTTTACCGGAATCAGAACATGAAAAATTTTACAGACAACACACAAGGCCAAGGCGTAAAGGGGAACCATGAAAATAAACTGAAAAAAATTACAATAAAAAAATTAGCAATCATGTAAAGTACTGAATTGAAAAAAAATAATATAGATGTAGTTTTAGTAGGAGGGGCATGTGTATCAATTTAAACACATAATAAATATTTCTCCTATGATCTGGATTTTGTTTCTTATGCAACAATGAAAGAAATAAATCCTGTTATGAAAAAATTGGCTTCATATAAAAAGGCAGATATTTTGAGCGAGGGATTGTCAATTTTTTATTGAGTTCCAGCCAGCGCCGGTATCAATTGGCAACGAATTTTCGATAAAAAAATTTAAAAAGATAAAAACCCTAACTCTTCTTACCCCGACAGATTGTGTTAAAGACAGGTTTGCATCATATTATCACTGGAATGATTAGCAATCTTTAAAGCAGGCTCTAATGGCTACACAGGCGCAACCAGTTGACATAAATAATGTAAAAAGATGGTCGGAAAAGGAAGGTTCTACGGAAAAATTTAAGAGATTTAAAATGTTTTTTGATAGAATAAAAGCTGGTAGAAAAAGTTAGATAATGGTGGTGCCAGGCGCCAAATGTCAAGTGGTAAATAAAAAACAGTAATTAGTAGTTTGTAGTTTATAATTTGAGTGATGTATATTAATTTAATATTAAAAAGACAATGGAAGGTGACAGGTGCAGGTGCAAAATACAAAAAAAATCAAAAAAACAATAAAATCAGGCTATTTTATTAAATTTAAGCAAAAAAATCATTAAAGTTTTTAAGGGGAAATACGATATATATATTGTAAAAAAAACAGAAAAGGAGGTAATGGATATGGCTATTAATAATGCAGGAAATATAGGACCGATATTACCACAGAATATTCCAGATTTGAATGCAAACAAAAACAATCCTGTTCCAAAGAAAGATGAAAATGCCGAAGGCGGTATTATAAGGGACAGAGTAGAACTTTCAAGACAGGCGAGGATAATAAGTAAAGCGGTTGTTAATATTAATAAGATTCCGGATATAAGGAAAGAATTGGTTGAAAAAGCAATACAGGAAAGGATTGTAGAAAATAAAAGAATTCCTGCTTATGAACTTGCTGCGCGACTTTTACTGGAAGATTAAAAAATATAAATGAATAAACAAACAAAAGAAAAATTTTTAACAATTATTAAAGAACAAAAAGAATTATATAGTTCATTGAAAGAATTGATAAGCACTGAGTATAAAGCACTGGCAGATAAGGATATTAAATCAATAGATGAAATAATAAACAAACAGAACAGATTACTTCTTTCAATAAAAGAAATGGAAGATGAAAAGGCAACGGTTTTTAATTTAATGATTGAAGAGGCAGGAATAGAAAAAAGCCCTTCTGTTAAATTAAAGGATGTGCTTGAGAAGATGGATAAGAAAGATGCGCAGGAAATAGAAAATGCCATCATTGATTTAATATCTGTTGTAAAAGAAACCGAATCTGTTAATGAAAAAAATACATGGTTATTAAAGAATTATATGGAGTATGTGGATTTTGTCAGAAACATAAAGGACAAAATTGAAAAACCAGTTCAGACAACTTATACTAAAAACGGGGAAAAGAAATCAGAAACAATAAAAAGGGCCCCTAAAATTGATACAACTATCTGAAGATAAGAAAGGAGAAAGAAATGGTTACAATTAACGCAGCTTTAAATACGGCTTTAACGTCATTAAGAAGTCATACAATTGCAATTAATACGGTTAATCATAATATAGCAAATATGAATAATGAATGGTATTCAAGGCAGGTCGCAAATATTACTGCAGCTGATGCAATGACATATATTGGTATAAAAGGACAAATTGGCATGGGATCAAAAATTGGTTCCATAGACAGGATAAGAGATATTTATCTTGATAAACAGATAATGGCTCAGAGGCAATATCTTGGAAAATGGGAAATGTTAAACAGAACTTATGAATCATTACGTGCAATTTTCCCGGAAATTGATGGTATAACAGGCGGATTGGAAGCGCAATTAAAGGAATTCTATGCAGATTGGGGGAAACTTGCGGATGCTGCTGATAAAGCTGCAAAAGAAACAGATCCAGCATTAAAACTTCAATATCAGGCAGAAGTGGAAGAGGCAAAAAGGGAAATATTTCAGACAGCAACAGGTATTACAAATTATTTTAATTCAAAATCATCAACACTTACAAATATGCAGATAGAATTAAATAAGGATTTGCGCCTTACCATTCAGTCAATAAACCAGTATTTAAGGCAGATACACGAGTACAACAGGCAGATTGCAAATATTTATAGTATCGGGCAGAATCCAAATGATATTCTTGATAAAAGAAATGAGGCGATGAATAAATTATCAGAACTTATTAATTTTGATTTTGGTAATCGTTCGGACGGCACAGTAGTAATACATATAAACGGACATATACTTGTAAACGGAGCAGACGGATACAATGCCATGACTACAATGGGAAGCATCAGGGATTCCAAACTTGAAGATGTGGGGCTTTTTGAATACCTTGGAGCGCAACCGACAAAAATAAATGATGTTATAACAGGTGGGCAACTTGGTGGAATTCTTAAAGCAAGGGATGAATCGTTGCAGTGGTATAAGGTCCAATTAGATAATCTAGCAAATAGTATGATAACGGTTATAAATAGAATACATAGAACAGGTGTAGATGCAGATGGTAACCAAACTAATAAAGATTTTTTTATTGGCGCAAGGGCGGCAGACATAGCGGTTAATCCTCAATTATTTTCTGGTGCAGATATCGTTTACAGAAAGTACGGAACAAATGACATAGCAAATATAATAGCTAATTTAGAAAATAAAATTATTAATAATTGGTTAACATCGCAGACATTACCTTTTTCTTCTAATTCTCAACTTGGAAGAGATGGTTATTTATTTATTAATGGAATAAAAATAAATTATAGTAGTAATGAAACAATAGCCGATTTTGTTAACAAATTAAATACCAATATATCTGAAATTTCCGCAATTTTTGATGATGCCACACATAAATTTTATATTTTTTCAAACCAGTTAATTGTGATAGAGGAATATAATAATGATAATACCCCTGCTTCTAATGATTCAGATTATAATAGACTTTTATATAAATTTGGATTTTGTCAGGAAAAAACAAGTGCTGGTCCGGTAAATTATACAGGTGGATTAATTAATAATACTATTGATGCTTCAATGAGTGATACGTGGAAAAATAAAGAAATAATTTTAAATATACAACCTTCTAAAGACGGAACAGTGGTAATTAATTATGATAATGTTGGTTATGAAGTTACATGGAATAATTTACAAACAATGATTCAAACAGTTATTCGTATAAGAAATATGGATGGTTCACCTTATAAGCTCCCATATTATTATTTTGATGCCAATAACCAAAAATTTTCTTTTATGTCAAGCTTGCCTGCGGCTTCGAATTCAATACATCCTTTTATATTTAGTGACAAAACTGGTAATATAATCCAAACAATGAATATAACAGAAAATATCAAATTTGGGGAATATTACTCAATTATTGTAGGGGCACTGGAAGGAGAACTTGATACAAGCAGGAATATTATGGCTCAGCACGCGGCAGCACTTAATTTATATCAGCAATTGCAGGATAATATTACAAAAGTAAATGAAGACGAAGAATTGCAGCGTGCAAAATTGTATCAAAGGGCTTATGATGCTTCAATTCGTTTACTTTCAATAATAGACCAGATGTTGAATATGCTTATAAACAGGACAGCGACACCATCAGACAGGTGGGAATAAAAAAGACATTGTCGACTTCCAATTTTCGATTTTCGATTGTAAGAGAAAACTGAAAGACATTGTCGGTTGCAAATAATTTTTGATTTGCAATTTACGATTTTCGATTTGAAAAACAAAACGTAAAGTGGCAATTGTAAAAAGAAAAGTTAATGCATTGTTGATAGATGATTTTTATTCATCATTTATGAATATTCCTAACGAACATTTTCAGTGAACATAGTAACGAAACTCTCTTAGGCTTCTAGTAAAGTTTACCCATTTTTTATAAAATATTTCATTGAAAGGATTGTTGCATTTTTTTACAATAAATTGTTTGTGAACTTTCAGTAAGGTTCTAATACACAAACTTTTCGTGGCTTGTGCAAAAACCCTTTGATTTATTTCATTTTCGCGTCTAACCGTTTAATATTCCTTCTTTAAATTTCAATCTTTATCTCAATGAATTTCTCAAAAAATGTAATCAATTCTTTATATAAATTATTCATAAGATATATAACAAAATTTTAAGGAAATTCCTTGGCACTTCTATCATTGACAAAAATTTTACTCTAATATATTATAAATTAATTTAAATGTTTATGAGGAAACTGTGAGAATAAAATATATATTTTTAAGTATTGTATCAGGTATATTACTTGCTTTTTCGTTTCCCAATTTTGTTCAACAGGATATTTATGTTTCTTCTTTTTTCTTTATCTGGTTTGGATTTATACCACTTTTTTCAATATTATATAAAGAGGACAATTTAAAAAAAGTATTTTTTTATGGGTATTTAACAGGAATTATTTTTTATATTATATCTATTTAC
>FWPV01006709.1_pt1 | contig 19967 bp, 14 predicted proteins | sample 2228371 | NCBI WGS metagenome assembly FWPV01 (sample SAMEA103939776, study PRJEB20133) | metagenome | reverse complement strand
AAAAGAACAACCGCAAATGCCGGCTGTACCGACCCCGGTCGGGCCAGCGCCCAAGCTCGAGACCGTGATCGGTCCCAATGCCAGCTTCAAGGGCGAGATGCAAAGCGATGGAGGCATGCGCATTGATGGCTGGTATGAGGGCAAACTCGAACTGGCCGGCAATCTGGTCATCGGCGAGACCGGCAAAGTCATCGGCGACATCAAGGCGCAGAATGTATCCGTATCCGGGGCCGTCAAAGGCACCATCAACGCCGCCGGCCGGCTGGAAATCCTCAGCACCGGCAAGGTGTGGGGCGACATTTCGGTGGCTTCTTTCTTGATTGACGAGGGAGGATATTTTCGAGGCCAGAGCATTATGGCCGGTGAGCAAGATTTCCCGTTGTTGGAAGCCCCGGGTCGCAAAGCCACTGGTCCGGTCGTGGATGCACGGCCCAACGCTTCGTGAGGTCATTGGCTTTTCCAGGCGGCCACCCGATCCCCATCCACGGGCCTGCTTTTTTGTGCCCTGCTTAGCCTGGATTTCGCCGTTCGCGCATCTCTACACGCGAACATCCTGAGGCTGTTGTTCAAAGCTCTCGCCGGTCTCTGGCCGGGCGAGCCGTTCTACGGGATGCGGAAAATAGGCCAGGGCCAAGACCAGGCACGGTCTTGGTTGCCAGACCGTGCCTGGTGATTTATTCCTCCACTCCATTGGCGCGAATCACCCGGGCAAACCACCACCCGCTTTCTTTTACCGTGCGCCTCAGCGTGGCATAGTCCACGTGAACCAGCCCAAAGCGCATCTGATAGCCCAGCGCCCATTCAAAATTATCCAGCAGCGACCAGACCAGATAACCGCGGACCGGGACACCAGCGGTGATGGCGCGATGCACCTGTGCGATGTGAGCACGCAGATAGCGGATGCGTTGTCCATCACGCACCCGGCCATCGGCCTCAACTGTATCCAGGGCGGGGAGCCCGTTTTCGGTCACCAGGATAGTTGGGGGGCGATAATCGTGCCATAGCCGGGTCAGCAACTCGTAGAGGCCGGCCGGATAGATTTCCCACATTGGGGAATACTCGCCGCCGGGGGGACGCACCATCAGGGCTTGCAGGAACGGGATATACCAGACGTGTCGGACGACCGATCGCGTATAGTAATTGACGCCCACAAAGTCCAAAGGCGCGGCGATGCGTTCCATATCCCCCGGCTTCCTTTCAGGCATGAACCCCCGGAATCGCCTGACGACATCGTCGGGATAATAACCTTTGAAGAGCGGATCGAGGAACAAACGGTTCAGCACACCGTCAAAGCGCATGGCGGCCTGCCGGTCCGGTTCGGAATCGGTGGCCGGATGAACCGGGCTGAGATTGAGCGCGATGCCGATGCGCGCCGGCCGGGAGCTATTGGCCCGCAGCGATTCGACGGCATAGCCATGCGAGAGCAGCAGATGATGTACGGCCCGCAGGGTGGCCCATGGATTGCGCTGCCCCGGCGCGTGTTCTCCGGTCAAATAGCCCAGTATCGCCGTGACAAACGGTTCGTTATGAGTAATCCAATAGTTGACCCGGTCGCCCAGGCGTCGGGCCACCACCTGAGCATAGTCCCCAAAAGCCTGAGCGGTCGCGCGCTGAGGCCAGCCGCCCCTATCTTGTAAGGCCTGCGGCAAATCATAGTGAAACAAGGTGGGGAATGGTTCGATGCCATGCTTCAGGAGAGCATCTACCAGCCGGTCATAGAAATCCAGCCCGGCCGGGTTGAGGGGGCCGGTGCCCTGAGGCAACACACGCGACCAGGCCATCGAAAAGCGGTACGCCTTCAGCCCCAGGTTGGCCATGAGTTGCACATCTTCTGACCAGCGGTGATAATGGTCGGCCGCCACATCGCCGGTCTCGCCGTTATGGGTCTTGCCTTTCCGGTGGGAAAACGTGTCCCAAATCGAAAGCCCCTTGCCATCCTCCTTCCAGGCGCCTTCGACCTGGTAAGCTGAGGTCGCCGCCCCCCAAATGAAATCCTGTGGGAAATGCAACATGGGAGCTTTCAGCCAGAATTTTCATGGTCTCTGGAGGCCAACCGTTCCACGACCAAAGCGCGCCACATGGCCCAGGCCTGCCGGGAAAGCGTCCACAGGCTACCAAAGGCTACATACGTGAATCCCACCATATACAACAACAGATAGGGAAGCGCGCTGTAGCCCAGCTGGATTTGCGCCTTGGCGACCAGGAAAGCCGTAAAGGCCGCCAGCCCCATCTCGCCCAGGATGGTGGCATCCATAGAGGGGCGGTACGTCACGGGTTCCAGGCGCGGCGCGTGACCGGCTGGCTTCCCCTTAGGCGTGCGGACAAATTCACCTCGCGCGCCGAACAGGCCTTGCAAAAAGGCCCAGGCATTATTGACCGTCAGGCCGCACCCCAAACTCAAGACAAAGGGGAGATATACGATCCGACGCGGCCAGTCGCGGTATAACTCGATTTGCGAGATGATACATACCAGCGGCAGCCCCAACGCCGACACGCTAAAGAAGGCCAGCGGAAGCCGGTGCAGCGTGTTCGAGTACGACATCACCGGCAGCCAGGTCGCCAGGAGGAGCAGCATCAACAAATGGGTCATGTACATGGTCAGGTGCAGCAGGGCGGCTATTTTTTGTCTCCAGGACAGGCGCGACCGCATCAACGGCCCAAAGAGTTTGCGCAAAGTTTGCGCCCCCCCCTTGGCCCAGCGGAACTGCTGCTGTTTGCACATCCCCACCTGCGTGGGCAGCTCGGCCGGCACCGTCACTTCAGGAAGCACCACCGCTTTCCAACCGGCGATTTGCGCCCGGTAACACAGGTCCAAATCTTCGGTCAGCGTGTCCTCTTGCCAGCCGCCCGCGCTTTCGAGCGCCGCTCGCCGCCAGAGGCCGGCCGAACCGTTAAAGTTGACCAGCAAACCGCCCCGATTGCGTCCCACCTGCTCCACGATAAAGTGCGCATCGCCGGCCAGGGCCAGTGCGTGCGTCAGCGGCGAGGCTTCGGCGTTGAGATGCGTCCAGCGCGCCTGGACAAAGCCGACCCTGGGTTGTCCGGCAAATGCCGGCAACATGCGCTGGAGAAAATCGGGCGCCGGGATGAAATCGGCGTCAAAGATGGCGATAAACTCGCCGCGCGCTTGCGCCAGTGCGTGACGCAGCGCGCCGGCTTTGTAGCCCTGCCGGTGCTCACGGTGGATCAGCGTGATGTCTATGCCTTGCGCCCGATAAGCTTCGACCCGACGGTGCGCCAGAGCGGTCGTGTCATCGGTCGAATCGTCCAGGATTTGAATTTGCAACCGGTCACGGGGATAGTCCAGCGCCGCGACCGCGTCAATCACCCGCTCCACCACATACCGCTCGTTGTAAACCGGCACCTGCACGGTCACCACCGGCCATTCATCGAATGTCCCCAACGGAACCTGATCGTGACGGTGACGCAGGTACAGGATGGTCAGCCAGATGGCATTAAAGCCATACAAGGATAACCACAGCACTACCAGCATATAAAGAGCGATGACAATTTCCACTTGTCCCCCTCGCCTCTGGAGTGACCAACAACACGGCTTTATTGAATCTTGAGCCCGAGCACTTCATAGACCGGCTCGACGGCTGTGCGGTGTTTGACCTGGATGGGGTCGAGCGCACGGACCAGGACGGCCTCTTGCACCCGTTCATACGCCGCCTGGCTCAAGAGAATCTGGCCGCCGCGTGCATATTCTTGCAGGCGTTTGCCGTAATTGACCACATCTCCAACCGCCGTGTAATCCACTTTGGTCTCGGTGCCGATGCAACCCACAACGGCCATGCCGGCGTTGATGCCAATGCCGAACCACAGTTTTTCTTCTTCCGGCTGGTCTTGATTGAACCGGGCAATGGCCTGTTGCATGGCGAGCGCCACCCGCACGGCGCGCAGTGTGTGGTCGGGCATCTCTTGCGGCGCGTTGAAAATCGCCATAATCATATCGCCCATGAATTTGTCGAGCGTGCCGTCTTCCGCCAGCACGACATTCGCCCCCAGCGTCAGATATTGGTTGAGAGCGTGGATGAGTTGATCGGGCGGCAACTTTTCGGCATAACTGGTAAAATGGCGAATGTCGGCAAACAAGACCGTGATGTCACGCCGCTCACCGCCCAATCGCCATTTGTCGGGATGGTCGGCCAGGCTGTTGTAAACCGAAGGCGAGACGATGCGCCGGAAAATCTCGCGCTGCGCCTCCAGACGTTTTTTCTCGGTCTGGTCTTCGACTACAATCGCCATCCCCAAAGTGGTGGCCTGCTCATCTTTGAGGGGAGAGGCGCTGACGCTCAATGTGACCGGGCCACGTCTCGGCAGGCGCGGGTTCAGTTCGTGGCCGACCAGCGGGCGGTCGTAACGTTTGACGTCTTCCACCAGACGCACAAAGCGGTCGTCCACCGGCAAGACGGCGCGGTAGGGTCGGCCGGCCGCGTCATAGGCCGGCACGCCCAGGATGTTCTCGGCGGCGCGGTTGAACAGGGTGATCTTGTCCATAACATCGGTGGTGATCACGCCACTGGTAATAGAAGCAAAGACGTTATCCATCAGGTTCTTCATGTTCCGCACGCGCTCGTACAACTGGGCATTGGCAATGGCCGTTGCGGCCTGATTGGCAAACGCAGCCAACAAGTCCCGGTCGCGCTCGGTGAACAGTCCGGTGCGGATGCGGTTATCGGCATAAATCACGCCGGTCACCTGATCGCGCACGCGCAACGGCACACACAAGATACTGCGCAAACTATAGGCGACCACGCTTTCTTGCGTGGCAAAGCGCGGGTCGGCCTGGGCATTGGTGGTGACAATCGGCTGGCCGTCGCGGGCCACATTGTTGACAATCGTCAGGCTGATCTCAAAGGATGAGCCGGAAAGCGTCTCACGGTCCATATTGCGGGCCACTTTGAATTCCAGTTCACCGGTATCCTGATCGCGCAGCATTAAAAAGCCGCGCTCGGCGCCGGTGAGATGGATGATGTGGTCCATCACCTGATTCAGCACCGTGTCCAGGTCGAGCGTGGAATTGACGGCCTGGCTCACCTGGTACAGGGCGCGCAGTTCTTGTTGTTCGCGTTGCTGGGCCAGCCATTCGACCCTCAACCGTTCGAGGGCCTCGCGCCAGCGTGGCAAAGTGGCTTCGATGTCGTTCAGGGCCGAAATAAATTGCGCCAGCGGCGCCTGAGGCAGGGTGGCGCCGATGCGGTTCAATGCCTCGCGTTGTTGCCGCACCACAGCCTCCAGACCGGTCACGACGCTTTGCAAAATACTTATGTCAGGATGAACGACCTGATGAGCCTTACTGGGGGCAATATCTATGCTCACCGTCTATCTCCTTGTTCGTTCCATTGGTCGGGCTATCGCCGGTCTCTGACCGGGCAAGAGCGCGGTGTAAAAGGTAGCTGCATGAGACCACCACGCGCTGGATATTATACCACTTTTGTGGCTACTCAGCCTGTCATTGCGAGCCGCCCGAAGGGCGGCGAAGCAATCTCCTCGCTATGGTGAGGGAGATTGCTTCGGGCGCTTCGCGCCCTCGCAATGACAGGAGGGTGAGTAGTTACCCACTTTTAGCGCGCAGCCGCCGCAGCGACAAAGGCACTGAAGAGCGGATGAGGCCGGTTAGGGCGGCTTTTGAACTCGGGGTGAAATTGGCTGCCGACCATAAAAGGATGATCGGCCAGCTCGGCGATTTCGACCAGCCGCCCATCCGGTGATAGGCCGGAGAACACCATCCCGTGCTTACTCAACAAATCGCGGAAGGCGTTGTTCAGTTCAAAGCGATGCCGATGGCGCTCTTCGACTTGCTCACAACCATAGGCGGCCGCCGCCCGTGTGCCGGGCACCAACCGGCATGGATACGCACCCAACCGCATCGTGCCTCCCATATCGGTAATGTCGCGTTGTTCCGGCATCAGGTCAATGACCGGGTAGCGCGTGGTGTGATCGAATTCGGTGCTGTTTGGTTCATCGCTCTGCAAAGCCGCCCGCGCCAGTTCGATGACCATCACCTGCATCCCCAGACACAGACCCAGATAAGGCACCCGATGCTCACGAGCATACCGGGCGGCGATGATTTTGCCCTCGATGCCGCGATACCCAAATCCCCCCGGCACAACAATGCCGGCCACGCGCTCCAGATATTCCAAACCCCGCCCGCGTTCCAGGTCCTCCGAAAGCACCCACTCGATTTCGATGTCCACGTCATGGGCAATGCCGGCATGCCGCAGGGCCTCGCGCACGCTGATATAGGCATCTTGCAACTCTACGTACTTGCCTACGATCGCCACCGGGACCGGATGGTGGACGGCTTTCATTCGCTGGACCATGGCCCGCCAGTCCGCCCAATCTGATGGAGCCGGTTCGTCCAGATGAAGCCGTTCGCTCAAAATATCGCCAACCCCCAACTCTTCTAACATGAGCGGCAACTCGTACACGACCGGCACGGTCACCAGCGGCACGACGGCGCGGGTGTCCACGTCACAAAACAAGGCAATTTTGTCTTTGAGCGCATCGCTTACGGGATAATCCGACCGCACGGCGATCAGGTCCGGTTGAATCCCCACGCTACGCAGTTCTCTCACACTGTGTTGGGTCGGCTTGGTCTTGAGTTCCCCGGTCGCGCTGATATAGGGCAGCAGGGTCACGTGAATATAAACAGTATTGTCGCGCCCCACATCTTTACGCATCTGACGAATGGCCTCCAGGAAAGGCAGGCTTTCGATATCGCCCACCGTCCCGCCAACTTCGACCACGACAATCTGGGCGCCGGTCACTTTGCTGACCAGACCGATGCGTCGCTTGATTTCATTGGTGATGTGCGGCACCAATTGCACGGTACCCCCCAGGTAATCGCCACGTCGTTCTTTGGCAATCACTTCGGCGTACACCTGGCCGGTGGTCACGTTATTGGCGCGGGTCAGATCTTCATCCACAAATCGCTCATAGTGACCTAAATCCAGGTCGGTCTCGGTGCCGTCTGAAGTTACAAAAACTTCGCCATGCTGATAAGGCGAAAGCGTGCCGGGGTCTACATTGATATAGGGGTCCAATTTCTGGATCGAGACGCGTGCCCCGCGACTTTTTAACACGCGCCCGATGGCGGCGGCCATCACGCCCTTGCCGACCGAACTGACCACCCCACCTGTGACAAAGACGTATTTAGTCATCCTTTTCCTGCTCCTCTCTAACATTACAGCGTAAGGTCGTGCACGCCGCCGGGGACGGCGGCGTGAGCAGATTGTGCCTGCTCTAACATTACAGCGCAAGGTCGGCTCGCCGCGCCGTCCCCGGCGAAGCAATCTCCCTCCTGGCCGGGGGATTGCTTCGCGCCCTCTGCGAGGTCACTCGCCATGACACGGCAAAGCCGAATTGCAAATTGTACCCGCGCCCAGCCTGGTTCTCGGCGGCCCTGCAAGTACCCCTCTGCGTGCTCAGCGTCTTTGCGGTGAACAGTTACCAGAACGTTTACCTTAAAACAAAAGCGACGCTGATAGCGCGTCGCCATCTTTTGTTTGTCCTCCCAATCTCAAGTCTATGCGCCGGTTTGCCTGTCAGACAAGTTTAGCCAGGTCCTCGGCCGCCCGCTTCATATCGAGGAAGATAAGACCGAGTTTGGCTTGCTCGCGCGCCAGCACAGTCAGGACCGCATCCTCACCGATAGACATCAAGATAACATAGCCTGAATCCCCGTGAACGTAAACCTGGTCCAGGATGCCGCGTCCCAATTCGCTGGAGATGCGCTCGCCCAGGGAGAGCATAGCAGCCGACATGGCCGATACCCGATCTTCTTCCACATCGGCCGGGAGCGCCGAGGCCATAATGAGACCATCTACAGAGACAATGGCGGAGGCTTCAATATCCGGGGTGCCGGCTTGCAAATCGCGCAGGCGTTCAACCATCTGATCGGTACGTGACTTGGCAGGCATTGTGATCTCCTTTACAAGCGTACAGGGCGTAGACAAAATGCTTTAAAATCATACCATGAGATAAAAATTAGTCAACTTGTCAAGCGCTGGACAAATATCACCAGGTCATCGCCAGGAGCGTAAAAGTCGGCGATGGTGGCGGCGCAGGTGTAGCCGTGCCTTTCATAAAAGCGGCGGGTGGGAGCATAGTCCGGGCGGCCGGACGTTTCGGCCACGACGAGACGCCCGCCCAGGGCGCGCACGTCCTGAGCCACACGCTGCAAGAGCGCCCCGCCTGCGCCCTGTCTCTGGGTCGCGCGATCGGTGGCAATCCAGAATAAATCGAACGTGCCGTGCGTGAGGGCGCGTGGACCGTAACAGGCAAAGCCCACCACACGTCCACCAGCGCGGCACGATAGAAAATGGTAGCCGCTTTTCAACGCGCCCCGCTTCAGGTATTCGCGCAACAATTCATCTACCGTGGCGATTTCCTCCTCGTTGAAGACCCCCACGTTGCGCGCAATCGTCAGGATGACCGGCGCGTCCTCTGGCCGGGTGGCCTCGATGTAAAAACCGTCAGCCGTCGGCTGAGAGTCGTCGGTCGTCAGTTGTCGGTCGTCAGTCATGGGTAAGAACTGGCCTCTATTTTTTGCGCCGCCGCCACCACGCCCATTGAGCAATCTGGTGCGCCATGTGCGCGTAATCGTAACCGGCCACACGCACCGCGTTGGCAAAGCCGCCGTCGGTGGCCAGACATGGATTGGGGTTGACTTCTAACACGTAGGGGATGCCGTCCTTTTCGCGCATATCCACGCGGGCGTAATCGCGGCAACCCATTGCCCGATAGGCGGCCAGAGCGGCCTGGTGGATGCGCTTTTCCAGCGCGCGGTCGAGTGGGGCCGGGCACTGCACCGGCATGCTGCGATACTCAGGCGAGGCTTCGTTCCACTTGGCGTCGAAGTTGACCACGCGCAGTGAGGTTTCGGCCCAGGCCGAAAAGTCAATCTCGGCCACCGGCAAGACATGCGCCCGACCATTGCCCCAGATGGCCACGTTGAACTCGCGTCCGTCCAGAAACTTTTCGACCAACGCCGGCTGTTTATAAGTGGTCAGGATATACGTCACCTGCCTGCGCAAAGCCTGTTCATCGTGGACGACCGAATCGCGTGTGATGCCCAGACTGCAATCTTCGGCCACCGGTTTGACGATGGCCGGCAACGGCACCTGAACCGGCTCGCCGGGATGATGAAAGACCTGATACGGAGCTGTGGGGACGCCGTATTCCAACAGCCGTGCTTTGGCATAGCTCTTGTTCAAACAGGCGTCCAGATTGTCGCCGGTCGCGCCAGCATAGTGAAAGCCCAGTTGATCCAACAGGCGCGGCACCTGGGATTCGCCTTTGGAGGTGCCGCCCAACGCCTCGCACAGATTGAACACCAGTGTTGTGTTGGGATCGAACGCCTGCACGGCGGCGGCCACATCGTCCAGACGGCGGATGGCGGCCAATGCCACCTGATGTCCGGTCCGGCGCAGCGCTTCGGCAATGGAATGAGCCGTCTGAATCGTCTCCAGGTCGGTCACCAGGTCGCGCGCCTCGCCGCGCTCTAACGCTTCCACCACGTCGTAAAGGACCAGGACGGACACCGGACTGGGAGGTTCAGCCGATTCCTCCTGGTTAGAGCCAGAGGATGTTATGTGGGTACACATGTTCCAACAACTCCTTTCCACAAGAGCTCAAGGCTCTTGCCGGTCCTGACCGAGCGCGGTCTGGAGACCGGCTCGAGCTCAAGGCTCTTGCCGGTCCTGACCGAGCGCGGTCTGGAGACCGGCTCGAGCTTGGTTTAGGCGATAAGCGATAGGCTAATGGCGATAAGCGATAGGCTAATCCATGCATCTAAACAAAGTGATACGATCTGAGCGATTGCACGCCATAGCGTTTGATCGCCGCATCCAAAATCATGTTGACCAGTTCCGCATGGCTGATGCCGATGGCTTTGGCCTCGATGCACAGGTCGCTGATGTCTGGGTTCAATCCGGGCAGCGGGTTGATTTCCAGGATGTACGGTTTGTCGTTCTCGTGCTTGTTCAGGCGAAAGTCCACCCGCCCCACGTCCAGGCAGGCCGTCACGCGGAACACGGCGGCCGCCAACCAGTTGAGCTGACTCACCTGGTCTGCGCTCAACGGCGCCGGGCAAACATAATTCAGTTGGTCTGGGATTTCCGATTTGAGCCGGCCGCTATAGATGCCGCCTTCTTCTTCAAACGGTGTCAGGTCAATTTCCAGCGGCGGTAAAAAGTGCAGGCCAAAGGTAATGCGCGGGTCATCGGCGTTGGAGGGCAGGCGGCGGGCGACCGGGCCAACCAGGTTGCCGACCATGCCGACCGTCACTTCGCGCCCTTCGATGTATTCCTCGACCAAAGCCGGTTGTTTATATTTTTCGTGAATCATCGCCACCTGCCGACGCAATTCTTCTTCGGTGTGGCAAATGGATTGGGCCGAAACGCCCATGCCGGTGCCTTCACGGCTGGGCTTGACAAAGAGCGGAAACCGCAGGTCTTCGTCCAGCGGCTCATCCACCCGCTCGATGGTTTGCCAGGCGGGCGTGGGTAATTCGTGCCACGACAGGATACGCTTGGTCATAGATTTATCCAGCGCCAGCGACAGCGTCAACACCTTGCTGCCGGTGTAGGGGATGCGCAGCATTTCCAGCAGAGCCGGCACCTGCGCCTCGCGGCTATCGCCCCAATGCCCTTCGCAGATATTGAAGCAAATATCCGGCCGGTTTTGGCGCAGTTTGTCCACCAGCGTCAGGTCGCCTTCATAGAACACGACGTTGTGACCGCCCATGCGGATGGCCTGCAGCAGGGCTTCCACCGTTTCCTCAGAATCCAGGTCGGCCCACACATCCTCTGCTTCGCCGGCAAAGTGCGGCGCGTTCTTTTTCAGATTGGCTAACAATGCCACGTCAAGTCCGGTGGCCATAGACCTCCTTGCATATTGCGTGTTGCGTGTTGCGTATTGCGTACTGCGTAATGCGTAAAATGTAAACCGTCAAACGTAAAATTACACTACTTTCCTACTTTGCAAAATCGTTGCGGCCCACTTTGCCAGTGCGGGCATCAATGTAGATCTTTTTATGTTCGCGCGACTTGTAAGGATCATCTCCGTAGCTCAACTCCCACCAACATTGTATCTCTTCCCCGACATGCATCTCACTTTTGATCAACGCAATGCTCATCGGCCGGTCATTGGGAGACACACCATGTTGCCTGGCAATCGCGGCCGCTTCCTCCGAGTCTATCAGTTCCTCCAGAGGAATACGTTGAAAGGCGGGATACCGAAGCATTGACTCGCTTAGCGGGATTTCTTTGTCCCCATGATAAGCATGGTCTGCACCAGCGGCCATGTTGGTTAATCTCAAGGCTTCTACTGAAAGGATGAGAAAGGACCAGGACAATGCCCTGCCATCGCGGTAGACACAGAAAGGTGGGCACTTACCGACCTCAGCTTTCACCGACACAACCACTGCATCCTCGTGCCAGGTCAGCATAACCGGCCTGCCTTTTTCGTAAGCCTCCTTGGCCGTTATCGGTAGTGCCGGCTGTGGGGTCACGCTGGGGGGCGTAGATACACCGCACGCGGTCAGTAGCCCTGTCACCACCAGCAAACGCCCAACCCGCTTCCAATCCATCGTTACCTCCTCGCCCGAGATCCATCCGCTCACCGCACCGTGATCCAGTCCACGTAAAAGTCAGACCCTTTCGACCGCGCCCGCCAACCCAGCCGCCCCAGTGTCGGATAAGTGGTGTCGTTGGCCTCCAAGACGGGCTCGGTACCATAGCCCCCGCCTTGATCCAGGTAAATCTGAATTGAGCCGGTTCCTCTATCTCGCACAACCCGCAGGCCGTACTGCCCCTCCGGCGTCAGGCTGATAGAGACGACAGCCAACGAACGACTCTCCCTCAACAGGGATAGTCGCCAGGCTTCACTTCGCAAAATCGTTGCGCCCAACTACTTCTCCGGTGTAAACGTCAATAAAGATTGTGCGATAGGAGAGCAAGTCATCTTCATCACCATAGGTCAGTTCCCACGACAGCGGTACCCCGTCATACGGATTGGGTGGCATCAGTTCTATCCTAATTAGCCGATCCTGACTGCTCACGCCGTGCTGACGAGCAATTGCTACAGCTTCATTGGAATCAACCGATAGCTCGTCGAGAGGAGGAAAAGGCGGGCGCACCAATCCCCCGGGTTTTTCAAACCCTGGGATGCCATCTATACCAACAACAGGTGCGCTTCCTCCCCAAATCACGACCTCTGTGCTCTTGTGCATTGTTGCCACACCAAAACCCCATCGGTCTGATGTGCCGTTGTTGTGCACCCATCGATCAGAAGTACCTGTCCCAACATACTCCAGCACCGCGTCCTCGTGCCAGGCCCAAATGGCGGGTTCGGCCAAACGATAAGCCTCTTTGGCAGTCATTGGCGGGCCTGGTGTCGGCCAAGGCGTAGCAGTGAGAGGCCTAGATATACCACAGGCAACCAGCAGGGCCATTGGTAGTATCAGCGATAACAGTGCTATCCATTTCATCGTTATTTCCCATTTGCTCACCGTACAGTGATCCAGTCCACGTAAAAGTCAAACCCTTTCGACCGCGCCCGCCAACCCAGCCGCCCCAGTGTCGGATAGGTGGTGTCGTTGGCCTCCAAGACGGGCTCGGTACCATAGCCCTCGCCTTGATCCAGGTAAATCTGAATTGAGCCGGTTCCTCCATCTCGCACCAGCCGCAGGTTGTACCACGATTCAGTTGCCAGGTAGATGGAAACACTCGCTAACTGCCGTTGATGCTTCATCAGCGACAGCCGCTGGCGCTGAGGCTCGTACATCACCCCATAACCTCCACGCCCTCTGGCATCAGCTCCGAAAAAGAGTTCATAATGATCCGGGGGCTTTGTCCCATAGCCAAGACCTGTGATGCGGGATTCGATGGTGAAGCGAGTCTCGGTAAAGACGCGGCTTGCTGCCACCTCACGTTGATGACCGTCAGTTCGGAGGTGCAGTTGTCCGGCGACGATGTCCCAATCACCCGATGTTTCCACCCACTGCGGTCCCAGGGTGGTGCTATCAGGGCGATTGAAACCATCGTAGAGGGTGTAGGGAGGCACAAGCATGTGGGTTGTCATGGCGGTCGGAGTCAATTGCTGCTCAAACCAACCATCACCATCCATATCCAGGCTCAAGGTGAAACTTGTGCCTGACCTCAGATCAATTGTCCCCAACGTGCCTGTGACCACGGGGATGTCCACGTAAGCCACATCGTACCGAACGCCAACATTCCGCTCCGGGATCAGCAGGTTGAAATCAAATGTACCCGCCCCGGTACCTACCAGGCGCACAATGTATTCATCGCTCAGATCGGCATTTCTGATAAATGCTACCTTGTAGTCGGTGCCTTCGGGTATCTGGTATGATGAGCCGGGGATGTCGGTATCGAAGCCGCCGCTGCTGTTGGGCCCCAGATGGTGACCGTCGCGATCGTAGAAATGAAGTTCGACCGGCGATCCCATCAACGCTCCTAAATCATCTCTGTCCAACTCCCACTCATCTCTGGGAACTGACTGCCAGGTAAACACATCAATGTTGAGATGCGGAATCTGGAACCACTTTTTCCAATAATAATACTTGTCCGTGTCAATAGCAGTTGCGGTTGGGAAGCGCGTCAATGGGTTGATATTAACGCTAGTTGCAAGTCTCCACGCGCAGATGCCAGCGGATTCATTGAGACACCACCAGGGAGACACCTCGGTATAATACAGAGACCACAATTCAATAGCCCGCTCTCCCTTATCATCTGGATCACCGACCAAGGGAGCCATGTACTGAAAACCCATCAACTGCTCAGGGCCAGGAATTGTCGCCCATTTTTTGCCGGGAGATGCCAAGTGCGAACCACCAGGCCACCAACTATTATAATCGTTAATGTCCAGCACACTGCAACCCATAAGAATCACCTTATTCAGTCCTTCTGTCCAAACTCCATTTATGAAATCATCTGGCTTAGCGCTTCTCTCGCCATTGAGATCCAGGTAATTGTCATCGTGATGTCCATGCCCAACATAAAGCAAAATCTCGGCCTGGTTGTGAACGAAAGCACGCGTGGCTGCTGTTTGGGGACTCTGCAGCGTGACTGTGACGACCTCGTATCCCGCAGCTTGCATGAATTCCAGGTTGGCCGGCGGAATGAATCGTTCTTCATCGCCGTTGCCCTGTGCAATTCCGCGCCACCGACTTTCCGGTCCCAAATCGGCCAAAAAGGCTGCTGCCAGTTCATATTCGAACTCGATTTGTTCTTGTGTGTAGTCATCACGGACATAGAGCGCCGCTGCGGCCGTGTTTGTAGCTGCTCGGTTCACGATCTGATTGAGCGGCACCGCGCCCCGGTACTTATTCGAAGTTTCCACCCGCTCCAATAAAACTGAGGTGGTCAGCTGGCTGTTGGAACTCTCCACCGTAGCTGTCATCACGTCGGGATACATACCTTGCAGGACCTCAGCCTCAAGCCTGAGGGTCTGTGTGACCAGCCTGTGCCAGGGCAAAGGCGCACCGTTCTCGTCCAGTACGCGCAAACTCACATTCGCGCTGCCAACATGCAATTTAGCCACAAAAGCATCGCCGGAACCGTTGAAGGACGTATCAAAGGCTCCCGGTGTAACGGGGAAGTCGGAGGAATACGTCTCGCCCGCTATATAGGCCCCGTCCGCTCCGTCCACGGCGATACCATAACCCCGGTCATGGCCGCCTCCCCCCAGGAATGTAGCGTAGGCCAGCCCTGCGCCGCCGGCGTCCAACCTGGCCACAAAAGCATCCCGACCGCCGTTGTGGGTCGTATCGAAAGCCCCCGAAGTAGCAGGAAAGTCAGACGAAAAGGTGTAACCGGTCACATAAGCGCTGTCTGTCCCGTCTACAGCAATACTATGCCCTCCCTCCTCGCCGCCGCCGCCCAGGTAGGTGGAATAGGCCAGCGCGCTGCCTGGTGGATTCAATTTCGCCGCAAAGCCATCCCAAGCGCCGCCATTATAAGACGCATCGAAGGCATTCGCAGTCGGGAAGTCAGACGAAGCCGTCTGACCGGTGACATAAGCTGCGCCGCTCGTGTCTACCGCAACGGCGCAGGCGTAGCAATACTCATCGGCGCTGCCGCCCAGGTAGGTGGAATACTCCAACCCGCTGCCGCCCGGGTTCAGCTTCGTCACAAAGAAGTCAAAGCCGCCGCGATTGCTCCTGTACAGGGCGTCGGAAGTGGTAGGAAAGTTTGCAGAAGCGGTCATGCCTGTGACATACGCGGCTCCGTTGGCATCCACAGCAATGGCACATTCCCGGTAATCTCCGTTCGCCTCACAATCCTGACCGCTGCCGCCCAGGTACGTGGAATATTCCAAGCCACTGCCGCTTGCGTTTAGTTTAGTCACAAAGGCATCCCACAGGCCGTTGTGGCTTCTATCAAAGGCCCCCGGCGTGGTCGGGAAAGTGGGTGAAAGGGTCTGGCCGGTGACATAAGCGGCCCCGTTTGTATCCACCGCGACGCCAAGCCCTTGCGAGCCATCGTGAATGAAGGTGGAGTAACTCAGCGCGCTGCCGCTGGCATCTAACTTCGTCACAAAGGCCGCCCAACCCCCAGGGGAAGGATGGGGCGTGCGGAACGCGCCCGGCGTAGTGGGAAAGTTGCCGGAAAGCGTGCGGCCGGTGACGTAGGCTGCGCCATTCGCGTCCACCGCGATACTTTGACCGGTGTCGTGATTCTCACCGCCCAGGTAGGTCGAATATTCCAGCTCACTGCCATCTGCGCTCAGCTTGGCGACGAAAACATCGTGATAGTACCAGTAACCATTGCAATTCCCGTCTGTGCCGCAGCCTGGGTCAAAGACCCCCGGCGTAGTCGGGAAAGTGGATGAATTGGTCTGGCCCGTAACGTAAGCCGCCCCATTTGTATCTACTGCCACCGCCCATCCGATGTCACCCCCCTCGCCGCCGAGAAAAGTAGAGTAGAGCAGGTCGGATGGAGCACTGGTCGCCGTTTGTTGGTTATTGATAGTAGACGGGGCGTTGGGAATTGACGCAGCAAATGGCAGGGCTACTTGATGACCTGCCAGGGTTGGGTTGCCCAGGCTCGCCCCAGAAGCGCCGACCACCGAAAGCAGCGGCAATGTATATTCACCCACCGCCGTGCTGAGCCGCAAGCGGTCTCCGTCCAGACGCATCGCGTCCGCCCCTTCTACTCGCAGGCGCACTTGGTTCAAATCGGCGCTGGCGCGCGCCACCAAACGTTGTGCCAGCCGGCCATCCTCACCTGTGATTTCCAGGTCAATACCGGGGTACAGGTCTTTGTAGCGCACGCCACCCCAGGCCGGCGCATCGGCGCGCCAGCGGGTCGGATCGTCGCCGATGAAGTATGAGATGCGCGTGTTCAAGCGATTGAAGGGCTCAATGCGCAGATGAGGATTGGCCTCGACAAAACTCAGTTGGATATTCACACCTTTTACGGACGAACGGCGAATGACCGCTCCGCGTGACGAACGCGGGTCGTCTCTCGCTGGTTGTTGGTCATCTATCGCTGGCCGCTGTTCGAGCAAGGTAATCCACACCGCATCGTCGGCGAGCCAGATCGTGCGATCCCCACCGCGCACCTGGAAGCGCGCCCCCTCATCAAACTGGCCAACATTTTCGATGAACATCACGGGTGAGTTTAGCGCAGTGGATTCGTGGGTGTGGCCAGGGGGTGAAATCACCGAAGAAGATAAAAGGCTGCTGGCAGCGTTGACCTGGGTGGCTTCAATGTCACTCAAGGCTTTGAGCGATTGTGATGCTGGCGCAGTCGCTAACAGCATCACCAGCGCCGCAAACACGGAAACGATTTTATAAACGACACTGTTGGAAAACTTGATTTTCATTTTTGAATCTCCTCCATTGTAACAAGTTCACATGGACATGCTGATCGGCGCAAGGAGCTCTTCCGCCCGCGCCAACGCCGCCGTTTCCACAACCAGCCCGTGTCTCCGCGCGGCGGCGTTGACCACGGCGTTGATCAGATCGGCGTGCGTCCAGCCTTCCGCTTCCGCCATCAAGGTCAAATCGCTAATCGGCGTCATGCCCGGCAGCGCGTTGATTTCCAGGATGTAAGGCTTGTCGTTAGCGTGCCGGTCCAGCCTAAAGTCCACCCGCGCCACATCATAGCAGCCGGTGACGCGCGCCGCCTCCAAGGCCAGCAGGCGGATTTCATCGGCCTGCGCCGGGCTGAGCGGGGCCGGGCACTTGTTGCGATACAGGTCGGCCAGGTCCACCTTGAGCCGCGCGCTGTAGACCGGCTCGGTGCCGGGCGGATAGCCGCTATAGTCCACCTCCGAGATCGGGAAAAAGTGCACCGCCTGCGGCCCGCCCCGCAGGTTGCCGACCATGCCCACCGTAATGTCACGCCCCTCGATATATGTTTCTACCAGGGCCGGCTGGCGATAGGTTTTGATCAGGTAGGCCACGTGCTTGCGCAGACCGGCCTCGTCGCGCAGGATGGACTCTGGGCCGATGCCCATGCCGGTGCCTTCACGCGAGGGCTTGGCGAACAAGGGGAAGCGCAGTTCCGGCTCCAGCGGCTCGTCGGCGCGATTGAACGTTTGCCAATCGGGCGTGGGCAAACCGCATCCGCGCAGCACACGCTTGGTCATTGGCTTATATAGCGTCACCGCCAGGCCCAACACGGCTGCCGCGCTATACGGGATGCCCAACCACTCCAGCATGGCCGGCACCTGCGATTCGCGGCTGTCGCCCCGGTAGCCTTCGCACGTGTTGAAGCACAGGTCCGGCTGGAAGGCCAGCAATGGCTCGACCATCTCCAATCCGCCTTCCAGCGCGATGACGGTGTGGCCGGCCTGCTCCAACGCGCTCACATAAGCCTGCACGTTTTCCGGGTGGTCGAGCTCGTAATCCCTATCCGGCGCGTTGAACTCTTCCGGCAACTGGCTGCTATCGAGATTGTAAAGTACGGCAATTCGCATACTGGTTATTCGTTACTCGTGTTAGCGGCTCGTTGCTGTGCAAAGCGGCTTGATTGTTCCAAGTTGTTCAACTCAAAAAGTTGACAACGGTGGTTATCCACCTTGCACTCTGGCGATAATGTGCTGGGCCTCTTCAATCAATCTCTCAGCCGCCTGTGGAGTAATGTGTCGTCCTGTCTGGGCCTGTACTTCGGCTACGAAGGACTGCAAATGCTGAATAGCACTTGTGACGTTACCTTGCTCCACTGCCTTTTGCGCCTGCTCCAGTTTGACATCCAGGCTTTGAACAATCCCAGCCGCCCCTGGGCCATAAATCTGATCCAGATCGTAGAGCCGATGCTTGAGCGCCGCCAGGCCGGGGATCGTTGCCTCGGTGACGGTAAACACGCGGCTGGCGCTGACCATCCAGCCGGCCATATCGGTCGCCGTCACTATCAGCGTGTGCGGGCCGGGGCTGAGGGCGAGCGTACTCACAGGCTGCCCATTGTTCACTGCCTTCCCATCCAGGGTGGCGACGATGGCGGCAATCCCTGAGATGGCGTCGTGGGCCGTGTAGACGGTGGTGAACGTCGCTCCCTGTGTGTAGGTGATAGCCAGCGGCTCGATGATTTCTATGGTGGGCGGGGTGCGATCGATCCCGAAAGTGACTGACTTGACCTCCTCTACATTGCCGGCCCGGTCAACGGCATAGCCCTCCAGCAGATGCGGCCCTTCGGCCACGATGACCGAGTGAACGCCATAGTCGGTGTGCCACCACTGCCGGTCGAATCTGCGGAACATGGCGTTTGTGCCTGAGCCGTTCACGTCGTCGGCGGCGCTGATCGAGATCGCGACGTGAGAGGTGTACCAGCCATGGCTGCCCAACGTGCCTTGCAGGTGCAGCGTTGTGGTGGGTGGAGTAGCGTCGTCAAAAGGCGGCGCTTGCAGCGTTACATTGTCCAGGAACTCGGGGCCATAAAACGTCAGGCGCTCGACGTAATCAAGGTGCACGCCTGTGACCATCTCGTTCAAATCGGCGTCCAGGTTGCGACCGAAATCGTGCCAGCCGCCGGCCAGGTAGCCCGCGCCCACATTATGCTGAATGATGGTCTGGCCGTTTTGCCGGTAGACAGACGGCGGGCCGAACTGGGGCTTGTAGAGCACCTGATAGTCCTGGCCATCCTCGCCGCGCACCTCCACAGCAGCCCACCAGCCATCCATATCGCCCACCTGGAAAGAGAGGAAGGGATAAGTGATGGTGAGATGTTGGCCCGAGGCCGGGTCGCCGGGGTAGGTGAAGGCAAAGTTGGCGTGAGCGCCGCCGGGGCCGGTAGGATGGAGCCTGTAGCTATCGAACTTGTAATTCAGCGTGCTGAGCGCGCCGCCTGGGTCAAGGACGTGCCAGCCACGTTCGGTGGGCGCGTCGAGATATTCAAAATCGTCAAGCAGCACGCGCCCGTCTGGTTGCGCGAGCCTTGGGGCCGGTGTGGGCGTGGGCAGCGGGCTGATAAAGGGCGCCGGCGCAGCCAGCGGACTGACAAAAAGGCCGGAAGGCAAACTTATGCCGCCAGAGGCGACCGCGTTTTTGAGAACAAGGGGGAGATAAACGTGATAGCATACGCCTGGGTTGCAATAGCACATATAAGTCGCGCCCAAAAAGTTGCGGGTGAGGGGACTATAGCTCCATTTGAATAGACGATAAGTGCCTGTAATATCCGACGAGAACGGTGGATCTACAACGATAGTGCGCGTGTTCGGATAATAAGCACTAACTCTGCTTCCCTTACCTCGCGCATCCACGTAAAGCGTCGCATCTTTCCATGTGCTATGCTTAGTTGGCGGCAGAAGGTCAGCATCTACCAGCGTGGTGGTAGTGCCGCTGTCGGCTATGCCGGTGAAATAGTCCGTAGTCTCCTGAAAAAGCCAGCCGGTTTGCTCAAATTCCGCATCCCGATCCCAGTCCCCCATGGTGGTAACGAACCAGAACCAGCGGGCAATCTTTCCCTCGGCTTCCATCCAGCGGGCCCAGTTGAGCA
>FWPV01007397.1_pt1 | contig 19971 bp, 18 predicted proteins | sample 2228371 | NCBI WGS metagenome assembly FWPV01 (sample SAMEA103939776, study PRJEB20133) | metagenome | reverse complement strand
CATACTTCCTCCCAAGCTTGCCGCGATTAAGCTCCTCAAGATCTCTTTCCCAGCTCTCCAGAAAGTCGAAGGTCAAATACATCTCGCCGCGCTTAACCAAAGATTCGTTATATTCCCGCCAGTTGCGACCTTTTGATGCTTCATTTCCATTCATCGCCAATAGCTCCAATCAACAATCGTGGTTATGGGATATAACATTATTCAACACAGCAGCCTCATCGCATACCGGACAGGTCCCATTTCAATATCTCTTGCTGTGCTGAACAACTTCGAACTTTGATAGCATAGAAACAATTCACACAAATCTGAAATCTGATATGACAGATAGCCATCAACCACAAAACCTTAACTTATTCAACAGCGCACATCACAGCGAGCACAGCAGGACGACAGCAGACGAATCAGTTTGATGCATGCGTATTTATCCCAAAAGTAGAAATACCTAGCGGTATTACACCAGAGTATGTCTCAGGCCGGCAGGATCATCAAGGCGGCATTCCAGTCGGATGAGGCTCTGAGGGATGCGATAAGATCTGTCATCTCAGAGATGGGTATGAGCACAAGGGAGTTCTGCAAGATATCCTCCATACCTCAGAGCACATTGTACAAGATACTCTCGGGTCATAGGGAGCCGAATATAACAACACTGCGGCAGATCGTGAAGACCATCAGGGAGCTGGAGGGTGGAGGCGAGAGGTTCATAGCGATAATCGCAGCAAGGCCTGTTCTGGACAAGATAGAAGAGACGAAGATGCGAATCGGGGAGAAGGTCTTCACACTTCGCGAGTATTCTGCTACAAACATCGAGGAGGCCATAATAGCGGCCGTCAGAGCTGAGGCTGATGGCGCCGCTGCAGTCGTCTGTGCGCCTATAGTGAGCCCGACGGTTGAGAAGCTGCTCACAATACCCGTCGCCACGATAATCCCGCGGGAGAGCGTTAAGAGGGCGATAGAGGTTGCGGCTAAGAAGATCGAGGTGTAAGCAAAGGCGAGAGGTATGGGTGTCGATCTTGGAGATGTATTAAATAAAAAACCCATCTCGATTGAGGATCTATCAGGAAGCTGGATCGCGATAGATGGTTTTAACATACTCTACCAGTTCCTGAGCACGATAAGACAGCCTGATGGCACTCCACTTATGGACGGCTCGGGAAGGGTCACATCGCATCTTTCTGGAATATTATATCGCGTCACGAATCTAATAGAGGCTGGATTGAAGGTCGCGTTTGTATTCGATGGCAAGCCTCCGGAGCTAAAGGCCCAAACTCTTGCGAACAGAGCGCAGATCAAAGAGATCGCTGAGGTGCAACTGCAGCAGGCCATAGCCACGGGCGCAGACGGCTTCAGATACGCCCAGGCGGCCACGAGAATAAACAGCGAGATCCTTTCCGATTCGATGCGGCTCTTGAGCGCAATGGGCGTGCCCTTCGTTCAAGCGCCATCCGAGGGAGAGGCACAGGCTGCCTTCATGGCGATGCGTGGAGATGCGGATTACGTCGCATCTCAGGATTACGACGCGCTCCTATTCGGCGCACCAAAAGTTGTCAGGAATCTCGCCATAACCGGCAAGCGAAAGATGCCGAGGAAGAACGTGTACATCGATATCCCACCGGAGGTCATAATCTTGAAGGACGAGCTTTCGAGGCTTGGGATAAACCGGGAGCAGCTCATAGACATAGCTATCATGTGCGGCACCGATTACAATCCAGGACTGCACAGAGTCGGGCCGAAAACGGCTCTCAAGCTTATAAGAGAGCACGGAAGCCTCGAGGCTGTTCTGGATGCGCTGAAGGAGCATATCGATAATCTCGCTGAGATAAGAAACATCTTTCTGCACCCTGAGGTGACGGAGAGCTACACGCTGAAGATGGAGCGCCCCAGGGTTGAGGAGATCATCGAATTTCTCTGCGGGGAGAGGGGCTTCTCGGAGGAGCGGGTGAGAAAGGCCGCTGAACGCCTCAGGGCGTCTTACCGCGCCGGACAGAGCACGCTTGAGAGGTGGCTCTGATGCAGATCTCCGGCTATGAGATAGATCTTGAAAAGGCCCTCAAAATAATAAGGTTAGGCGGAGTATCAAGGGTTGGGGTCCAGTTGCCAGATGGTTTGAAGAGAGCTGCTGGTGAGATCGCAAGAATAATAGAAGGGACGGGTGCGGAGGTCCTGATCTCAGGAGACCCGTGCTACGGGGCATGCGATATCGATCTATCACTTTATAAAATGGTCGATCTCCTCATACACATAGGCCATTCGGAGATGTGCGAGCAGTTCGATGACAAGACGATCTATCTAGAGGCCAGAATGGCCGAGGATGTCGGCACAGTTGTAAAGAATGCTTTATCTTTGCTTACAGAGAGCAGAGTTGTGGTCTGCACGACGGTCCAGCATCTCCACATGATAGATCGCGCTGTGGACGTCCTGCGATCCCATGGCATCGAGGCGCTTGTTGGAGATCCATCTGCCAGAACCCCCCATCGCGGTCAGGTTCTCGGTTGCTGCTATGCAGCCGCACGGATTCCGGGCGTCAGAGAGGCGCTCTTTATAGGCACCGGAAGATTCCATCCTGTTGGCATAGCAATAGCTACCGGCATGCGTGTCATAGCTGCAGATCCTGTTACTCGAACCGTCGCGGAGATCGATACAAGGGATTTCCTGCGGTGGAGATACGGGCTGATAGCGAGAGCATCATCTGCAAAAAGCATCTGCATACTGATCTCTAAGAAGCCTGGACAGAGAAGATGCAAGACGGCGAAAAAGCTCCTCTCCCTCGGCAGATCCCGCGGCAAGGATATGATCGAGGTATACATAGACAGAATCGAGCCTGAGAGGATACTGGATCTAGGAGTGGATGCTGCGATATCCACAGCATGCCCGCGTATCGCTTTGGACGACGCGCCCCGCTACGGCGTCCCGCTTCTTACACCGGCCGAGTTCGAGATCGCACTGGGTTTGAGGGATGATTATCTATTCGACGAGCTCTCAGAACCCTGCGAAGAAGAACAGGACTGATTAACGCCTCGCGCTCAAGCGATACTCAATACGATATTTAATATAAAAAATTAATAGTGAGGATTCCTAAAAACCCACCTTTTTGATATAAAATGTCGTTAATACAAGTATGCTGCAATACGCGAGCACCTTAAAAATGAGGTTTATAGGAATTCTCTAGTATGTCTGTTTCTTAATCCTCCATCTCTTTGAAAAGCTTGATGATACCGTTTTTTGCGATTGAGAACGTCGGAACGCCGCCGGTGATCATGCATATCTCAAGTGTCTCCAGGATCTCCTCCTTCGTTGCTCCGTAATTCATGGCCACCTTGGCCTGGGGGTAAATGCAGTCCTCGCACATCCTTGTCGCAACGCAGGCCAATGCTATCAGCCTCTTCGTCTTTTTATCCAGCGCTCCATCCTCGAGAAGCACCTTGTCGAGCCGTTCGATCAGCTCCATGAGCTCTGGCTTATGATCGTATATCGCCTTAAGCGTCTCGGGAACGTACCCGCCCATCTTGTCCCCCATAGCTCTCAATATCTCACCGTGCCGGTCTCCACATCCACACATATTGTATCACTTCCAGAGACTTCATCCTCAAGATGCATTCCGCTGCATCACAAGATCGCAGTATCATAAGGAGAATCAACGAGATACAGCAGAGATGCAACCCAAGGATGAAGTCATCTTTTAGCAATATTTTTTATAGGGGCTGGATATATAACTATCGTTTATCTTGTAGGTTCTCTTTCAGGTCGTGCGCTTGTGTAATTGAATCCCGCTGCGGTGATGTGTATAATAATGTTCAGAAATCCAATAAAGATGGCAAATTTATACGAATTAAATTTTTGGTATGAATCAATATCTAGCGATCGCATTATCTCGAATTATTCAACACAGCAGTGCACGCTCTAAGATATGAGGCAGTGCCAAAAAGACGAGAGCTTTTGAGATGCGGTTGGTCTTGGATAAGAGCGTACATACAGTTCGTCGATTTGATTTTTAATGCTGACTTGAGCTATCCTGGCAATCAACATTATGTAATATCACGATTCATCCAAAACAGAACTGATAAGATCATTTCTCAAGGACGATAGTCACGATATCCCCATCGCTGAGGAGGTGATCGAGGCCTGCACGCTGGCCATTATGTTTAGCAGATGCCCCCCAGACTGTTGCGTATCTGAATCTCTGCCTGAAGTCCTTATGTATTCTGTCGCAGAGATCTCCTATGTTGGCGCCTCTGCGCATAATCATAGGCTCGTTGAGATCCGGAGGTTTGCCCTGTGGTTTCATGAATATTCTTATGAGATCCAATCGATCGAATATCTCATCCTTGAGCCTGTCAAGCCCCGTGCCATTGAGAGCTGAGATCGGCATGCTTTTCTCCAGGGGTGTGCTTTGGGGAATATCCTCCTCGGGGTCCAGAAGGTCGATCTTGTTGATCACATGTACCGCCTTTATGTAACGCCTATTGGTCTCGAGGGCATCGATGAACCTATCTTGAGTTAACCTCTCCCTGATGAGAACATCAGCGCTGTGAATCCTGTACTCCCGGAGTATCGCCTCGATGGTGCCTTTATCAATTCCTGGATCCACGGTGCTGGTCACATTTATACCACCCTTCGAGGTCTTTCTTATGAGAACAGATGGCGGGCTCTGGTTCAACCGAACGCCGCTTTGATAAAGCCTCTTCAGATACGGCTCGAGCTGCTCCCCATACGGTTCTGTGACGAGAATTATGAGATCCGAGTCCCTCACAGCTGACAGGGCATCGCCAGAGACTGTGATGTCCGGAACGTCCAGAATCTGTATCTTCGCGCCTTTATGCTGCATTATGCCGGGAACGATCTCCATGAAGTATGGGTCATCGCTCGTCCTAGCGCCGGTCAGTTTGTTTACAAGCGTTGATTTTCCTGCGCCAACCGGTCCCACAAGCGCGATTGTGGAATCGCCCGATTTTTTAACGCCGCCACCTTTTCTGGATTTGGCAGCAGCTCTCTTCTCCTGCTCCTCCCGCAGTCTGGCTATCTTCGCCTTGAGGCGACCTATGTGATGCTCAGTCGCTTTGTTCTTCTGCGTCCTGAGGATCTCCTCCTCCAAGGCGCGTATCTCTTCTTCGATGCTCATCGAGCTGGCTCCGTTTCTGCGGCTAAATTATCGAATCCTGAGGGTGAAAAGACGACGATATTTGCTAAAAGCATTTCGATGTCCATCTGGACGTGCCGGATGATGACATTCCGGATAAGATCTCTATCTTGTGAGCTTTTTAGCTATTTGTTCGAAGCCGCTTTATACGTGAATTATAAAAGCTTGAATCAGATCTTAGTTTATGATCGAGCTCAGGAGCGATCCTTATGTCCTCAAGCCGAGAGTGGCCCCGCCAACGGAGAGCGATTTTAGGATACACCTGAACATCGGATGGTGTCGCGGTGTGCTTTTCAACGTCGTCGCGCTAAAGAACTCCGTGGCGATAGTAGAGTACGATGCCATACTCTGGTCGGAGGACTCTATAATGTTCGTCGAGTACAAGGACTCGGTGGCCGCTTACAAGAGCCTATCTGCGAGGAGAATACAGCAGATGGGCAGCCTGGCGAAGAACATCGCCAAAGGTTTGGGGTATAAGAGATACTGCTTCATAGTTGTTGTCAAGGATCTGCAGGAGATGACAGCGAGAGGAGGCGTTGATGTGATCCCCCTGTACATGCTCGGCAGCTATGAGCCTGCTTTCTCCTCGACCTATAGCGAGATCGATTATATCGACAAGCTAGTGGCCAAGTACAGCCGCGAGGAGAAGCTGGATTTCGTCAAGGAGCTGGAGAAGCTCAAGAATATGATAGAAACAGGTCTTGTATGAGAAAGCAGCGGTGGCAGCAAATATTGGATGTGCACCAGGGGATTAGGGATGAGAGGATACGCCACGGCCTACGGCGCAGCCACTGTGCTGAACGCGATCGCGAACTGGAAGGGCTCGGCATTCGCCATCTCTCTGAGAACATCTGCTGAGGTCGAGCTGAACGACTCAGGTAGAGTCATGGGTGATGTGCCAGGCATCGATACAACGCTGATCGTCAAATGCGTCGAGCACGCGCTCAGAAGCCTGAATCTGAGATACGGCGGTGTGGTGAGGACGAGAAGCGAGATTCCGGTTGCAAGCGGTCTCAAGTCCAGCAGCGCCGCCGCGAACGCAGCAGTTCTCGCCACATTCGATGCCTTGGGGGAGGAGATAGATCTGATCGATGCCGTACAGCTGGGAGTAAATGCAGCTCTCGAGGCCGGCGTCACAGTCACAGGAGCCTTCGATGACGCATGCGCATCGATGCTCGGCGGCGTGGTCGTCACAGATAACATGAGGAGAGTTCTTCTTAAAAGAGAGGCACTGCGATCAGAGGTGGTTCTTCTTGTTCCGGATGAGCAGTTCTTCTCCAAAGATGTTGATGTCACGAGATCCAGAGCCCTTAAAGGAGTCGCGGATATCGTATTCGATATGGCGATGAAGGGCGATTACTCAATGGCCATGACCTTGAACGGTCTTTTGTACTGCAGCGCCCTTCGCAGGTCTGCAGAGCCCATAATCCTAGCGCTTCAGGCCGGCGCGAGGGGCGCGACCCTCTCAGGCACCGGCCCGGCTTATGTCGCGCTCGTCGATGACGAGCGTGTCGATGATGTTTGCGAATCGTGGGCATCTCTCAGCGGAAGGATCTTAAGGACAAGGGTCGAGAATAGCAGCGCCAGAATCGGGAGAGGAGATCTGTTTCAGGAGGAGGGAGCATGAGCTTATCAAGGCATAGAGAAGAGGTGCAGAAGATCGACGAGGAGATAATCAGGCTCATACGAAAGCGGATGGCTCTTGCGGAGGAGATCTACAGGGATAAAGCAGAGCTGGGTCTTTCGATATCAGACCCGCAGCAGGAGGCCCTCGTGCTCAGCAGAGCGGTGGATATGGCCACAGAGCTCGGTCTGGATCCAGCAGGCATAAAGAACATATTCCAGATCCTAATAGAGATGAGCCTGCAGAAGCAGCACGGCCTGCGAGGCGAAGATAACCTCCCATGAGCCTTTGGCGTCCAGACAGTCTGTGCTATCTATCGAGAAGGCGCAGATTTTGAAATCGCCGCTGTGTTGATTAAGTATTCGTGGCCGGTATCTATGGCCTTACATCCACGCAGGGGATGAAAATAGGCCATATGGGATCCTGTTTTCATATCAACCTACATGATCCCACTCACCCATCCCAATGTCATCCATCCCAATGTCACCCATGGGAATGGAAATTGTCCGGAGGCTTTCCGTACAAGAAGATAGTAGATAGATGCTGTGTTGAACGATAGCAGAGGGCTAATCCACACCAATCGAAATTTTGATATGAATCGATAGCTAACGACCACATCACCTCGAATTATTCAACACAGCAGAGGTCAATTGCGGCGGCGCACCCCCAGCGAGCTGCGTGGTATTCTAATAAAATAAAGCACGTTTAAGAGTAGATGCCTCTTGCCGATCAATTCGGGATGAATGTCAGCAGAACCTATCTCCCTCGATATCCTCATCGGTTTCTCTCTTGGTTTCCTTTTTCTCCTTTTCGGAGAAATATCTCTCCAGCTCGCTATCAAGCTCCTCTCGAATGGCAGCCATGAGCTCCCTCTTGATCTCGCTGTCATCTTTGAGCATCGAGACCGCAGATAGCAGGCTCTCAAGGGCAACGTGCGCCCTGGTCAAATCGAGGCTCTTGCTCTCGAAGGCTATGCCCTCCCTGTAGAGAGCATCTATTTGATCTGGAGGAAGGTTCAGGGCTGTTGCAGCGCTTATTGCCCTTCCGTACATCTCCATAGAAATATAGTACTCAAGACCATCGCGGAGGAGCTGCTCAGCCTCCTCCGGGCGGCCGGCGTTCTTTGTGATCTGTGCGGCCCATAGGTAGTCTCCAGCATCCACCAGAATGCCGATTGCCCTTTCTATCATGCCGTGCTCTCTGCAGAGCACAACCGCATACTCGATCTCGTTTGCGTTCAGGAGGAGATCTATTGCATCATCAACAAGCTCATCGGGCAGATCTCTCAGATTCTTTATAACGTATTCAAGCCTCTGGTCGGGCCTCATATCCTCAAAACTCTCTGTCATTTGAGATTCCACGTTAAACAGATACAACGGCTCTGAGACGAGCCGTTGCATGCAATTACATCTTTATCATCTATTCACAAACACAATCCCTACTCTGCGGGCTCAAATCTCTCTGCAAGCCTCTTCATGACATGCGGAAGCGTTGTGTACTCCATATCCTCCAGCGGCAGTCTGTGCGGCTCGAATGGCCCATGCGCTCTCATGTAATCCGTGATCTCCAGCACCCGCATTCTTGTGAGATCGAAGGCGACATCTGCAAAGAGATCCACCGGTCCTATCAAGAGGCCGTTGCAGAGCTGGAATCCGGCGGCTATCACCCTTGGCGGGCCGTCAAACCTTGTCGGATGGGCGTCATCAAAAGCACACGGCATCAGAGGGCCGTTGTGAGAGCCACGCATCCAGCCGGAGACGAGATGTCCGAGGGCGAATGGCTCAAGCACCTCTCCGAGAGCCGGGAGCCCGGATTGCGCCCTGACAAGAGCAACCGGATCGTCCTTGCCGACGTAGGTTCCGGCCGTCTGATACAGCTTCTCGGTGCTCACCACTGCCACAGGCTCCTCAGACGGGAGCTTCCCTGCCGGCTTCGGATAAACCCTTTTAATGACGTACCTGCTCTTCGCCCCGATGAGCGCCAGGATGTCGTACATCTCCTCCGGGCTTGACATGAAGACCTTCTTATGGTCCAGTATATCCCATATCTCGAATATGAAGCCGTGATGTAACGTTGGATCTATCACAAGACCTGCTGTGTTGAACGGATCCGCGAACATCCTGAAGACAGGAAGATTGAACGCACCAGGCTCCGTCTTGTCCATCATGAAGGCGACAAGCGGCTCTGCGCCGCGCTCTGTGAACTGCATCTCTGCCACACCCGGTCCCATGCCGCGGATGTTGCCTGAGAATGCGTCGCATAGCAGGTCCTGGCCCGCACCGTAGAGCTTGAGGCTCTTCGCTTCTGCGGTGGCCTTCTCGAATGCTTCCCACGCTATTGCGTGTATCTCTGCCTCATCAGTTCCGAGCCTGTGGGTCATGAGAAGCTCGAGATCATCACCACATGCCATGACCTTGAAGTCTATGAGTGTTCCCGCGGATTTGGCCTCTGAGAGGACCTCCTCGGCCTTATCGATAAGCGCCGGATGTACTGAAGCATGCCCCGGCCAACCGCCGACATCAGCCTTGATCAGGCTTACAGTTATCTTGCTCATGATTACAACTCCTAGTGTAAAAAGAGAGGACCACATAAAAAAGTAATCCATAGATGCTCTGGAACTGCCCGACTAATCGAGCAAAGCCGTCATATGAGAGAGAGTGACTTTCTCTTTGGCCTGAAGAGCGAAGTCTTCGCTACCTATACCATCTCTGGTGACTTCCTCCCCGCCCTTAAAAGGGCAGGGCTTCCTGCTTCATAGATCCGGTTATCCGGTATCTCGACAGGCTCTACCCCTCAGTCCGAGGGTGAGTATATTCAATGCAGCGTTATGATCTCGATCGAGTCTTAATCCGCAGTGTGGACATTCATGGACTCGATCCTTCAACGTTTTTGGCACTATGAAACCACAGCTTGAACATCTCTGTGTCGTGTGACGCGCATCGATCAACTCTACAGACTTACCAGCCCTCTCAGCCTTGTAAGTCGTGAACTGAATCAATGTGCTCCACGCATGATCTGCTATATGCTTCGCCAAGCTGTGATTCTGGAGCATGTTCTTGATGTTCAGTTTTTCAAAGACTATTAGATCCGCCGTGTCCACAAGCTTTCTTGAGAGCTTATGCAGAAAGTCCCTCCTCAGGTTCTGGATTTTCTGATGGATCTTTGCAACTCTACATTTGGCCTTCTGGTAGTTTTTGGAGCCCTTTACCTTTCTTGACAGCGCTATTTGCGCTGCCGCTAACTTCTTCTCCAGCTGTTTGTAGTATCTTGGATATTCCACGCTTTCGCCGGTTGATAGCGTGACAGCGTTTTTCAGCCCCACATCAACGCCTATTGCTTTTCGAGGCTCGATCTTCTCTGGAGCTTCGCCAATATCGGTTGTCAGAATCGCGTACCAGTTGCCCAGGTTATCCCTCTTAACAGTACACGTCTTGATCTTACCCTCGAGCTCTCGGTGTTTGAATATCCGGATGGCCCCTATCTTGGAGAGGATCAGCTTCGAACCTTCCAGCTTGAAACCGCTTTGTGGGTATGTGAAAGACTTGTACCAGCCCTTGCCCTTGAATCTTGGATATCCGGGATCCTCTCCTGCTTTAACTCTACGGAAAAACGATTTGAACGCCTTGTCGAGTCTTCTCAAGACGTCCTGCAAGACCTGAGAATACACATTTCGGTAGTTACCTTTCCGTCTCTCTGTTGTGAGCCAGGCAGCTTGTTCTTCGTAGCTCCTGCTGACGCCTTCGGATTCATAGGCATTCTTCCTATCAGCCAGAGCTTCATTATAGAGAAGCCTGCAGGTCGCAAGGGTATCCTCAAGCTTCTTGATCTGCTCTTCGTTTGGATACAAGCGAAACTTGTAGGCGGACTTCAACCTTGACACTCCTCGATGTATCTCTTAATTTCTTCAGCCGAAACATTGCCAGCAGTACCAACGTAATAGGTCTTCGTCCAGAGTGAAGGCCAGGACTTGAGGTGTGGATACTTATTTCTCAGTCTGTGAGATGTGGCGCCTTTGAATACATTGATTAGATTTGCTGGAGAATACCTTGGAGGTGCTGAAACAAAGAGATGAATATGATCAAGCTGAACTTCAAGAGACTCAATCTTGACTCCAAGTTTTTCAGCTATCTCGTGGATGGCGACTTCAAGATCTGCTTTGATTTGATCAACTAATACATTCTTGCGATACTTCGGTATCCAAACAAGGTGATAGTTGATATTGTAGTAAGCGTATCTCGTTTTCTCCATCAAATTATTGGTGTAACCCAAAAGATATATAGTTATCGGTTGACCAGAACCGTACGGCATTCATCCCCTCCCCTAAAAGGGGTCTTCTGCCTGATTTTCTATAACGGGCCGCAAGCTCCGGTCTTCCGCTCGGAGATCGCGAGCACTCTGGCATGCTAGAATCCCATCGAATAGCTTTCGAAAAACGCTCACGGCCTAACGGCCAGCCACGGGAATGAATATGCCACGGAGGTATTTTCATACCAAACGCTCGTGACCCGTCCACGGGAATGAAACGGCCTGGAGGCATTTTCGTGCCGATATCAAGCCTTCACGCTGAAAGATTTTGATCTCAGCGACCGCTTCGTATTCAGACACAACCCAAATGATTGAGAAAATCCTATATTAAAGATGAATGACTGTATACTGTGATCGAAATGGCCACATGTGGTGAATGCAGATTTTACAAACCCATTGACAATGCGCGGGGAATATGCACAACGCTTGGAAACGAGATTCAGGCAAGCAGAGAGGCGGAGAGATGCCCTATGAGGATGTTTCAGCCGAAAAGATGAGATCGTCCTGTTCGTCATAGGATGTGTACGCCAATCGCCAGCCGATTACCATGCAGATTGTATGCTTCGGTATTAAAGAGGATTCCTAAAAACCCACCATTTTGATATAAAATGTTGTTAATACAAGTATGCTGCAACATGCAAACGCCTTAAAAATGAGGTTTATAGGAATCCTCTAAAATCTTTGAATGTCGCTTGGAGCGTACTTGGCGTATAGAAGCGCCGGCCATCATGCGAAAGTCCTAAATCTCCCCAGAAGCAGAGCGCGATCTGAGGGCCAATATCCCTCCAGCGATCAGTATTAGCCCTGCAACGATCCAGAACAAGGATGTTGTTACGAATCCAAGTATGCCGCTGATGAGCATCAGAGCGCCTCCTGCTTTCTGGTTGTGGGTGACGAGCGCCCCACCAACTATGCCCATGATCCCGAAGAGAATGGCGCCGAAGCCCAGAAGGGTTACGGTCTCAGCGCCTTCTGCGCCAAATGCGCCTCCCAGACCGCCAACGAACATAGCAAATATCCCCGTGAGTATTCCAAACAAACCTCCGACTATGCCTAAAGCTAGCTCTGCATTTCTGCTCATAGATCCACCACCTTCCTTAGGCCCTGAACGCTATCGCTCAGGGCTTTCTAAAAAGGCGTAGAATCAGAACGTCTGAGAATCGATCCCCAGAGGGTATTCCAAAAATTTTACAATTTGTTCTTTGCTACACAGCAAGAATCGCCAATGGTAACCTCTACAGCTCCGCATCCGCGCGAGACCGCGCTTCCAACGCCGCTGAACTCGGCGAATCTCGAGAGCGCCAAAATTCCGTTCTTTATATCTCTGGGCGCATCATCCGCGAATGTGTAGAGACAGCGACCTGTGAAGCCGTGCCTCATGATCGGCCTGCTGTGACCCTTGATGTGATCGAAAACCGTGTTCACCACCGCGCTATGCGTCTCATAAGATATAGGCCTCTCAATTACGAACCTGGCCATCTCATCCCTATCGATGGACATCTTAAAGCCATCCGGGGACGCTGCATTCCACTTGGAGAGAAGCGATGAGAAGACAGCCTCCCGATGCGGAAACATCTCGTAGACTCTGCTGTTCTTGTACTGGATGCATGTTGGAGATACGAACCTCATATCTATGCACGGATCTTCGATATTCAACGGGGAGATGATCAGCTCCTCGAAGCTCGCTGATGATGTGCTGAACCTCTCAACCGCGAGCTCGCCCCTCTCCAGACGGATATTCTTCGCGCGAAGAACCAACTGTCTTGCCATAGAGGAGAAGAAGTCCCTCTCCCGCTCATCGATTATGCCGATCTTCATATGATAGCTATGCGCTGGATCGAGCTTCTTATGCCTTGGTCGATCTCCAGGCACGAAAACGCCACGCAGAGGACTCAGGGATAGCCTGCTGATGGGCGAGTCGTGCGCATATGTAGCCAGATCCTCATCGTCATCTCTCATCATATTGAGAAGCGCTGAGTAGAGCTGATAGCCCTCGCTCGAAGGGAGCTCGAATGCGCTCGTAGGTCTCGTTATCAATTTGATCATCTGAGGCATCACTTGATAGTAGGTATTCAAGGATTTAAACCTGTCGATATATGCATTATTACCAAAAATAAGCAAGTTTATCTCTTCCATCTCTCTAAAATGCAACAAAAAAGCATTTATGCATAAACGATAGATCGATGGGCCATGAAGACCTACATCTCCCCCATTGGGTTCGATTCCTCTCAGCTCGTATCACTGATAGTGAAATACGGCATAGAGGGTGGCGATAGAATCGTGCTCGTGCGACCTGAAGAGGAAACGGACAAGCGGGGCGAGCTTGCGGTTCAGGCGATCAGAGATCTCTCTCTTCAGATCGACAGTTCGATAGATCTTCAGATCTTCAGGGTAAACCATCGAGATTTTGAGGGTATGATACTCGCTCTCAGAGATCTGCTCAGGGCTTCAGAGGGCAGGATCATAGTGAACCTCTCGGGCGGACCGAGAGAGATCTTTCTCGCATTCACGATAGCCTGCCTCTGCGTCTCCGACAGGATCTACAAGGCGACGAACTTCAGCGATATCGATCGATCCCTCAAGGAGATCACGCTTCCTAACATAAAGGCGACACCAGATGAGAGATTCATGAAGATCCTGAGGGATGTGGAGGCGAACCAGCCCACGAGCATAAATGAGATTGCAAAACGTCTCAACATATCCGAGAGCTCCGTCTCGCGACAGGTTGCTGCTCTGGCAGAGCTAAAAGCTCTGGATGTTGTGCAGAAGGGAAAGATGAAAGAGGTGAGGATAACACTGACTGGGAAGCTATTCCTATGAGATTCATGTGCGAGATCTGCTAAGGAACGAGCAGCAAATGAAGTAGACAAGACATCTTACTTCATTGATCAACTTCCTGGCAATAAGCTGCAACGGTCTCCGTTAGGCCATTTATATTCAAAAAAGATTATTATTATTACATCTCATCCGTATGCAGCAGATACGTAATCTGTTGATGACCAGCGTGCAGCTAAAGTCTCCGCCTGATCGAGTATTGTGCTCACTGCTGTATCCTCTATTTCAGTGGGATATTTATGTCTGCGGAGGAGGTGTTTGATCTCCACACGAATCTTAGCGCGAACATCCTCTCGCATGGTCCAGTCGACTGTAACATTAGAGCGCAGCGTCTCCACAAGCTCTCTTGCAATCTTCTTGAGATTATCATCGCCCAGAACATCGATGGCCTTATTGCTCGTACAGAGTGCATCGTAAAATGCGAGCTCCTCTTCGCTAAGCCCCAGCTTCTCACCGCGCAGGTCTGATTCACGCATCTTTCGCGCGATAGCGATCAGCTCCTCTATCACCTGAACAGTATCTATCGCGCGGTTGTGATAGCGCCGAATGACATTCTGGAGAAGCTCGGCGAAGGAGCGCGCCTGCACTATATTTCTGCGCCGGCGTTCCCGGATCTCGCTTGAGAGAAGCTTATTGAGCAGCTCGACCGAGAGGTTCTTCTGCGGCATGCCTCGCACCTCGGCCAGGAACTCCTCAGATAATATCGATATGTCTGGCTTCTTCAGACCCGCGACTTTGAATATGTCCTCGATACCATCCGGCGCTATCGCACAGTTGATGATCTCCTTGATGGCACGCGCCATATCAGATTCACTTCTGGCAGCGCTGGGTGGGCGTTTTAGCAGGGCGGATCGCACGGCCTGGAAGAAGGCGACATCATCCCGGATGCGCATAGCGAGCTCATGAGATGCAGCCAGTGAGAATGCTTTAGAGAGCTCCGAGGTCACTTCGATAAATCGATTCTTGCCATCAGTCTGCGAAAGGATGTGCTCTTGTGCAGCGGGAAGAAGCTTAAGCCGTTCTTCCGGACTCCCCCTCTTCCAGCCGGACCTGTCGAAACCGTGGAACATGTCGCAGCAGATCTCATACTTCTCGAGCATGATAGCGACTACCTCGTCTAGATCGATTGCGGTTCTCCCTTTACCACCGCTCGCCGTGTATGTGGCAAGCGCTTTCTTCAGCTCATATGCCAGGCCTATGTAATCCACCACAAGGCCGCCAGGCTTGTCTCGGAAGACCCTGTTCACGCGGGCGATGGCCTGCATCAGACCGTGGGAGCGCATCGGTTTGTCGATGTACATCGTATGCAGACAGGGACAGTCAAAACCTGTAAGCCACATGTCACGAACGATCACGATCTTGAACGGATCGTCGGGATCGCGGAAGCGATCGGCAAGATCTCTCCTGCGACTCTTGTTGCGAATGTGCGGCTGCCACTCGGCCGGATCTGATGCTGACCCGGTCATGACTATCTTTATCTCGCCTTTGCTATCGTCATCGTCGTGCCACTGGGGGCGCAGCCTCACGATCTCTTTATACATCTCCACGCATATTCGCCTGCTCATGCAGACTATCATGGCCTTGCCTTTCATGGCTGCGAGTCTTTCCTCAAAATGGTTAACGATATCATTGGCTATCATTCTGATTCTTCGTTCAGCACCAACAATGGATTCGAGCTGGGCCCATTTTCTCTTCAGCTTCTCCTTCTTATCACACTCCTCGCCCTCTGTGACCTCCTCGAACTCCTCATCGATCTTGGGCTTCAGCTCATCCGGCAGCTTGAGCTTAGCAAGTCTGCTCTCATAATAGATCGGAACCGTGGCACCATCTGTGACTGCGCGTTCGATATCGTATATTGAGATGTAGTCACCGAAGACGGCTCTTGTATTCCTATCCTCCAGCTCCAGCGGGGTTCCGGTGAATGCTATGAATGAAGCATTCGGCAGTGCATCACGCATATGTCTGGCGAAGCCATCTATGAAGTCATACTGGCTGCGATGTGCCTCGTCAGCTATTACTATGATGTTCTCCCGTCTTGATAAGACGCGATTATCATCTGACAGGAACTTCTGAATTGTTGTGAAAACGATTCCGCCGGCCTCTACCTTCAGTCTCTCCCTCAGATCCGCGCGGCTCTTCGCTTGTACAGGATCCTGGCGCAGGATCTCGCGACATAAAGAGAATGTGTCGAAGAGCTGATCGTCCAGGTCATTGCGGTCTGTGATCACAACCACTGTCGGGTTCTTCAGCTCTGGCTTCCTGATTATGCAAGCCGCATAGAAGACCATTGTCAGGCTCTTGCCCGAACCCTGTGTGTGCCAGACAACGCCGATCCGGCGGTCTCCCGATTTTGCAGTTTTATTTATTCCGGCGGCGCGCAGTGTTTCCTCAACCGCTACCTTTACCGCGTGGAACTGATGATAGCCGGCGATCTTTTTAGTCAGCCGGCCACTACCCTTATCCTCGAACACTATGAAGTCCCGCAGGAGATCGAGAAAGTTCTGATGGTCGAAGACGCCATTCATGAGGACCTCTAACTCAGTCTTAATCTCTTTTTCCGTCTCCTCAGGGATGTTACGCCACGGCTTGAACCACTCCCAGTCGGCGGTAAGCGTTCCCAGACGGGCGTTGAGGCCGTCAGAGATGACGAGAACTTCATTGAAGGTGAAGAGCGATGGAATCTCGGATTTGTAGGTCTGGAGCTGCTGAAAGGCCGCGTGGATGGTCGCCTCCTCATCGGCGGGATTCTTCAGCTCCATGATCGCAAGTGGAAGGCCATTTACGAACAGCACGATGTCGGGCCGCCGGTTGCTGCGATTCTCCATCACGGTGTACTGGTTAACGGCCAGCCAGTCGTTGTTGCTGGGGTTGTCGAAGTCTATCACCCTCACCTGGGCGCCAGCGACCCTTCCATCTCGGCGGTACTCCACGGTCACGCCATCCACAAGCATTCGGTGGAATGAGCGGTTGCGCGCCTCTAGCGTGGCACCCTCCGGCCGGGTCAGGCGGCGAAACGCATCTTCTAAAGCATCCGCGGGCAGATGCGGGTTCAGCCGCGCCAGGGCGTCACGCAGGCGCTGGCCCAGCACAACCTCCCGATAATCCGAGCGCTCGGCTCCTGGTGCGTCAGGGGCGATCTCGGGGCCAAAACTGGCAGCCCAGCCGAGGGACTGGAGCCAGGAGAGGGCGAGGGATTCGAGATCGGATTCGGCAAAGCTGTAGCTCATCATATCCGATCCTTCCAGAATCTCTGGCTATCCTTCCCATAGAGCTCGCCAGAGAGGGGTTGCGGCAGCAAGACGTTACGCAGAGACCGCTTTAGCATTCGCTCATTGTTTTTCTTTCCTCTCCCTCTGACATAGATTTGGGTTGAGGGTATCAATGGCAATCGCAATTTCGGGCCTGTAGACTCGCAAAATGACAGTTTCCCGTCACCCCCAGCCGACAAATTTGAATGTAGATTCGTATAAATTTCCACCTGCATTTTCATACCTCTTCATCACTAATCAAAAGATCTTATACGCCCAAAAATATTTCCAGCTCCTTTATCGCTTGCAGCGCCTTTGTCAAAAGGATTTTCATCATATCGGGCATTCTTTTTTCCTTTAATCCAAGTCTTTCTAGGGCGTTTTGGTAATTAGTACCTTTACGATGGGCACTACCAGTAGAACGGAGCATTTGTAGATCCCTCAGAAATTGAATCACTTCTTTATGTGCAAATCCTTTGCTTTCGAGGAAGCGTTCAAGTTTGCTGATGCCTTTCTCATGATTGCGCTTTTCCTGCAACACTTTATCCAGCTCTTTCTCGTTTAAAGAATCCACAAGTAGTTTTGTAAGCCCAATAATTTGCTCATCTAGTTCTCTCTGAGAATCAGTAACCGGAATATGGATCGTGTTCAAGATATATTTGTCTTCAGGTGTGGTATCCAGAAAGAGCGGCCATCCCATCTTTTTGCGCCAGGCACCATTTAATTTTTGGTACTCTTGGCGAAAGACCAGATCCACACTTAAAGGTCCAGCGAATTTTGCAAGGAAGCTACGCTGGAAGCTTGTATCACTGATACGAGCGTCAGCCGGCGGAGGCACATTAAACTGCTTCCAATGTAATCGCTCATGGTAAGGAAGGTCACGGCCAAGATCGCCAAGAAATGCGATAACATGAGTCGGATGATTGTTATCAATTTCTATGCTCCACAGTTCGAGACATCGGAGATAGCCATCCTCAACAGAATATCGCTCAGGCTCCGCATAGTATTTTTGCAAAACTTCCCTTCTAAAGAAAACTTGAGTCAGATATCGAGGAGCCCCCCGATTGGCCCCAAAAGAATTAGAAAGTTTATCCGGATTGGACGTAAACTCAATTTCCTTGCCATCAGGACCGATACCGATAATAAAGGACACCTCGCGTTCCTTCTCTTTGTCCTCAAATGGCCACTTGGCACATTCCTCAATTGGCGGCGGCGCGATGATGACCTTACCCAGCAGCAGTGAAAAAGTAGAAAAATCCTCAATGAAATCGCATTCCGTGATATTCCGAGAGTACCGAGATATTTCATTGTGGTATTCAAGCTGTCGCTTGTCCTCAGGAACATCTTGCAGCGGAATTCGCGAGTAGCGCACGGAGTCAAAGTAGATGGCAAGGTATAACTGTGTAGCTGCCAGAAACTCTCGCAAGTATTTCCACGAGACCTCTACTTTTTGGTCAGTAATCCGGGCTACCTCTATCTCGCGGCCTGAATCATCGAAGTCCAAAAGTATCTTGCGTTCCTTATCATCTGCAAGGTTGTGGAAGTGGCGAAATTCTTCGCATAATTCCAGGTAAGAAGGCCAAGAGCCATGAAAGTCTCTACATATAACTAGTGGACGAACCCCTTCGGTTCCGAAGCGATGATATGTGATAGTTTCTTTCCCCTCTTGCGAGGACCGACTAAAACCGGGAAGGCCATCGCCTATGTGTAAATCCCAGTTGTTCTCTCTCAGTGCCTTCTTCACAGCTTGAGGCTCTAATAATGCAGAAAAGATGGCAAACCTATCCGGATGTTTGTCAGCGATAGCGTATATGATCTGCCAAGGATCTTTTCCGATGCGCAGCATGAATTTGTTTATAAGGTCTTGTTGGAGAAGATAGTCTAAATCATGTCGGTAATCTTTAGATGCGCTCATAATTCTCTCTCCTTCAAAAACCGTTCCATATCTTGCACCCGTATCTCTCCGCTGATGAGCTTCGGCAGCAGCGCATCGCGCAGGGCGGCGAGGGCGGGGGATTCATTTGTCAGATGGTCGATCATCGCAAAATAGGTTGCCACGTGTTTGTGAAACACGTCGAGCACGACAACCGGCGGCATGAGTACCGTCTGGGCTCTCAAATCGGCTTGTGTCAATAGGGGCTGAGTTGAGCCGCGATTTAAAGCGTCGAAGTCAAAACCCTTCATGGCAAAATATAGGAACTCGAACGCGGCGTTCTTATGAGGGAGGATGACAAGTGTGTTGTCAGAAGGCCAACAGGGACCCGGGATGCGAAAAACCGAACCAAGCGTACCCACTCGCCCAGTAAGCAGGATGGGTTTGGAATACAAGGATTCCCGAACATAGCCCATCGGGCCGTTTCCGCCCCACAAAGGCATGAAAACCTCAGGTGCGGGATGTTCGAAAAGCTCGCACGGTCTCTTACCGCTCGTAACGTCGGCTAGCTCGCCTAGCGTCCCCACCTCCCACCCCTCCGGAATCTCCCCCAGCTCCGAATCCACCAGCCGGTCGGGGAAGAGGTCGTAGAGGTGGGCTGGCATTCCGGGCAGCGACTCGCCGCGGCGCCAGCGCCCCTCCATCTTGGCGCGCACCGGCTCGAAGTCCACGAACCACGACTTGAACAGCGCCAGCGCCATCTGCTCCAGTGTCTCGCTCATCCGCCGGTTCAGCTCGATCTGCTGTGTTGAATAATTCCTTTGAGTTCCTCATGTAATCGTCTGTCTGGTTTCTTACACCGGATTTTAATTTATTATCATATTATAAAATGTGAACTTTAGAATTGCCTCTTGCATCATGTGTTCTATTTTTGTTGCAGCCACGTGCTCAC
>FWPV01007395.1_pt1 | contig 19973 bp, 13 predicted proteins | sample 2228371 | NCBI WGS metagenome assembly FWPV01 (sample SAMEA103939776, study PRJEB20133) | metagenome | reverse complement strand
CGAATGAAAGATTATTGTCCAATTTGGGCGGCAGAGGGCGAGTTATCAACCCGGTCATCATTCCTGCGGAAGCAGGAAACCAGATTTTTTAAATGACCTTCTGGATTGCTGCTGGGGCGGGAATGACGGATCAACACCCCTTTGAAAACAGCGATTTGGACAAGACTGGATTCTTTAAAACTTAAGGAAGGCGGCTAAATTTTGCCAAATACAATGGCGAGGCGTAAAAATTATTTTTTAAATTAATAAAAATTTAATAACATTTATACTAATATGAAAAATATCTCCCAAAATAAAAATTATATTAAATGGTTTGATCAGGTTGATAAAGATGATATTGCATTGGTCGGGGGTAAAGGCGCCAATTTAGGAGAAATGTTAAAGGCAAATATTCCTATCCCCTATGGGTTTGTAGTTACTGTCAATGCTTATTATGATTTTCTCAAAGAAACAAATTTAGATAAAAAGATTAAAAATTATTTATCATTATTGGATCATCAGAACCCAAAAATTTTAGCAGAGACAGCGCAGAATATTCAAAAAGAAATAAACAAAACCATCGTGCCGAAGCCTATTGCATTAGCTATTATGAAAGCTTATCTTGATTTAAATCAAAAATCAGTTGAAAAAAGAGGTTTTAAAGATAAATTACTGACTTCCTTTAAATTACCTTACGTGGCTGTTCGGTCGTCTGCCACTGCTGAGGATTTACCTACTGCCTCCTTTGCCGGTCAGCAAGAAACATTTTTAAATGTTAGAGGGGAAACCAATGTAGTTTTGAAAGTTAAAGAGGCTTGGGCATCTTTATTTACGGCAAGAGCAATTTTTTATCGGCAAGAACAGAAATTTGACCACTTTAAAGTAGGAATAGCGGTGCCGGTACAGCTGATGGTTAACTCAGAAGCATCTGGCGTCATGTTTACTATCGATCCAGTTACAAACAATAAAAACCGTCTTGTTATTGAAGCTATTTTTGGTTTAGGAGAATTGATTGTTCAAGGAGCAGTCACGCCCGATCATTATGAAATAGACAAACAAAAGCTTGATATTGTAGTTAAAAAAATTAATGCGCAGGAAAAAATAATGGTTAGAAAAAATGGAGCCAATAAAGAATTTAAATTATCTGCAAAAATTGCTAACAGACAAAAAATTTCAGATGAAACAATTAGTTCTATTGCCAATTACGGTTTATTATTAGAAAAACATTACTATTTTCCTCAGGATATTGAATGGGCTGTGGAAAAAGGAAAAGTGTATATTGTGCAGACAAGACCAATAACGACGATAAATACCGATAGTAAAAATATAATAAAAGAAACAGAAAAATCTTCAGAAGAAAAATTAAAAAGAATTATTCTTACAGGAAACGCAGCATCTCCGGGTATAGCCAGCGGACCAGTAAAATTGATAAATAAAGTGTCGGAAATAGATCAAGTTTTAAGAGGAGATATTTTAGTGACTTTGCAAACAAATCCAGATTTTGTACCGAGCATGAAAAGAGCTGTAGCTATAGTAACAGAACGAGGCGGCAGGACATCTCATGCTGCTATTGTCAGCAGAGAACTTGGTATTCCGGCAATAGTCGGAGCAAAAGATGCCACTAGTAAATTAAAAACAGGCATGATTATTACAGTAAACGGATCAACTGGAGCTGTCTATCAAGGTTCATTTACAGAAGATAAAGTCGAAATAGCTGAATCTTACGATAATAATGTGTTTTCTCAACCGATAAAGACAGCTACAAAAGTATATGTAAATTGCGCTACTCCGGATAGAGCCTCTGATGTTGGAAAAATGGATGCCGACGGCATAGGTTTACTTAGAGCTGAATTTATGATTGCTGACATCGGTATCCATCCTAGAAAACTAATTAACGAACATAAGGAAAATATATTTATCGATAAACTTGCATCAGATTTAGTAAAATTTTGTCAATCTTTTAATCCGAGACCTGTGGTTTATAGGGCCACAGATTTTAAGACAAATGAGTATTGTAATTTGATCGGCGGGAAAGAGTACGAACCAGAAGAAGCAAATCCTATGCTTGGATATCGAGGGGCATATCGATACATGTCGGATCCTCGCGTTTTTCAGTTAGAATTAGAAACTATTAAAAAGGTGAGAAACGAGCATGGATTTAAAAATTTATGGTTGATGTTGCCTTTTGTAAGAACTGTGAAAGAATTAGTGGAAGTAAAAAAAATTATAGCTGACAGCAACCTGCTGCGTTCGCCGACTTTCAAATTATGGATGATGGTGGAAATTCCTTCAAATGTAATATTAATCGATAAATTTTGTCAGACAGGCATAGATGGAGTATCTATCGGTTCAAATGATTTAACCATGTTGATTTTGGGAACAGATAGAGATAATAAGGAAGTGGCTACAGAGTTTGACGAACGAAATGAAGCTGTTCTTTGGGCAATAGAGAGAGTCATCAAAACCTGCCATAAATATAAGGTGACCACATCGATATGCGGACAGGCTCCTTCGGATTATCCTGATTTAGTAGAAAAATTAGTCAGCTGGGGAATAACATCTATTTCCGTTAATCCCGACGCAATAGATAAGACTAGAAAAACAATTTATGAAATAGAACAAAAATTATCCAAGAAAAGCAAAAGAAATTAATTATGCTTAAAATAGCTGACATCAGTTCGCGCGAGATACTTGATTCACGGGGAGATCCTACTTTAGAAACAACTATTTTTTTATCAAACGGAATTTTTGCTTCAGCCTCAGTCCCATCGGGAGCGTCAACTGGCGCTTATGAGGCGATAGAGCTTAGAGACAAAGACAACTCGCGTTTCAACGGAAAAGGCGTGTTAAAAGCAATCAGCAATATTGAAAAAATAATCAGACCTAAATTAATAGGAATGGAGATTGGGAATCAAGAAAAAGTTGATTTACTGATGCAGAAGCTTGACGGCACTAAAAATAAAAAAAAATTGGGCGGGAATACAATTTTATCTGTATCTTTGGCTTACGCTAGAGCAAGCGCAAAAGCAATTCAGATTCCTCTTTATTCTTATATAAAAAAATTGAGCAGGACTAAAACTTTAGCTAGAGTCGTATCTCCTATGTTTAATATCATAAACGGCGGATTGCATGGAGGCAATAATAATCTTAGTATTCAGGAATTTTTGTTAATAATAAATGAATCAGCTTCTTTTATGGAGAAACTGCAAAAAGGCGTTCAAATCTATCAGGCTCTTAAACAAAATATAAAAAGAAAAAAAATGTCTACCTCAATAGGTGATGAAGGAGGTTTTTCTCCGTTTTTGTCCGCAAATAAAGAAGCTTTAGATCTTATTTTAGAAACAATAAAAGAATGCGGATTTAGCTGCAATAGCGGTGTATCTGTCGGTTTGGATATGGCTGCGAGCACTTATTTTAAGGATAATAAATATATTAATTTAAATACTCCTTCATTTTTTATTGATAAACAAAATTACTACAGTCAAGTAAAATTATTTTGTAGTCGCTATAAATTGATTTCTGTTGAAGATCCTTTTTTTTATGATTACTGGCAAAGCTGGATAAAATTCAGCAGAGAAAATAAAAATAAAATTATGATTATTGGAGATGATTTGTTAGTGACAAATATTGAGAGGTTAAAAAAAGCAATTAGGCAGAACGCCTGCAATGCAATTTTGATAAAACCAAACCAGATTGGCACTCTTACTGAAACCTTGGCAGTAATTTATTTAGCTAAAAAAGCAAAATTCAAAATTATTATTTCGCATCGATCGGGAGAAACCAACGATGATTTTATAGCTGATTTGGCAGTTGGAGTAAATGCAGATTATGTAAAGTTTGGAGCTCCCACAAGGGGTGAAAGAGTGGCAAAGTACAATAGGTTGCTAAAAATATATTCAAATCTGAACATTTCAGTTTAAATGAAACCAATCGTTCTTATTATTTTAGATGGCTGGGGAATTGCTCCTCCTGGGCCGGGAAACGCAATTTCCCAATCCAAAATTCCTTTTATAAAGGATCTTTTTTCTTCATATCCTCATGGAATTTTAGAAGCTTCAGGAGAAGCAGTCGGCTTGCCGCGAGGAGAAGACGGCAATACTGAAACCGGTCATTTAAATATCGGCGCTGGTCATATAGTTTACCAAGACTTGCCAAGAATAAATCTGGCTATAGCTGATGGCAGTTTTTTTAGAAATGCCGCTTTTTTATCGGCTGTTAACCATATAAGAAAATATGAAAGCAATCTTCACCTGCTTGGACTAATAGGTTCAGGAGGAGTTCATTCAAATGTTGAACATTTATTAGCCCTTTTGCAACTAGCCAAAGAACAAGATGTTTACAGAGTATTTCTTCATCTGATAACCGATGGGCGAGACTCACCGCCGGAATCTGCTTCTATTTATGTCAAGCAGATTCAGGATTACTTAAAAAATTTAGGCTTTGGACAAATAGCGACGATAATGGGAAGATATTACGCTATGGATAGAGATAATCGCTGGGATAGAACTCAAAAGGCGTATTTAGCTTTGACAAAAGGAATAGGGATTAAAGCGGAAGATCCTATAAAAGCTATTAATGATTCTTATTCAAATAATATTACTGATGAATTTATCCAGCCGACTATAATTGTGAGAAATAACAAACCAATAGCTTTAATTAAAGAAAATGACAGCGTAATTTTTTTCAATTTTAGAATAGATCGTCCCAGACAATTGACCAAGGCTTTTGTTTTGGAAGATTTTGAAAAAAAAGCTAATTCTATTGATTTTGATCCGTATGCTATTAAATATTATAAAAAACACCATCCGCAAACGCCAATAGTGCAACCCGCTTTTAAAAGGGGTCCACTTATCCCTCATTTGTACTTTGTTACTATGACAGAATATAGTCAAGATGTGCATGCTTCCGCCGTGGCTTTTCCTCCTCAAATAATACCTCATCCCTTAGGGGAAGTAATTTCTCAAAATAACCTAAAACAGTTAAGAATTGCAGAAACGGAAAAAGAACGTTTTGTTACTTATTATTTTAATGGTCAAAGAGAAGCTCCTTTCAAAGGAGAAGATCGCTTCATTGTTCCTTCACCAAAGGTTCCTACCTATGATTTAAAACCAGAAATGGCCGCTTATGAAATTACAGATGTGCTGCTTAAAAAAATTCCTTCTGGCAATTATGACTTTATTGTGGTTAATTTCGCCAATGCAGATATGGTCGGACATACCGGCGTGATGGAGGCAACTATAAAAGCATGTGAAACATTAGATAATTGTTTGGCTAAAATTGTTCCTCTTGTAAATAAAGTTGGGGGAATAACACTGATTACAGCAGATCACGGCAATGCTGAAGAATTGATCAACCCGAAAACAGGAGGAGTTGACACAGAGCACTCGACATATCCTGTTCCATTTATCGCTGTCTCCCCTAAATTAAAAAGCACCTCGATAAATTTGCCTGATGGAATTCTGGCAGATATAGCTCCAACTATTCTAGCTTTGATGAAATTAGAAAAGCCAACAACTATGACAGGTAGAAATCTTTTAGAAAATATTGTAGATTAAAATTAAGAAAGTATTATTGATAATTTGGAAAGGAGAAATTATGAAAATTACTTTAACTTTAATTAAGGCAGATGTTGGATCAGTAGGCGGTCATCAGCGTCCCAGCAACAGACTGATTGAGACGATAAAAAATCATATAAAAAACAACGCTCAAAGATTACTATTGGATTACAAAATTTATCATACTGGTGATGACACGGCCATTTTGATGTCTCATAAACTAGGAGTTAACAATTCTCAAATTCATAAGTTGGCTTTTCAGGCATTTGAAAAAGCGACAGAGGTAGCTAAGCAGCAGGGACTTTATGGAGCTGGACAAGATATATTAAAAGCCGCTTTTTCAGGAAATGTCAGAGGCATGGGTCCTGGTTCTTGTGAGATGGAGTTTGAAGAGCGTCCTGCCGAACCATTTGTGGTATTTGCCTGCGATAAGACTGATCCAGGAGCCTTTAATTATCCAATCTTTCGCGGTTTTGCAGATCCGTTTCATAACGCCGGTCTTCTTTTGGCACCAGATATGGCAAAAGGGTTTGAATTCACCATTATGGATGTAAATTATACTCAAGGAGATAGAGTGATTAAATTAAAAGTTCCTGAAAATTATTATGATTTAGCTGTTCTTTTAAGAGATCCTGAACATTATGTAATAGAATCAGTCACAGCTTTGTCAACTAATGAGATAGCAGCTGTAGTGTCAACCTCCAGACTGCACAATATCGCAGGTAAATATACCGGAAAAGACGATCCGGTAGCTATAGTTAGAACTCAAAAGCAATTTCCCTCTACCGGAGAAATTTTGTCTCCTTATGCTACTGCACATTTCGTCGTCGGAGACAATCGAGGCAGTCATATAGTTGCTTTAATGCCGTGTAAATTAGGAGCTATAATTTCATTTTTTGACGGACCAGCTATAGTTACCGCGGCAGGACTATGCATCCATAACGGAAAATTTACTGAAGAAATTGATCTTTTTGACCAGCCTTTTTGGGATACAATTAGACACAAAGCCGCCCAAAAAACTTTAGATATCAGAGAGCAGGGCTTTTTTGGAGCCGCTATGGCGCCAATGGAGGAACTAGAATACACCGGAGTGGTAGAGAGAATAAAAGAATTAGATAAAAAGTTTATTATTCGAAAAAATAAAGAGGGAGAAAATTAATATCTAATTGGAGTAAAAATGAAAAATCCAGACATTTTTTATAAAAAAAAGGAATATTTCAAATTTCCGTCACATTTAATCAATTATGACAAAACATACAAGACTTTTTCTTGGCAGAAAGAAGCCAAAAAAGAATTAAGTTGGTTTGAAGATGGAAAAATTAACGCAGCATATAACGCCATCGATAGACATTTAAATACTTTTTATCGAAATAAAATTGCTCTGTATTGGGAAGGAGATCAAGGTCAATCAGAAAAGTTTACTTTTGCAGAATTGGCAGAATTATCCAATAAATTAGGCAATTATCTTAAATCTCTTGGGGTAGAAAGAGGTGATCGTGTATTTATTTTTTTGCCTAGAATTCCTTATCTTTATATTTCTTTTTTAGCTACATTAAAAATAGGAGCAATTGCCGGTACGCTTTTTTCCGCGTTTCAAGAACAAGCTTTATTTGATCGACTAGACAATAGCGGAGCAAAGGTTGTTTTTACCAATAAGGCTCTTGTAGATAGGATAAAGAAAATTAAAAATAAACTAGTGGATTTGGAACATATTATTTTGGTTGATGATGAGAAATTTTTGAAAAAAATCGATCAGCAGGAAAATACTCTTCACATTGCCAGAATGGACCCTGAAGATTATGCCTTTATGCTTTATACTTCTGGAACAACAGGCAAGCCTAAAGGCATAGTTCATAAGCATATAGCGATATTATCTGAACATGTTACTGCAAAATATGTGTTAGATCTGCATGATAGCGATACATACTGGTGCACGGCCGATCCCGGTTGGGTTACTGGTATAGCTTATGAAATTTTAGGATCATGGAGCATGGGGGTGACTTCATTAGTATATGAAGGTAGATTTAGCCCAGAAAAATGGTATCAATTGTTGGAAAAATATAAAATAACCGTTTGGTATACTGCCCCAACTGCGATTAGAATGCTTATTCCTGCTGGAATAGATCTGGTTAAAAAATACGATTTGTCATCATTGAGACATCTTTTGTCGGTGGGTGAACCTTTGAATCCAGAAGCAATAAGATGGAGTCTAAAAGCGTTCGGCTTGCCTTTTCATGATACTTGGTGGCAAACAGAAACAGGTTCAATAAGTATAGCCAATTATCCGTGTATGGATATTAAAATCGGTTCTATGGGCAAACCAATCCCGGGAATTATTGCCGGTATTGTCGATGATCAAGGAAATGAACTTCCAGACTTCACAGAAGGTAATTTGGCTCTAAAAAAAGGCTGGCCGTCGATGATGAAAACTGTTTGGAGAAGATCTGCTAAATTTCAATCATATTTCAAAAAAAATTGGTTTATTTCTGGAGACCGAGCCTGGCGAGATAAAGACGGATATTTTTGGTTTGTTGGACGGGCTGATGACGTGATAAAAACTTCTGGAGAACGTGTTGGTCCATTTGAGGTAGAATCCACTTTGGTTGAACATCCGGCTGTTATTGAAGCCGGAGTCATCGGCAAACCAGATTTAGTCAGAGGCGAAATAATTAAGGCTTTTATCGTTTTAGAAAATAAATATAAATCAATAATTAAAAAATCAAAAACAGAAGAAGAAAAATTAAAACAAGAATTGTCTCTTTATGTAAAAAAACATCTTGCCGGGCATGCTTATCCAAGAGAAATTGAATTTATTGACAAATTGCCCAAAACAAGAAGTGGAAAAATAATGAGAAGAATTCTGCGGGCAAAAGAATTAGGTTTACCAACCGGAGATACCTCCACTTTGGAAGAATTCTGATTAAATCAAAAGCACAAATTCTCCTTTTGGATTAGAAAATTTGACTATTGCAGAAGAAATTTTCCCTCTCCATATTTCTTCAAATATTTTTGTCATTTCCCGGCAAATAACAATATTTTTGTCTCCAATGATTTTTTTGAGATCTAGAAGAGTGTCTGTCAATCTGTGCCGAGTTTCAAAAAAAATAATTGTCGGCTTAAATTTTTTTATAGTAAATAACTTAATAAAAATATTAGATAACAAATTTATGCGTTTTTTTCTTGCTTTTGGTAGATAACCTAAAAAAATAAATTTATCTGTTTTTAATCCGGAAGCTATAAGAGCTGTAGTAACAGAAGAAGGTCCGGGTAAGGCAACGATCTTAAATTTTCTTATTATGCACTCATTTACTAATTTATAACCTGGATCTGAAATAAGAGGAGTGCCGCTATCTGACACTAGAGCAATTTTTTTGCCGAGGCTTAGTAATTCAATTATTTCAGGAATTCTTTTTGTTTCTATTTCATCATAATAAGATAAATATTTTATTTTTGTTTTTGCATATAAATCTTTAATTACAATAATTTTATTATTTATCTTTTGTTTTAAGGCTTCTATCATTTTGGCTGTGTGTCTGGTATCTTCGCAAATAATATAGTCTGCACTAAACAATACTTTTATCGCTCTGATAGTAATATCGTCAAGATTTCCAATCGGTGTTGGCACAAGATATAAAATTCCCATAAGCAGATTATACATCTAAATGTATTGATTTTACTAGAAAAGTATGATAATTTCATACTATGAACAAGGTGGTACTGATAGTTTGTGATGGATTAAGTGATAGACCTATAAAGGAATTAGGAAATAAAACTCCTCTTGAGGCTGCTTCTAAACCTAATATAGATCAGATAACAAAACAGGGGATAACTGGCCTTATGCATACAGTTGATATTGGAGTAAGACCCGGAAGCGATGTGGCTCATCTATCGCTTTTTGGCTATGATATTAATAAATATTACTGCGGTCGAGGGCCTTTTGAAGCTGCCGGGTATGGATTGAAACTGCTTCCAAATGATATTGCTTTTAGAGGTAATTTTGCCACAGTTGATAAAAATTTTAGGGTTATTGACCGTAGAGCAGGAAGGATTAAAAATACTGATCAATTAATAAAATCAATTAGTAAAATAAAGCTTAAAGATATCCAAATTTTAATCGCCAAAGGAGTTGATCATCGTCTGGCAATAGTTTTAAGAGGCAAAAATTTGAGTAGCAATGTGTCAGATACCGATCCTCATCTAAATAATGTCAAAATAAATTTTTGCAGAGCTGTTAAAAAAAATAGAGACAGCCAAAAAACAGCTGAGATAATAAATTATTTCAGCTTAAAATGCTACGAAATATTCGATCTCCACCCGTTGAACAAAAGAAGAGAAAAGAAGGGTCTTTTGCCGGCAAATATAATTTTACTTCGAGGAGCCGGAAAGTTGGCAAAAATTCCTAGTTTTAAAAAAATGCATGGTTTTAGAGCTGTCTGCATAGCTGGCGGAGGATTATACAAAGGAATTGGCAATATTCTAGGCATGACAGTTTTGCCTATCAAAAGAGCCACAGGAAAGGTTAATACTAGTATTAAAGCAAAAATAAAAGCTGCACTGGAAGCCTCTAAAAAATATGATTTTATTTTTATTCATATAAAAGCCGGCGATAGTCCGGCGGAAGACGGCAATTTTTTTGGAAAAAAGAAATTTATAGAAAAAATTGATCAGGCGTTATTTCCTTTTGTTAATCAAAAAGATATTCTGTTTGTTTTAACGGCGGATCATACTACTTCGTCTTTACTAAAAATTCATACAGCGGATCCGGTGCCTGTTTTAATATCTGGAAGAAATATCCATACCGATCAAGTAAAATCATTCAATGAAAAAACTGCTGCTTTGGGAAAATTAGGACATATCAGAGGCAAACATTTAATGCCAATTATTAAAGATTTTTTAGGGAGGGCTCCTTTAATAGGAGCATAAAAAAAATATGAAAAAAGTTAGAATCGGCATCAATGGTTTTGGACGCATCGGCAGGGTAGCGGCAAGACTTATTTTAGAAAGACCGAATTTACAGCTTGTGGCGATCAATAGTCGCGCCAATTGTTCTTCTCATGCATATTTACTTCAATATGATACTACCTACAAAAAATTTAGCCATAAAGTAAAATTTGATAATAATTATTTAAAAATCGATAATAATAAAATATCAGTTTATAATTTCGATACTCCCAAACTAATTCCCTGGGATAATGATGGGGTGCAAATTGTAGTCGATTCCACAGGGATATTTAGAACATCTGACGAACTGATTCATCATCTCAAAAAAGGAGTTAAACAAGTAATATTATCTGCCCCAGCGAAGGATGCCACCAAAACTTTAGTTCTTGGAGTGAATGAAAAATCCTTTAATTTGAAAAAAGATAATATTGTGTCTAATTCCTCCTGCACCACTAATTGTCTGGCTACGACATTAAAAGTACTTAATGATAAATTTCAAGTTAAAAATGGATTTATGACCACCATTCATGCGGTCACAGATTCACAAAATTTACTTGATAATTCTCATAAAAAAGAAATTCGTTTAAGAAGATCTGCTTTTGCCAACGCTATTCCTTCTTCAACTGGCTCGGCGAAAGATATTAGCAAGCTGTTTCCTGCCTTAACAGATAAAATTATTTGTCAAGCAATAAGAATTCCACTTCTTACTGTATCATTGATTAATTTAACTGTCCAAGTGGCAAAAAAAGCTACTGTCGAAGATATCAATGAGGCTTTTGAAAGTTATTCTCGTACCAGTCTAAAAGGAATATTGGCTGTAGTTGAAAGCGAATTGGTTTCTTCAGATTTTGTCGGCACAACTTATTCTTCGATAATTGATCCATTTCTGACAAAAGTTCTAAGAGGAAAATTAGTAAATGTTTATGCTTGGTATGATAACGAATGGGGTTATGCAAGCAGATTAGTTGATTTAATAGAATATTGCGCCAAAAGGAGAAAATTAATATGAAAAAGAAAACAATTAAAGATATTGACAATTTATCTACTAAAAGAGTCTTTTTAACTGCTGACTTTAATATTTCTTTACAAAATGGGCATCTGACAAATGATACTAGAATAATTGAAACATTGCCGACAATCAATTATTTATTAGAAAAAAAGGCAAAAATTGTAATTGCTTCACATTTGGGCAGACCAAAATTTCATGATCCGAATTTGTCTTTAAGACCAGTAGCCAAGAGACTGCAGAAACTTACAAACAGAAAAGTTCATTTAATAGATAATTATTCTGATTTAAAAGTGATAGATAAAATAAATAAAATTGATCGACAAGAGATTGTTCTTCTGGAAAATATTAGGTTTTATAAAGGAGAAGAGGAAAACGACAGAGAATTTGCTCAAAAATTAGCCGCTCTGGCGGATGTTTTTGTTAACGATGCTTTTGGAACATCTCATCGGGTTCATGCGTCAATTGTGGGAATAACCGAATTTTTACCGGGTTATGCTGGACTTTTAATGGCTAAGGAAATCGAGATGATATCTAAAGCTATTGAAAAGCCAAAAAGACCTTTTATTATCATTATTGGAGGAGCAAAAACTCCTGAAAAAATTTCCGTTATAGAAGAGATATTAGATTTAGCAGATACGGTTATTTTAGGCGGAGCGATAGCTAACACCTTTTTAGCCGCATGGGGATTTGGAATGGGCAGATCTTTGGTAGATTATGAGATGGTAGAAATGGCCAGAGTTGTTTTTTGGAAAACTACCAGGAAACATTCTGCTTTAATTTTACCTTTAGATGTAGTTATATCTGATAAAGAAAGAAAAATGAAACCGAAAATTGTAGATTACACCAAAGTGCCTCATAATGTAGTGATCTATGATATTGGTCCGAAAACAAGACAGCACTACTGCAATCTAATAAAAGAAGCCAAGACAGTTATTTGGAATGGTCCCATGGGATTATATGAAGACCCCAGATTTGTCAAAGGAACAAAAAGTATCCTTTCTTGTTTAACAGCCAGCAAAGCATTGACAATAGTAGGGGGAGGCGACACTTTAACCAGTATTGAATCAAGGAAATACATTAAAAAACTTGATCATATTTCTACCGGCGGAAGCGCTCTTTTAGAATTTATGAAGAGAAGAACATTGCCGGGTATTGAAGTGCTTTTAAACGCTAAATGATTAGCTAGAGTAACGTCTAAAAACTGCGACTACTTTTCCTTGAATTTTTACTTGATTGGTATAAATAGGCATCATAGAAGAATTAGCAGGAGAAAGTTTAATTCTGTCTTTTTCAAAAAAGATTCTTTTTAAAGTAGCCAATCCATTGGGCAAAATAGCTACTACAATATCGCCGTTTTGTGCTTCTTGCTGATGCTGGATTATGACGTAATCTCCGTCTAAAATACCTTCTTCAATCATTGAATTACCTTTAACTTGTAATATATAACCTGGTTTTTTGCCGCTAATAAGATTTGCGGGAATGGAAAGATAGAAATTTGGATCTGTATGGGGTTCTAAAGGGCTGCCGGCAGCTATATAACCTAAAACCGGCAGTTCGACTGCCGTTTCATTAATCTCATGTCTTTTTCGATCCTGAATTAATTCTATGCCTCTTTCAAAGCCAACGGTTTTTTTTATAAAACCTTTTTGTACCAGTTTTTGCAGGTGTTCATGCACGGTGGATACCGCATTCAATCCTAAACCTTCGGCAATTTCGATTAAAGTCGGCGCATAACCGTGTCTTTGAATATATTGACTGACGAATTCTAAAACTTGTCTTTCTTTTGTATATAAAACCGGTGCCATATTTATCAAAAAATAAATAATTTACCGAAGATAAATTAAACTTTACAATTTTTTTAACTTAATTATTTACAAAATAATAGAAATTAAACCGAATGTCAAGATAATCAAACTATGTTAGAATAGATCACTATGAAATTTTATTTAAAAGCTGATTTTTCCCCCAGCGGGGATCAGCCGCAAGCGATCAGAAAGTTAGTTTGGGGCCTAAAACACAATCTAAGACATCAAGTTTTGTTAGGCGTTACAGGCAGCGGAAAAACTTTTACCATAGCTAATCTTATTGAAAAAATTCAGCAGCCGGTGTTGGTTATTTCGCATAATAAAACACTGGCGGCACAGCTTTATCAAGAATTCCGAGATTTTTTTCCAAACAATGCAGTATCTTATTTTGTTTCTTATTATGATTTTTATCAACCGGAAGCCTATATTCCCTCGACTGACACCTATATCGAAAAAGAGGCGGAAATCAATGATGAAATTGATAAATTACGTTTATCTGCCACAGCAAATTTATTAACAAGAAAAGATACAATTATTGTCGCCTCTGTATCCTGCATCTATAATCTTGGTTCTCCCAACGATTATGCCAATTTGAATTTATCGCTAAAAAAGAATTTAAAAATATATCGAGAGGCATTATTGTCTAAATTAGTAACACTGCAATATCAGAGAAGCAATTTAGAGTTTAAACGAGGATATTTTAGAGTAAAAGGAGAAATAATAGATGTTTTTCCTGCATATTCTGATGATCCTGTTAGAATAATTTTGACGGATGACAAAATTAATCAACTGTACGAGTTTGATTATTTCAACGGAAAAGTAAAACAGAAGTTAAAACAGTATCTGCTCTATCCAGCCAAGCATTATTTATCTCCAAATATAAAAGTGAAAAGTATTCTTGATGAAATTCGTTCTGATCTAGATAAGAGAGTAAAAGAATTAGAAAAAGATGGAAGAAAAACAGAGGCATACAGATTGATAAAAAGAGTTAATTACGATTTGGAAATGATTGAGGAAATTGGTTATGTAAACGGAATAGAAAATTACTCGCGCTATTTTGATGGAAGAAAACCAGGAGAGCCTCCATATACTTTAATAGATTATTTTCATTATAAATATAATAATGATTGGTTGTTAATAATAGATGAATCACACATGACTATACCGCAGATAAAGGGTATGTACAATGGTGATTTTTCTAGAAAAAAAAATTTAATTGATTTCGGATTCAGACTACCGGCAGCTTTAGATAATCGGCCCTTGAATTTTTATGAATTCCTGCAAAGAGTGCCGCGGGTAATATATGTTTCTGCCACGCCCGATAATTTTGAAATATCTTTAGCAAAACAAGAAGCCAAAAAATGTCATTGCAAGCACCAACATGAAGCCGTAATAGAGCAGTTAATAAGACCAACTGGAATCGTTGACCCAGAAATACTCATTAGACCTACAAAAGGACAAGTCTTTGATCTTATCAAGGAAATAATAAAAAGAAAGAAAAAAAAGGAAAGAGTTTTAGTAACCACTTTAACAAAAAAAATTGCGGAAGATTTATCAAATTATTTAAATGAAAAAAAATATATTAAAAAAATAGCGAAAGATGATTTGGTTATTTCTGATATGCCAGTTGTAAGATATCTTCATTCCGATATTGAAACTCTGAAAAGAAGCGATATACTTGATGATCTACGATTGGGTAAATACGATGTAATTGTAGGAATAAATTTGTTAAGAGAAGGTTTGGATCTTCCTGAAGTGTCTTTAGTAGCAATTTTAGATGCCGATAAAGAAGGCTTTTTGCGAAGTGAAACTTCCTTAATTCAAACAATGGGAAGAGCTGCCAGACATGTAGATAGTTTAGTAATAATGTATGCGGACCAGCTAACAAATTCCATTCAAAAGGCCTGTTTAGAAATACAGAGAAGAAGAAAAATACAATTAGAATATAATCAAAGACATAGGATTATTCCAAAAAGTATAAGTAAACCTATTCGTAATAAATTGGTGGCATCAGAAGATAAGGATAATTTATCTATTTTTACAATTGATAATGAAAAAAATAAAATTTATCAAAATTTGTTCAATTTTGACATTAACCAATTAACTCCTCAGGATAAAAAAATTTTACTTAAAAAATTGTCTAAAGAAATGGTTGAGGCAGCCAAAAGATTAGATTTTGAGCTAGCTGCCCACTTGAGAGATAAAATTAAAGAGATAAATAATTATGCAAGATAGCATTATTATAAGAGGCGCCAGACAGCATAATTTAAAAAATATTAATTTAGAATTGCCTAAAAATAAACTGATTGTTTTTACCGGCATTTCCGGAAGCGGAAAGTCCTCTTTGGCTTTTGATACTATCTATGCGGAAGGTCAAAGACGATATGTAGAGAGTCTTTCTTCTTATGCCCGTCAATTTTTAGGCATTATGGATAAGCCTGATGTAGAAACGATAGAGGGGCTTTCTCCAGCAATATCTATCGATCAAAAATCAGTTTCACATAATCCCAGATCAACTGTCGGAACTATAACCGAGATATATGATTATCTCCGTCTTCTTTTTGCCCGAATAGTTCATCCTCATTTTACTTGCTGTAAAAGAGAGGTATTAAAGCTTACTAACCAGCAAATAGCCGAGCAAACTTTTGAAAATATAATTAAAAAAGAAATTTCATCTATTAGCCGGCCTTTAAGACTGCTTATAATTTCTCCAATTATTAGAGACAGAAAAGGCGAATTCCAAGAGCTTTTTGAAAGACTGAAAATGAAAGGATTTGTTTGGTTGAGAATTGATAAGCAAATATTTAATTTAAATGAAAAAATTTGTCTTATAAAGACAAATAAACATTCAATAGATGCAGTAATAGATCGAATAACAGTAGAAAAAAAAATATTTAAAGACAAAGAAAAAATTCTCAATCTTAAACAAAGACTTGTTGATTCGATTGAACAAGCAACTGAACTTTCTGAAGGACTAGCGATTGTCACTATAGTCCAAGATTCTTCTTTTGATTTTCCCAAAAAACCAAAAAAAATGATTGATTATCTTTTTTCTCAACTATTTTCCTGTCCGGTATGTAACATTTCCATACCGGAGATTGAACCGAGAATTTTTTCATTTAATTCTCCACATGGAGCTTGTCCAAATTGTGCCGGCTTAGGGTCTTTATTAAAAATCGATCCAAAAAGAATTTTAAACACTAATCTTTCAATACTTGAGGGAGCAATCTTACCTTTTGCCAGAATGATTTTTTCGGATACTTGGCTTGGAAGAATTTTAACCACCGTCGCCTCTTCAAATGGAATTGATCTTAAAATGCCTTTAAAACAATCGGATCCTGAAAAGATAGAAGCATTATTGTTCGGAACTGGAGAGAAAATTTATCAGGTTAGCGGAACGAATAGATATGGAAAATTGGTGACAATTTATGAAAAATTTCCTGGAATTATTCCAATATTAGAAAAACGTTATATGGAGGCAAAATCAGAATTTATTCGTCATGATTTAGGCAAATATTTGAAAAAAGAAATTTGTCCTAATTGTAGCGGAAGAAGATTAAAAAAAGAAGCGATGTCAATAACAATAGATAATAAAACAATATTTGATATAGTATCTCTCTCTGTAGAGAAATTTTTTAGCTGGATTGTGCAGATAGAAAATAAATTATCTCCGAGAGAAACTGCTGTTTCTAAACTAATTATAAAAGAAATAAAAAATCGGCTTTCCTTTTTGCTTTCTGTAGGTTTGGGATATTTAACTTTAGAAAGAAGCGCATTTAGTTTAGCAGGCGGTGAAACGCAAAGGATAAGACTTGCTTCTCAAATTGGATCAGGTCTTTCCGGTGTTCTTTATGTTTTAGACGAGCCTTCTATAGGACTTCATCCTAGAGACAACTATAAATTAATTAATACTTTAAAAAATCTTAGAGATTTAGGAAATACTGTTATTGTGGTAGAGCATGATCGCGAAATAATGGAAAATGCGGATCTAATTGTTGATTTCGGTCCGAAAGCAGGAGAAGAAGGAGGAAATGTTGTGGCAATGGGAAAAGTAGATTCTATTAAGCAGAATAAGCAATCTTTAACCGGAAAATATCTGTCCAATAAAAAAGTTATTCGATTAATTCAAAATAATTATCCTAAACAAATCAATCCTTCTGAAAAAATTATAATTTCCGGGTGCAGAGAAAATAATTTAAAAAATATTAAAGTAGTTTTTCCATTAAAAAAATTTATTTGCGTCACTGGAGTGTCAGGAAGCGGTAAATCTTCTTTGGTCGTAGATACTCTTTATTCCGCTGTAGCAAGCTACCTAAATCCTTATTATAGAGAAAAAGTAGGTAAATTTAGTCATATAACCGGTTTAGAAAATATAAAAAAGGTAATCTTAGTTGATCAATCTCCTATTGGCAGAACGCCAAGGAGTAATCCGGCTACTTATACCGGCGTATTTACTTTTATAAGAGATCTTTATTCTCAAACCGCGTCAGCAAAGGAAAGAGGATTTAAACCGTCAAGATTTTCTTTTAATGTAAAAGGCGGTCGCTGTGAAGCCTGTCAAGGAGAAGGACTGATAAAAATAGAGATGCAGTTTATGCCAGATGTTTATATAACTTGCGATGTCTGCAAAGGGACAAGATATAACAATGAAACTTTGTCGATAAAATATAAAGAAAAAAATATTGCAGACATATTGAATTTATCCGTTAAGGAGGCAATTGATTTTTTTGCAAATATACCCAGTATCAATAACATATTAATGACTCTTAATGAAGTTGGTCTTTCCTATATTAAATTAGGTCAGCCGGCTCCACAGCTTTCCGGAGGGGAAGCGCAACGAATTAAATTGGCCAGTGAATTGTCTAAAAAAAGCATTTCCAATATTTTATATATTTTAGACGAACCAACAACCGGTCTTCATTTTGCCGATTTGGAAAAATTATTAGTAGTATTAAAAAAATTAGTTGATATGGGCAATACGGTAATTGTTATAGAACATAATTTAGACGTAATAAAAAATTCTGATTGGATAATTGACTTAGGTCCGGAGGGCGGAGAAGCCGGAGGCTATGTTGTAGCTGAGGGAACCTGCAAGGAAATTATTGACTGCCCCAGTTCCTATACTGGTAAATATTTAAAAAAAGTACTATTTTGACAATATCGATGTTCTATTCACTTTCGCAGATAAAAGAAATACCAGAGGCGACAGGAGTTTATCTATTTTTAGATAAGAGAAAAAAAATATTATATATCGGAAAAGCAATTAATCTAAAAAAAAGGATTTCTACCTATTTTTATCAGAAAAAACATGAGGTTAAAGTCGAAAAATTGATTTCAAAAGTTGATTCAATCCAGACTATTACAGTAAATTCAGAATTTGATGCTCTCTTATTAGAAGCAAAGTTGATAAAACAGAATCAGCCTAAATACAATTCTATTTGGAAGGACGATAAGCATTATCTTTATATTAAAATTAGCAAAGAAAAATTCCCAAAGATCTTACTTTCAAGAAGAAATGACGATAAAACTGCTATTTATTATGGACCCTATCCTTCAAGCAAAATAGCTAAAGAGCTTCTCTATATGATTAGAAGAATTATCCCTTTTTGTTCTCAAAAAAAAATAGAAAGTAAAGCCTGTTTTTACACTCACTTAAATTTGTGCAATCCTTGCCCGGCAGATATTATTAAATTGTCCGGACGCAAATATAAAGATAAATTTAATACTTATCAAAGGAATATAAAAAAAATCAAATTGATATTAAGCGGAAAATCAGATAAATTAACTTCCTATTTAAAAAAACAGATGATGTTTTTAGCCCGCCAAAAAAAATTCGAACAAGCGATTATTATCAGAGAAAAACTTAAAGAATTAGAATTTTTAACCAAAAATTACCACTCTCGCGCTGACTTTATGGAGAGTAAAGATTATTTAAACAATATCAGGCAAGAAGAAAACAGAGAGTTAGTGGAAATTTTAAATAAATATTATCCAAGTCAAAAAGAACTAAATAAAATCGAATGTTATGATATTAGTAATATATCAGGAAAATTTTCTGCCGGTTCAATGATAACATTTATTTCAGGATTACCGGAGAAAAAATTCTATCGCCGATTTTTAATTAAGACTGTTGAAAAATCCAATGATCCAGCTATGCTGAAGGAAATACTAAGAAGAAGGTTAAATCATCCAGAATGGGAATATCCAGATTTAATAGTTGTGGATGGAGGCAAATCTCAACTTTTAGCAATAAAAAAAGCATGTCGGGAATTTAATTTGTCTATACCTTGCCTTGGTATTGCTAAAAAATTAGAAGAACTGGTTATTTTAAAAGATAATAAATGCTTAAAAATAAAACCAGCGAAAGATTCAAAAGCGCTTCATTTAATTCAGCGATTAAGGGATGAAGCCCATCGTTTCGCCCACCAATATCATGAAAAATTGCGTATTAAATATTTATTTACCGAATTTGAAAAGAAAAATGTTTCATGTTAATCTTTACTGAAATTATTAGTTAAAAGAAATGAAAAGCATTATAAAAAAATATTTGATAAACTTGTTGATTATCTATTTATTTTCCCAGATAGGTCTTTCATTTCATATCTCTAATGGTTTTTACGGGTATTTATATTCTTCTTTTATCTTATTTATTTTATTTACCATAGTCAAACCAATAATCAATTT
>FWPV01004161.1_pt1 | contig 19977 bp, 18 predicted proteins | sample 2228371 | NCBI WGS metagenome assembly FWPV01 (sample SAMEA103939776, study PRJEB20133) | metagenome | reverse complement strand
CGAATTCCTCATCCTGGGTGACCTGTTTGAATAGATCGAGCAGTGCTTTCATGTGACACTCCGTGTCAGAGGACAGGAGACAGGTGACAGGTGACAGTAAAACCAAACCGCCCCCATACCCGCCTCAGTCCAACCTCATCAATAACCCCGATTACCTGCTGTTACCTGTAACCTGAAACCTGATCCCTAGTACCGTTCCAGATCGATGTCGATGGCGAGGGATCGGATCTCTTTCACCAGCACGTTGAAGGACTCCGGCATCCCGGCGTCGATCTTGTGCTCGCCCTTGACGATGTTCTCGTAGACCTTGGTGCGGCCGGTGACGTCGTCGGACTTGACGGTGAGCATCTCTTGCAGGGTGTAGGCGGCGCCATACGCCTCCAGGGCCCAGACCTCCATCTCCCCGAAACGCTGGCCGCCGAACTGGGCCTTGCCTCCCAGGGGCTGCTGGGTGACCAGGGAGTAGGGACCGGTGGAGCGGGCGTGCATCTTGTCGTCCACCAGGTGGTGCAGCTTCATCATGTGCATGTAGCCCACCGTCACCGGGCGGTCGAAAGGCTCGCCGCTGCGGCCGTCGTAGAGGGTGACCTGGGTCTTGCCGGAGGCGAAGCCCAGGCGCTGGGTGCGCGGGTCGTCGTCCGGATAGGCCAGGTCCAGCATGGCCTTGATCTCGTCCTCGTTGGCGCCGTCGAACACCGGGGTGGCGAAGGGCACGCCGTCGCGTAGGTTTTCCGCCATCTCCAGGAGCTCTGCATCGCTTAAGGCGTCGAGCGCCTCCCGCTTGCCCGAGCGGTTGTAGATTTGGTCCAGGAAGGCGCGCACCTCGGCGGCCTTGGCCTGGCGGTCCAGCATCTCGCCGATCCGCTGCCCCAGCCCCTTGGCCGCCCAGCCCAGATGGGTCTCCAGGATCTGGCCCACGTTCATGCGCGAGGGCACGCCCAGGGGGTTCAGCACGATGTCCACCGGGGTACCGTCGGCCATGAAGGGCATGTCCTCCACCGGCACGATCTTGGACACCACCCCCTTGTTGCCGTGGCGGCCGGCCATCTTGTCACCGGGCTGCAGCCGCCGTTTGACCGCCAGATAGACCTTGACCATCTTGATCACCCCCGGCGGCAGCTCGTCACCGGCGGTGAGCTTCTTCTTCTTGTTCTCCAGCATGGCGTCGAACTGGGCGCGCAGACGGTCCAGGCCGTCCTTGATGCCCTCCACCTGGCGCGAGACCTCCTCGTCCTCCAGGCGGATGTCGAACCAGTCGTGGGGGTTGAGGCCGTCGAGGTATTCCTCGCTGATGACCGCCCCCTTGGCCAAACGCTTGGGACCGCCCTTGGCGGCCTTGCCCACGAGGAGCTTCTTCATGCGAGCGAAGGCGTCGTTCTCGACGATGCGCATCTGGTCGGCCAGGTCTTTCTGATACTTGCGCAGCTGTTCGTCGATGATTTGGTTGGCGCGGGAATCCCGCTCGATGCCCTCGCGGGTGTAGACCTGCACGTCGATCACCGTGCCGCTCATGCCCGTGGGGACCTTCAGCGAGGTGTCTTTCACGTCGCTCGCCTTCTCGCCGAAGATGGCGCGCAGCAGTTTCTCCTCGGGCGTGAGCTGGGTCTCGCCCTTGGGTGTGACCTTGCCCACCAGCACGTCGCCGGCCTGCACCTCGGCCCCGATGTGCACGATGCCGGCCTCGTCCAGGCGCGCCAGCTGAGCAGGGCCCAGAGTGGGGATGTCCCGGGTGATCTCCTCGGGGCCCAGCTTGGTGTCGCGCGCCACTACCGACAGCTCCTCGATGTGGATGGAGGTGTATCGGTCCTCGGCCACCACCCGCTCGGAGATCAGAATGGAGTCCTCGAAGTTGTAGCCATTCCAGGGCATGAAGGCCACCAACATGTTCTGCCCCAGGGCGAGCTCTCCCTTGTCAGTGGAGGCGCCATCCGCGATCACGTCGCCGCGGGCGATGACATCCCCCTGCTTGACCAGGGGGCGCTGGTTGATATTGGTGTTCTGGTTGGAACGCTGATATTTGGTCAGGGTATAGATGTCCACCCCCACCTCGCCCGGGGCGGTCTCCTCGTCATGCACCCGCACCACGATCCGGCTGGCATCGACATAATCGACCACCCCGCCGCGGCGTGCGGTCACCACGGTACCGCTGTCCACCGCCGCCGTGCGCTCGATCCCGGTGCCCACCAGGGGCTTGTCCGGACGCAGGCAGGGCACGGCCTGGCGCTGCATGTTGGAGCCCATGAGGGCCCGGTTGGCGTCGTCGTGCTCCAGGAAGGGGATCAGGGAGGCCGCCACGGACACGATCTGGGCCGGGGCCACGTCCATATATTGGATGCGATCGGGCGTGGCCATCGTGAACTCGTTCTTGTGCCGGCAGGACACCAGCTCGTCCACGAAGCGGCCCTCCGCATCGAGGGGAGTGTTGGCCTGGGCGATCACATACTGCCCCTCCTCGATGGCGGACAGGTACTCGATCTCGTCGGTGACCCGGCCATCCACCACCTTGCGGTAAGGGGTCTCGATGAAACCGTACTCGTTGGTGCGGGCATAGAGGGCGAGCGAGTTGATCAGCCCGATGTTGGGACCTTCCGGGGTCTCGATGGGGCAGACCCGACCATAGTGGGTGGGGTGCACGTCGCGCACCTCGAAACCAGCCCGCTCGCGCGTGAGCCCGCCCGGCCCCAGCGCGGAGATGCGCCGCTTGTGGGTGATCTCCGACAGGGGGTTGGTCTGGTCCATGAACTGGGACAGCTGGCTGGAGCCAAAGAACTCCTTGATCGCCGCCGAGATGGGCTTGGCGTTGATTAGGTCGTGGGGCATCAGGTTTTCGCTCTCGGCCTGGGACAGGCGCTCTCGCACCGCCCGCTCGACGCGCACCAGGCCCGCGCGGAACTGGTTTTCCGCCAGTTCTCCCACCGCGCGCACGCGGCGATTGCCCAGATGGTCGATGTCATCGATCTCGCCCCGGCCGTTTCTGAGCTCCACAAGGATCTTGATCACGCCGACGATGTCCTCGGTAGTGAGGGTGCCGGGACCGCTCAGCTCCTCCCGCCCCAGGCGACGGTTGAACTTCATGCGCCCCACCTTGGACAGGTCGTAGGTCTCCTCGCTGAAGAACAACCGCTGGAACAGGGTCTCCACCGCCTCCTCGGTGGGCGGCTCGCCGGGCCGCATCATGCGGTAGATGGCCACCCGGGCGGTCCACTGGTCGGCCGTCTCGTCGATCCGCAGGGTCTGGGAGATGTAAGGGCCATGATCCAGCTCATTGGTGAAGAGGGTCTCGAACTTGGCCACCTTGGCCGCCTTCAGGGCCTCCAGCACACCCTCGGTGATTTCGTCGTTGGCGCGGGCGATGACCTCACCGGTGTCCTTGGCCACCACGTTGCGCGCCAACACTCGGCCGATCAGGAAGTCGTTGTCCACCACCACTTTCTTGATGCCAGCCGCCTCCAGGTCGCGGACGTGCCGGGCGGTGATGCGCTTGTCCTTCTGGACGATCACCTTGCCGTCCTTGCCCACGATGTCGAAGCGGGCCACCTCGCCCTTGAGCCGCTCGGGCTTGAGCTCGAACTCCAGCCCCTTCTTGGCGATGTGGAAGGTGTCGAACTCGAAGAACTCCGCCAGGATCTGCTCCGGCGTGTATCCCAGGGCCTTGAGCAGGATGGTCACCGGCATCTTGCGGCGGCGGTCCACCCGGAAATAGACGTAGTCCTTGGGGTCGAACTCGAAATCCAGCCAGGAGCCGCGGTAGGGGATGACGCGGGCGGAAAAGAGCAGTTTGCCCGAGGAATGGGTCTTGCCCCGGTCGTGCTCGAAGAACACCCCCGGTGAGCGGTGCAGCTGGGAGACGATCACCCGCTCCGTGCCGTTGACGATGAAGGAGCCGTTGGGGGTCATGAGGGGGATCTCGCCCATATAGACCTCCTGCTCCCGCACCTCCTTGATGCGCTCCTTGCTCGCCTCCTTGTCCAGGATCACCAGCCGCACCCGCGCCCGCAGGCTGGCGGCATAGGTCAGGCCGCGCTGCTGGCACTCGACGATGTCGAACACCGGCTGCCCCAGGGTATAGCTCACGAACTCCAACCGGGCATTACCGCTGTGGCTGACGATGGGGAAGATGGACTTGAACGCCGCCTGCAGGCCCACGTCCCGGCGCGCATCTGCGGGCACGTCCTCCTGCAGGAACTCGCGGTAGGAGTCGATCTGGGTGGTCAGCAGATAGGGCACCGGCAGGACGCTCACGCGTTTGGCAAAGCTCTTGCGGATGCGTTTTTTCTCGGCGAATGTGTAGCTCATGGGGCTCCTCGTCAGGAGACAGGGATCAGAGGTCAGGCATCAGGGTCCGGGCGCTGGCAAGACACTGATGGCTGAAGGCTGAAACGCAAATGGGCCGCCGGTCCCCGCCTCGCCCGGAGGTCGGGGACCGGTCAGCCGGGATGGGCAAAGCCCGCGGCCCACGTCGTGATTACTTGATCTCGACCGTGGCGCCCGCTTCGGTGAGCTGTTTCTTGATGTCCTCGGCCTCGGCCTTGGACACGCCCTCTTTCACCGGCTTGGGCGCACCGTCCACCAGATCCTTGGCCTCCTTGAGGCCCAGGCCGGTGATGGCACGCACCACCTTGATGACGTTCACCTTGTTGGCCCCGGCGGCAGTGAGGATCACGTCGAATTCGGTCTTCTCCTCGGCGGCCGGGGCGGCGGCACCAGCGGCCGGGGCGGCGGCCACGGCCACTGTGGCGGCAGCGGCCGAGACCCCGAATTTCTCTTCCATGTCCTTGATGAGTTCGGACAGCTCCAGAACGGTCATGCCGGCGATGGCATCGAGGATTTCAGCTTTGGACAAAGCCATGTTGCACTCCTGAGAAAAGTCTTGCATCGATGAAATGAAAGAAAAAACGGTCGACGCCCGGTCGATCACGCCGCCTGCTTCTCGCGCTCGTCGCGCAGGGCCGCCAGGGTGCGGACGAACTTGGCCGGCACCTCGTTGAGGGTCTGCACGAACTTGGCGATGGGCGCCTGCATGGTGCCCATGAGCTTGGCCAGCAACTCTTCGCGGCTGGGCAAGGCCGCCAGCGCCGCCACGTCCTTGTCGGACATGACCTTGTTGGGCAGGGCACCCGCCTTGATCACGAACTTGTCGTTGGCCTTGGCGAAATCGTTCAGGACCTTGGCCACCGCCACCGGGTCGGCGGAGATGCCGTAGGCCAGCGGCCCGGAAAGCTGGTCCGCCAGCCCCGCGAACGGCGTGTCCGCCACGGCCCGGCGCGCCAGGGTGTTCTTCAACACCTTGAGATAGACGCCGCTTTCGCGGGCCTTCTTGCGCAGGGCCGTCATGTCGGTGACGGTCACGCCCCGATACTCGGCGATCACCACGGCCTGGGCCTTGGCGAGCTGCTCACCGATCTCGGCGACGACCGCCTTTTTGTCTTCAAGATTGAGACTCAAGGTCTGACTCCTTTCGTCAATCACACCCTCGCCCCCCGCCTGGGCGGGAGGTCCGGGCCCCATCGGCGGCCTGATTCAGGAGCAACATCGATGTCTTCCTGTTTCGGGTTACGCCGTCTGCGGTGGGTCAGGTTTACGGCCACAGGCCTCGGGGTCCGGAAGACCCCAAACCTGCAACCGCCGGCCTGGATTAAGAGTCGTCCTTCAGTACAACAGTACAAGTCAGGCATTCCTGAAACCTGTACCCTGTATCCTGAAGCCTGACTCCCCACCGGTCTTGGACAACCCGCCCGTACCCTTGGGGGGACGGACGGCCCCAATTCTTTACTGCGCGGACTGCAGGCTGGACTGGTCCACCCGCACGCCGATCCCCATGGTGCTGGAGACCGACACCCGCTTCATGTACACCCCCTTGGCACTGGCCGGCTTGGCCTTGTTCAGCGCCTCCAGCAGGGCCTGCAGGTTCTCCCGCAGAGCCGTCACCTCGAACGAGGCGCGCCCGATGGTGGCATGCACGATCCCGGCCTTGTCGGTACGGTACTGGACCTGGCCTGCCTTGGCATTCTTCACCGCATCGGCCACGTTGGGGGTCACGGTGCCCACCTTGGGGTTGGGCATCAGCCCGCGCGGGCCTAGGATCTGGCCCAGCTGGCCCACCACCTTCATGGCGTCCGGGGTGGCGATCACCACGTCGAAGTCCATGCGGCCGGCCTTGACCTCGGCCGCCAGGTCGTCGAAGCCCACGATGTCGGCCCCGGCGGCGCGGGCCGCCTCGGCCGCGGCCCCCTGGGCGAACACCGCCACGCGCACCTGCTTGCCCGTGCCGCGCGGCATCACCACCGAGCCGCGCACCACCTGGTCCGATTTGCGCGGGTCCACGCCCAGGTTGACGGCCACGTCGATGGACTCGTCGAATTTGGCGGTGGCCGCCTCCTTCACCAGGGCCAGGGCCTCGTCCACGGGATAGAGCCGGCTGCGGTCCACCTTGGCCTTGAGGGCCCGCATGCGCTTGGATGTCTTGGCCATGTCACACCCCCTCCACGTTGAGCCCCATGCTGCGGGCACTGCCGGCGATGGTGCGCACCGCGGCCTCCATGTCGGCGGCGGTGAGGTCAGGCATCTTGACCTTGGCGATCTCCTCCAGCTGCGCCCGTGTGACGGTACCCACCTTGTCGGTGTGGGGCTTGGATGAACCCTTGTCGATGCCGGCGGCCTTCTTGAGCAGGATCGTCGCCGGAGGCGTCTTCATGATGAAGGTGAAGCTCTTGTCCGCGTAGGCGGTGATCACCACCGGGATGGGCAGACCGGGCTCCATGTTTTGCGTCTGGGCGTTGAAGGCCTTGCAGAATTCCATGATGTTGAGGCCCCGCTGACCCAGGGCAGGACCGATGGGGGGGCTGGGGTTCGCCTTGCCCGCCGGCACCTGCAGTTTGATGTAGCCGACTACTTTCTTTGCCATGACTGGCTCCTATGTAAATCGAGTCCAAACGCGCTTTCTGGCTTGCCTTACTCGCGCTCCTCCGCCCGGCCGCCAAGGCCGGGCATCTGCCGCCTCAGGCCTTCTCGACCTGAGAAAAGTCTAGCTCCACCGGGGTGGCGCGCCCGAAGATGGTCACCGATACCCGCAGCTTGTTCTTTTCGTAGTTGACCTCCTCCACCGTGCCGTTGAAGTCGCTGAACGGACCGTCGATGATGCGCACCAGCTCGCCCACCTCGTAGAGGACCTTGGGCCGGGGCCTCTCCACCCCCTCCTGCACCTGCTGCAGGATGGCCTGCACCTCCTTTTCGCTGATGGGCGCGGGCTTGGTGGCGGTACCGCCCACGAATCCGGTGACCTTGGGGGTGCTTTTCACCAGGTGCCAGGTAGCGTCGTTCATCTCCATCTGCACCAGCACGTAACCGGGGAAGAACTTGCGCTCGGTGACGCTCTTCTGCCCCCCCTTCATCTCCACCACCTCTTCCACGGGCACCAGGATCTGGCCGAACTTGTCCTGCATGCCCGCGCGCTCGATGCGCTCCTTCAACGCCCGCTGCACGCTCTTCTCGAAGCCCGAGTAGGCGTGCACCACATACCATTGCATCGCCATCAGCCCTGTCTCCCCATCAAGGTTTTGACCACCCAGAACAGGGTCGCGTCCACGGCCCACAGGAACAAGGCCATGACCAGCACGAACAGGAGCACCACACCGGTGGCCTGTACGGTCTCCTTGCGCGTGGGCCAGACCACCTTGCGCGCCTCATCCCGGGCTTCCCCCGCGAACTGCACAAACTGGCGACCCGCCGCGGTGAAATACATGACCGCGGCAGCCGCCCCGAGCCCGGCCAGGACCGCGACCACGCGCAGCACCAGCGGGCTCTCGGAGAGCCAGTAGAAACCTGCCACTCCGGCCACCACACACAGGGCAGCGACCAGTAGCTTGATATTGTCGGCCATGGCCTCGTCGCTATCGATATGGCAGGGGCAGAGGGTCTCGAACCCCCAACCTTCGGTTTTGGAGACCGACGCTCTGCCAATTGAGCTATGCCCCTGCGGCAGAAACACCAAGGCGCCCGCATCGGGGCGCCCCGATTCTGACTACCCCCCGGGTACCCTCACTCGATGATCTTGGACACCACGCCGGCACCGACGGTGCGGCCGCCCTCGCGGATGGCGAAGCGCAGCCCCTCCTCCATGGCGATGGGCGCAATCAGGTTCACCGTGATGGCCACGTTGTCCCCGGGCATCACCATCTCCGTGCCCGCCGGCAGCTCGATGGCACCCGTCACGTCCGTGGTCCGGAAGTAGAACTGCGGACGATAGCCATTGAAAAACGGCGTGTGCCGCCCACCCTCTTCCTTGGACAGCACGTAGATCTCCGCCGTGAACTTGGTGTGCGGCGTGATCGTCCCAGGCTTGGCCAGCACCTGCCCACGCTCCACTTCTTCGCGCTTGGTGCCGCGCAGCAGCACCCCGATGTTGTCGCCCGCCTGCCCCTGGTCCAGCAGCTTCCTGAACATCTCCACCCCCGTGCAGGTGGTCTTCTGCGTGGGCCGCAGCCCTACGATCTCCACCTCGTCGCCCACCTTGATCACGCCACGCTCCACTCGCCCAGTGACCACCGTGCCACGCCCAGAGATGGAGAACACGTCTTCAATGGGCATCAGGAAGGGTTTGTCCACCGCACGCTCGGGCGTGGGGATGTAGGTGTCCAGCGCTTCGGCCAGCTTCAGAATGCTGCCCTCGCCAAGCTCCGAGCTGTCGCCTTCCAGCGCCTTGAGGGCACTGCCCACGATGATGGGGACCTCGTCGCCAGGAAAGTCGTACTTGGACAAAAGCTCGCGCACTTCCATCTCGACGAGCTCCAGCAGCTCCGCATCGTCCACCATGTCGGCCTTGTTCAGGTAGACCACGATGTAGGGTACCCCCACCTGCCGCGCCAGCAGAATGTGCTCGCGCGTCTGCGGCATGGGGCCGTCCGCCGCCGACACCACCAGGATCGCGCCGTCCATCTGCGCCGCCCCAGTGATCATGTTCTTCACGTAGTCGGCGTGCCCAGGACAGTCCACGTGCGCATAGTGCCGGTTGGCCGTCTCGTATTCCACGTGCGCCGTGTTGATGGTAATCCCACGCGCCTTCTCTTCCGGCGCCGAGTCAATCTCGTCGTATTTCTTCGCCTGACCCCCGTAGCGCTTCGCCAGTATCGTCGTGATCGCCGCCGTCAGCGTCGTCTTCCCATGGTCCACGTGTCCAATCGTCCCAACGTTTACGTGCGGCTTCGTACGCTCAAATTTTTCCTTGGCCATTTGCTCAACCCCTCAGCGCTAAAGTTTCACCCAACGTGCATCACCTTCGCACACTTCGTTCTGGTGCCCATGGCGCGGATCGAACGCGCGACCTCTCCCTTACCAAGGGAGTGCTCTACCACTGAGCCACATGGGCGGTCAACCTGCCTCGCCTCGCCATCTGGAGCGGGTGATGGGAATCGAACCCACGTCATCAGCTTGGAAGGCTGAGGTTCTACCATTGAACTACACCCGCCTACGGCCTGAAACCCTCGACTTTCAGCTTCCTCTCGCCAGCGGACCCGACTCGTCGGGTCTGACCCGACACCTCTGCATCCTGGTGGAGGGGGAAGGATTCGAACCTTCGAAGGCAGTGCCGGCAGATTTACAGTCTGCTCCCTTTGACCGCTCGGGAACCCCTCCGCGAAAGCCGGGCATTATCCCGACAAGGACGGGGAATGTCAACTCCACCCCGTCCGGAGCGAGGGGCCGCCCGCTCATACATTGAACAGGAAATGCATGACATCCCCGTCTTGCACCACGTAATCCCTGCCCTCCGAACGCATCTTGCCGGCCTCCCGTGCCCCCTGTTCGCCGCCACAAGCGACGAAGTCGTCGAAGGAGATGGTCAGGGCGCGGATGAAGCCCTTTTCGAAATCCGAGTGGATCACGCCTGCGGCCTGGGAGGCGGTGTCGCCCTTGTGGATGGTCCAGGCGCGCACCTCCTTCTCACCCGCGGTGAAGAAGGTCTGCAGCCCCAGCAGGTCGTAGGCGGCGCGGATGACGCGATGCAACCCGGGCTCGGTAAGCCCCAGGTCTTCCAGGAAGAGCGCCTTCTCCTCGTCGGCCAGCTCGGCGATCTCGGCCTCCAGGGCGGCACACACAGGCACCACCGGCGCCCCCTCGCCGGCCGCATAGGCGCGCACCCGATCGAGCAGGGGATGGCCCTGTTTGAGCCCAGCCTCGTCCACATTGGCCACGTACATGGTGGGTTTGGCGGTAAGCAGGAACAGCGGTTTGAGCAGGGCCCGCTCCTGCGGGCCGAGATCCAGGGCGCGCACCGGACGGCCGGCGTTAAGCCCGTCCATGACCTTCTCCAGCACGGCCACCAGTCGCTGCGCCTCCTTGTCTCCCCCGGCCCGGGCGGCCTTGGCATGACGGGCCATCGCCTTGTCCACCGTGGCGAGATCCGCCAGGGCCAGCTCGGTGTTGATCACCTCGATGTCGGACACCGGGTCCACCCGTCCGGCCACGTGCACCACATTGTCGTTTTCGAAACAGCGCACCACGTGGGCGATGGCGTCCGTCTCCCGGATGTGGGCCAGGAACTGGTTGCCCAGCCCTTCGCCCCTGCTCGCCCCCGCCACTAGGCCAGCGATGTCGACGAATTCGACGATGGCCGGCACCAGCCGCTGGGGCTTGACGAGCCTGGCCAGGATCTCCAGGCGCGGGTCCGGCACCTCCACCACCCCCACGTTGGGCTCGATGGTGCAGAAGGGGTAGTTCTCGGCGGCGATGGCTGCGCGGGTGAGGGCATTGAACAGGGTGGACTTGCCCACGTTGGGCAGGCCGACGATGCCGCATTTGAGGCTCATGATGGTTCCGGTGAGGGGTTGGGGGTAGGCTTGGGTCTGGCGTTGGCCCGCTGCACGGCCGCGTTCCATTGCCCGCTGGCGATGAGGGGCCACAGCTCCAGGGCACGGGCGATGGCGGCATCGATGGCGTCGCGCTCCTGCGGCCGCGGCGGCGTGAGCACGTAGCCCACCACCTGGTCGCGATCCCCCGGGTGTCCGATGCCGATCCGCAGCCGCCAGTAGTCCTGGGTGCCCAGATGGGCGGTGATGTCCTTGAGCCCGTTGTGACCGCCTAGCCCGCCACCGAATTTGAGGCGTAGCTGTCCGGGCGGGATGTCCAGCTCGTCGTGCACGATCAGGATGGCCGACGGCGGGATACGGTAGTAGCGGGCAAAGGCCCCCACCGCCTGACCCGAGCGGTTCATGTAGGTCTGGGGCAGCAGCAGCCAGGCGCCGCTCGTGCGATCCTGGGCAAGCAGCGCATGGAAGCGGGCCTCCCTGGTCAGCATGAGGCCCAGATACGCGGCCAGCCGTTCACAAAACCAAAACCCGGCATTGTGCCGGGTTTCAGCGTATTCCGACCCGGGGTTGCCGAGGCCGACCACCAGCCGCGGGGCTGCCTGCATGCGGAGGAGATCAGGCCGCGGGCCCGCCTTCCTCGGCCCCTGCCCCCTCCTCGGCCTTGGCACCCAGGATGGTGGCCACGGTGGGGTCCTCGCCGCGCGCGAGCTGGGGCAGCTCCACGCCGGGGGGCAGCTTGAGGTGGGACAGGTGCAGGGAATGCCCGGCAGCCAGATCCTTGAGGTCCACCTCGATGTATTCGGGCAGGTCCTTGGGCAGACAGACCACCTCCACCTCGGTCATGACATGGCTCACCACGCCGCCCTGCAGCTTGACCCCCGGGGCGATGTCGCCGTTCAGGAAGTGCAGGGGCACCTTGACATGCACCTTGTGGGTGGCATCTACGCGCTGAAAGTCCACGTGTATGATCTGCTGTTTGTAGGGGTGCAGCTGCACGTCCTTGAGCAGCACCTGTTCGCGCCGTCCGTCAATGATGAGGTCCAGCACGGAGGCGTGGGACGCCTCCTGGCGCAACATCAGAAACAGCTCCTTGTGGTCCAGGGACACCGGCTGGGCATCCTTGCCCGCGCCATAGACGATGCCAGGCACACGGCCGCTGCGGCGCAGGCGGCGGCTCGCACCCTTACCCTGCGCCTGCCTGGCGGCGGCATTGATCTCGAAATGCATGTTGCTCTCCTTACCGTTGAAAGAGACCGCCCGCGACCAGGCGATCGGGTTTCGGGTTTCAGGCTCCAGGTTTCAGATGTCGGCAGTGCGCCTACCGTCCCCTGTGACCTGTCTCCTGCCCCTCGTCACTCCATGAACAGCGAACTGACCGAGTCCTCATTGCTGATGCGGCGGATGGTCTCCGCCAGCAGCCCTGCCACCGTGAGCACCCGGATACGCGGGCTGCTCTCAGCCTCCTCGCGCAACGGGATGGTGTCAGTGACCACCAGCTCATCGAGCTGGGAATGGTTGATGCGTTCCACGGCGCTGCCGGAGAGGACCGGGTGGGTAATGTAGGCCACCACCCGCTTCGCGCCGTGCTGTTTCAAGGCGGCGGCCGCCTCGCACAGGGTGTTGGCGGTATCCACCAGGTCGTCCATGATGATGCAGGTACGACCCTTGACGTCGCCGATGATGTGCATGACCTTGGCCACGTTGGGCTTGGGGCGTCGCTTGTCGATGATGGCCAGGTCGCAGTCCAGGCGCTTGGCCACCGCCCGTGCCCGCACCACGCCGCCCACGTCCGGCGACACCACCACCAGGTCCTCGTAGCTGCGCTTCCAGATGTCGCCCAGCAAGATGGGGGTGGCGTAGATGTTGTCCACCGGGATGTCGAAGAAACCCTGGATCTGGTCGGAGTGCAAATCCATGGTGAGGACGCGGTTGACCCCCACCACGGTGAGCATGTCGGCCACCACACGGGCGGTGATGGGCACGCGGGCGGAGCGCACGCGCCGGTCCTGGCGGGCATAGCCGAAGTAGGGGATGGCGGCGGTGATGCGGCCGGCGCTGGCCCGCCTGAGCGCGTCCACCATCAGCATGATCTCCATGAGGTTGTCATTGGTGGGCGTGCAAGTGGACTGGAGCACGAACACGTCCTTGCCGCGCACGTTCTCCAGGATCTCCACCATCACCTCGCCGTCGGAGAAGCGTCCGACGGTGGCCCTGCCCAGGCTGATGTTCAAATGGCGCACCACGTCCTCGGCCAACCGGGGGTTGGCATTGCCGGTGAATACCATCAGGCTGTCGTAGGCCACCGTTCGACCCCGCACGAATACCACCTAAGCATGCGCAAAAGAAAAAGCGTGCGTCCTTGCCGCACGCTTGGGCTTTCCCCACCCCGGCAGCCGCCGGGCGGGACGTTCTGGCTGGGGAGGTAGGATTCGAACCCACGCATGCCGGAATCAAAATCCGGTGCCTTAACCAGCTTGGCGACTCCCCAAAAAACCTCGTCAGAAGGGCCCGGCCAGGGGATGTCTGTCCAGACCCTCTGCCACGAAACCATTCCACCCCGCCGGACGCATGGCGAAGACCCGCCCAGCGGTGTCGCGGTCCGGGAAGGCGGCGAATACACAGCCCCCCGACCCGGTCATGCGGGCATCCCCATGGCGTCGTAGCCAGGCGAGATATTCCCCCACGACGGGGTATTTCGCGACCACCACCGGCTCCAGGTCATTCCGACCATAGCCTGGCGGAAGGGGCATAATTTTGATCTCGGGTGTGTCCCTTGTCAACTCCGGCGAGGCGAAGACCTCCGCCGTCGAGACCGCGACCGGGGGACAGAGCACCACGTAGCAGGCCGGCGGCAGGGTCACGGCCGTAAGCCGCTCGCCCACCCCTTCCGCGAAGGCGCTGCGGCCGAAGATGAATACCGGCACGTCCGCACCCAGGGCAAGCCCCAAGTCTTGCAGGGTCTGGCGCTCCAGGCCCAGCCCCCAGAGGTGGTTCAAGGCGATGAGGACGGTGGCGGCATCGGAGCTGCCCCCCCCCAGGCCACCGCCCATGGGCAAGCGCTTGCGACCGCCCATGGGCAAGCGCTTGCGCAGCCAGATGTCCACCCCTCTGCGGCAGCCCGTATGCGTCTGCAGGGTGTGGGCGGCCCGCCAGGTGAGGTCGCGCTCCACGGGCACCCCCGGCAGGGGGGTATGCAGCCGGATGCGACCGTCGGGACGCGGTGCGAGGTGGACGAGATCGCCGTGATCAAGGAAACGGAAGACGGTCTGCAGCAGGTGGTAGCCATCGGGGCGGCGCCCCACCACGTGCAGGAAAAGATTGAGCTTGGCGGGGGCAGGCCAGGGCTCGCCCTCCGGCATCAGGGCTGCCGCCATGCGTCCACCACCAGCCGAAATTCCAGGGTCTCGTCGCGCCGGGCGAAGATGCGGCCCGGCAGCCAGTAATCGCCCAGGTGCTGATAGCGCCCGTATTCCAGATGCCAGCCATCCTGGTTGAGACGCACCACCCGGCCGTCTCGCCCCCGCTCCAGCTCGAAGGGGGCCTGGGGCCTGGGCTGGCCGGCCAACCAGTGGAGCATGCCGCTCAAGGGCAGGCGCACGCCTAGCACGCCCTCCAGCAGGTCCTCGCCGTTGTCGGCGGTGTAAGTGCGGCCCTGGGCGCTGACGAGCTCGGCCCTTCCCGCCTCGAGCCGCAGTTCGGCGATGCCCTGACCCAGGGGACTGGCAAGCAGGATCTCGTCGCGCCCCGGGGTGTGGTCCCAGCGGATGCTGCCCGTGAAAGACTGATCCTCGCTCCTGACCGAGATGCGCCCCTCCAGACGGAACTGGGCCGGCGGCCCCGCCGCCGGCTCGGGCGCCGCTGGCGGCAGACGGGCGCAGCCGGCGGCCAGGAGCAGCGCCAGCCCCCACCCCAGGGTGCGCATCACGGTTGCAGACGCCCCACCGTCTCCCGCAGGCTCTCGTTGTCCGGGTGCGCCTCGAGGGAGCCCTGCCAGATGCGGCGCGCCTCATCCCGATCACCCCGCACCCAGAGGGCCTCCCCCAGGTGGGCGGCGATCTCGGGATCCGGCCTCAAGGCATAGGCCTGCCGGAGATAACCGATGGCCTCGTCGATGCGGCCGGCCTTGAACAGGGCCCAGCCCATGCTGTCCAGGATGAAAGGGTCGTCCGGCGCGAGTTTGAGCGCCTTGTCCAGCAGCTCGATGGCCTCGGCGATGCGGTCGGTGCGGTCCGCCAGGGTATAGCCCAGGGCGTTGTAGGCATGGGCGTGATCGGGCTTGAGACGGATGAGCAGGCGCAGGTCACGCTCCAGCACATCCAGACGATCCAGGCGCTCGGCCGCCATGGCACGGTCGTAGAGCAGGTCGGGGGATTCGGGCATGGCCTCCAGAGCGCGGCTCAACACGTCGAAGACCTGGCGGTAGTCTTTGGCCTCGCGGAACATCTGCGCCTCGGCCTGGATGCGCTGCACCCGTTGTGCCTCCGTTTCCGTCTCCAGGCCCGCCAGTAGGGCACGCCCCTCCTCCAGGCGTCCCAGTCTGCCCAGGACGACGGCCGCTTTGAGGCCGGCCTCGAAACCCAGGGGCCCGCCCTCCACGCTGCGGTACCAGACCAGGGCCTGTTCATGCTGCTGCCGCGCCTCGCTCACCTGCCCCAGATACATCCGCACCTGGTCCCGGTCCGCCCCCTCCACCTCCAGGGCCTGGCGCAGGTAGCGGTCGGCGGCCTCCAAATCGTGCATCTGCATCGCCAGCAGCCCGAGCGATACCAGGACTTCGGGTCGTGCCTGGGATTGGGCGAGCAGGGTCTCGAAATGGGCGCGCGACGCGGGGAAACGGCTCATGCGGGCATAGAGCCGGGCCAGGGCCAGGCGCACCTCGCGGGCGTCCGGATGGCGGCCGAGGAAATCCTCCCAGTAGGCGGCCGCCAGCGCATCCCCCTGGCGCTGTAGGATCTGGCCCCGGAACAGGGCCGCCGACTCCCAGCCCGGCCGCAGGCGCAATGCCTCATCCAGGGCCTGCCGTGCCCGTTCGGACTGCCCTGCGTGCCAGGCCACCTGGGCCAGGGCGAAGCTGGCCTCGGGCACGGAGGGATAGGCCGCCGCCAGCTCCCCCATGAGATGGAGCACGACCTGCTTGTCCTGATGCCGCAGCAGCAGGCCGGGCAGTTGCAGCAAGGCCTCGCCCACGGGACGGCCGCTGGCCTGCAGCAGCCATTGCAGGTGGGGTTTGGCCTCCTGCAGCCGTCCTGCGTTGAGGAGCAGGGAGACGTAGGTCTGGCGGGCCTTGAGGGCATCCGGCTCGCCCTCCATCCAGAGCTGGGCGGCGCGCAGGGCCTGGGCCGGCCTGCGGGCAAAGATGGCCAGTTCCGTGGCGCGCTGGGCGATGCGGGGGTCGCGGGTCTTGACGGCTAAGTCCAGGAGGGCCTCGCTCGCCAGGCCGAGCTCCCCCCGCTGGCTGGCGATCTCACCCAGCAGGTACTGGTACAGGATCTGGGGCGTCAGCTCCTGGGGTGGCTGCGGGCCGGCCGTCTGCGCCGCCCGCGAGGCGTTTTCTTCCGGCCTGGCCACGGCGGTGTTGGCACAGGCGGTCATGGTCATGAGGCCGATCAGGGCCAGGATCAGGGCTTTCGGGTGCATGGCGGATTCTATCCAGGGTCACCCCCATTATGCAGAAGGCGCACCGGGGGCGAAAGCTTTGGCATCATAGCCATGGACCGTCAACAGCACGAAAAATGCCCGAACTGCCCGAAGTGGAGACCGTGCTCAGGGGGCTCGAGCCCCACCTGGTGGGGGCGCGTCTTGCCGGGGCGGTGGTGCGCAGCACACGCCTGCGCTGGCCGGTGCCGGAAGATCTGGATACCCGCCTCAGAGGCCAGACGATCCGCAGCCTCACGCGGCGGGGCAAGTACCTGGTGATCGGGCTGGACGCGGGCGGGCTGATCCTGCACCTGGGCATGTCCGGCAGTCTGCGACTGCTGACTCGGCCCGAGCCCGCCAGTGCCCATGATCACGTGGACCTCCTGTTGCAAGGCGGGCTGTGCTTGCGGCTCAGGGATCCACGCCGTTTCGGGGCCGTGCTGCTCACGGACGCCCCCGAACGGCATCCCCTTCTTGCCACCCTAGGGGTGGAGCCCCTGGCCCCCGCCTTCGATGGCGAGCGGCTGTATGCCCTCACCCGCGGACGCAGCATGCCCATCAAGGCGCTGCTCATGGACGCCCGCCGCATCGTCGGCATCGGCAACATCTACGCCAACGAGGCCCTGTTCCATGCCGGGATCGACCCCCGGACCCGGGCGGGCCGCCTCGGCAGGCAACGCTGCCAGAGGCTAGCGGCGGCCATACGCGCCACCCTGGAGCAGGCCATCGCGGCCGGGGGCAGCAGCCTGCGGGATTTCGTCGATGCCCGCGGGCGCCCGGGCTATTTCCAGCAGGACTACGCCGTCTATGGCCGTGTGGGGCTGCCCTGCCACCGCTGCGGCCACACCATCGTGAGCTTCCGCCAGGCGGGCCGCAGCAGCTACGTCTGCCCGGTCTGCCAACGGCGCTGACGCACCGCACTCCCCCAAGGGCAATCCCTAAGAAATCCCCCACCCCTGCCGATATACTACAGATACGTATTCCCGCATCCCCGGAGGATCCATGGAGAGTGTCACCCTCGCGCAAGAATTCGAGGCTTACAGCCAATGGCGCAGCCGGCTCACGGAGCGCATCCTGGAATACCGTCAATGGCTGGGCCGCGAGGATCTCAACGACTCCCAGCGGGACCTGAGACTGCAGCAGCTCATCGACCGGCTGTCCGAGGACAAGCTGCACGTGGCCTTCGTGGCCGAGTTCTCGCGCGGCAAGTCCGAACTCATCAACGCCATCTTCCTGTCGGACCTCAAGCAGCGCCTGCTGCCCTCCACCGCCGGTCGTACCACCATGTGTCCGACGGAGTTGCTCTACGACCCGGACCGTCCGCCCCTCATCGAACTGCTGCCCATCGAGACGCGGGCCACCAACGCCACGGTGTCCGAGTACAAGAATTATCCGGAGGAGTGGACCGTGGTGCCCATCGACGTGACCTCCAGCGAGAGCGTCAGCCAGGCCATGCAGGAGGTGTGCCGGGTCAAACGGGTGGACCGTAGCGAGGCCCTGCGCTACGGTCTTTTCAATCCCGAAGACCCGGATGAGGGCTTGCATGTCAACGACGACGGCACGGTCGACATCCCGGCCTGGCGGCACGCCATCATCAACTTCCCCCACCCTTTCCTGGAGAAGGGGCTGGTGGTCTATGACACGCCTGGCCTCAACGCCATCGGCGTGGAACCGGAACTGACCTTCAACCTGCTGCCCAACGCCCATGCGGTGCTTTTCGTGCTCGCGGCCGACGCCGGGGTAACCAAGTCCGACATCCAGGTCTGGCGTCAGCACATCCAGCCCCGGGGCAAGTCCCGCGGTCGCCTGGTCGCCCTGAACAAGATCGACGGCCTGTGGGACGATCTGAAGTCAGAGGCCGAGATCGAGGCCGAGATCGAGGCCCAGGTCAAAAACTGCGCCGCGCTCCTGGGTATTGAGCCGGAGCAGATCTATCCCGTCTCCGCCCAGAAAGGGCTGCTCGCCAAGATCAACGGCGACGAGAAACTGCTGGCGCGGAGCCGGCTGGCGGATCTGGAGCGCGCCCTGTCCGAGGAGCTGATCTCCTCCAAGCAGGCCATCGTGCGCGACCAGACCGCCACCGACCTCATGGACATGCTCTCCAGTACGCGGGCGCTGCTCGAGGCGCGCCGCCGCGCTGTGGAGGAACAACTCGCGGAGCTCAAGGGCCTGCTGGGCAAGAACCAGGACGTGGTCGAGCACATCATGCAGAGAATCGCCCAGGATAAGGAGAGCTTCGAGCGCGGCCTGCAGCGCTTCCAGGCCCTGCGCAGCGTCTTCTCCCGGCAGAGCATTAAGCTCTTCTCCCACATCGGCAAGGACACCATCAAGAACGAGGTGCGTAGGGTACGCGAGGCCATGGAGGGCAGCCGCTTCACCACGGGCATCCGCGCCGCCATGAACGATTTCTTCGTGCGTGTGGGGGAGCACCTGGAACAGGCGGCGGCCCAGGCGGAGGAGATCAACAAGATGATGGAGGCTATGTACGCCAAGCTCAACGCCGAGCACGGCATCCAACTCATCGCCATCCCGCCCTTCTCCATGCTCAAGTACCGCAAGGAGATGACCCGACTGGAGGCCGCTTACAACCAGCACTTCAACACCCTGCTCAACCTGCTCACCACCGAGCAGCACACCCTCAGCAAGCGTTTCTTCGAGACCCTGGCGAGCCGCGTCGTGCAGGTCTTCGACGCCGCCAACCGGGACGCGGAAAACTGGCTCAAGTCCGTCATGTCGCCCATGGAGACCCAGGTGCGGGAACACCAGATGCAGCTCCGAAGGCGCCTGGAGAGCGTCAAACGCATCCACAAAGCGGCCGACACCCTGGAGGACCGCATCCATGAGCTGGACCAGGCCCTTACGGAGGTCCGCCGACAGCTGCGGGAACTGGACGAGATACAGGCGGGGATCGAACGCTGCCTGGGCGAGGAGGTGGACGAACTGGCCAGGCTGGCGGCCTGAGGCCGCACCTCGCACGCAATGGACCAGCCTTTCGGCGCGGCTGCCGCGTCACTTGCCGGTCAGACGGTGATACTTCTCCAGCAGCTGCTCCCTGGTCTCCACGTAATCGGGATTCAAGGGGATGCAATCGACGGGGCAGACCTCCCGGCACTGGGGGGTGTCGTAATGCCCCACGCACTCGGTGCACTTGTTGGGATCGATGACGTAGATCTCCTCCCCCTGGGAGATGGCCTCATTCGGGCACTCCGGCGCGCAAACGTCGCAGTTGATGCATTCATCCGTGATCATCAGGGCCATGGCCTTACCTCTCGTTCATTCATGATGGCGTAATCTTGTGGCGAGCCGCTCGGCGATCAAGGGCGCGACGAAGGGCCGCACGTCCCCTCCCAGCCGGGCGATCTCCCGCACCATGCTGGCGGAGATGAACATGTACTGCTCCCCCGGGGTCATGAACACCGTCTCCAGCTCCGGGTTCATGCTGCGGTTCATGCCCGCGAGCTGGAACTCGTATTCAAAATCGGACACCGCCCGCAGTCCCCGCAGCACCAAGTGCGTGCCCTCCCGGCGCAGGAAGTCC
>FWPV01007389.1_pt1 | contig 19981 bp, 16 predicted proteins | sample 2228371 | NCBI WGS metagenome assembly FWPV01 (sample SAMEA103939776, study PRJEB20133) | metagenome | reverse complement strand
CAGAAATCCTCAGTCAAGAATTTAAAAAAAACGGCATAACAATATCAGATAAAGCGGTTATAACAGTCAATACCAAAGGCAAACGATGGATAATTACAGATGGACGGAAAAGATATATTATCAGCAAAAATAACGGTACCACGTTTGTCCAGCTTGATGAAATTTTGGCTAAGGAAAATGAACCACTCATCTTCGAGATCATTGCCGATGTTAAACCACCAATAGAAATTCCCGATTACTCTCTATTGGAAATAGATAAAGGCGATGTAAACATTACCGAAGAAGATGTTAAACAACATATTGAAAAACTTAGAGAAGAATCAGCGTTTTATGAGCCCATTGAAGACCGTCCAGCACAAGAAGGCGATAATGCAGTTATTAGTTATACTGTTACCTATGAAGATAAGACCATAGACTCCGAACAAATTTTATCAGTTGATATAGGCGATATAAGTGAAGACAATTATCATAAGGAAATACATCAAACATTGATCGGAATGAGACCTGATGAAGAAAAAGACGTTACTATAAAATTGCCAGAAAATTTTCCTGATTCTGATCTTGCTGGAAAAGATGTCAATTTACATATAAAATTAATAAATCTTTATAAAAAACAATTGCCCGAGCTTGACAACTCTTTTGCCGAAGAAATGGGAGCAGAAGATCTAGAAAAGTTTACAGCCAAAGTATGGAATGATCTGGTTGAAACTAGGAGAAGAGAGAAAAGAGAAAATCAAGAGGCAGAAATAATGGAACAGTTACTTGAGAGAGTTCAAGTTGATATCCCAGAATCTTTGATTGACTCGTTCCTTAAAAAGCTAGTCGAAACCAATAAGGGACGTAAGCTTACCGAAGAAGAAACTGTTTTTTCTAGATCACTTTCCGAAAAAATGATAAAAAGAAATTGGATAATTGATGAAATAATTAGACAAGAAGGAATAGAAGCGGACGATTTTGAAGTTGATATGGTAATACGAGAGATGGCAACTTCAAAAGGTAAAGACCCTCAGAAATATAGAAGTCAGCTGGAAGCTACAAATCGTATTGATGATGTAAAAAATGATATAAAAAGAAGGAAGATGTTTGATCTTTTAATTGAAAAAGCTTCTAATAAGAAAGGCTTGATTGTCTAGATAATTTATGGAGGCTAAGTTATGAGTTTAATCCCTATGGTTATTGAAACTACTGCACGTGGTGAACGTGCTTATGATATATATTCAAGACTTCTGAAAAACCGTATAATCATTATCGGTTCAGAGATAGAAGATAGTCTAGCAAATTCAGTTATAGCACAATTACTTCATCTTGAACAGGAAGACCCCGACGCAGATATAAGCATTTATATCAATAGTCCTGGCGGTGTTGTTTCGTCTGGATTGGCTATATATGATACGATGCAGTTTATTCGTCCCGATGTCTCTACGTGGTGTATGGGAATGTCTGCTAGCATTGCTGCTGTTTTATTAGCTGGAGGGACAAAAGGTAAACGTTATGCCCTGCCACATTCATCAATGTTAATCCATCAACCTATGGGCGGTGTTTATGGTCAGGCAACTGATATCAGAATCCGTGCTGATGAGATCGTCAGGATCAGAAGAGAGATAAACAATATACTAGCTAAACACACTGGACAGCCGATAGAAAAAATAGAGGCTGATACTGAACGAGACTTTTATATGACAGCGGAACAAGCAAAAGAATATGGACTTATAGATCAAATAGTGGAAAGTAGGTCAAAGTAAATAAAAAATAAAAAGCCTTCGCCAAGGAGAAAAAATGCGATATAAATCTAATGATGAAGACCTTTTTTATTGTTCATTTTGTGGTCGTAACCAAAATGAAGTTCAAATATTGATAACGGGTCAAGACCCTGATGTCTGTATATGCGATAATTGTGTAGATGCGTGTAAAGAGAGGATATTAGAATCTCATCAGGTTGATCTAAACATCAAGCTACCTCTACCAATGGATATAAAGAAATCCCTTGACGAATACGTTATTGGTCAGGAAAAAGCGAAAAAAACTCTTGCAGTAGCGGTTTATAATCATTACAAACGTATAATACTTGGACAAAAAAACGATGATGTTGAGATCGAAAAAAGCAATATTCTCCTTATAGGTCCCACTGGCACAGGCAAAACACTGCTAGCTAGAACACTTTCTAAGCTTCTGCATGTTCCTTTTACGGTAGTAGATGCTACAACATTGACAGAAGCGGGGTATGTTGGCGAAGATGTTGAAAATATAATATTGAAACTTATCCAATCAGCAAACTACAATGTGCCGAAGGCAGAAAAAGGCATAATATATATTGATGAAATTGATAAAATTGCAAGAAAAAGCGAAAACCCATCAATAACAAGGGATGTTTCAGGGGAAGGCGTCCAACAGGCTTTATTGAAAATCTTGGAAGGAACTATAGCCAATGTTCCCCCCCAAGGCGGACGAAAACATCCTCAGCAGGAATTTATCCCTGTTGACACAACTAATATATTATTCATCTGTGGCGGAACTTTTGTTGGACTAGAAAACATCATAGAAAATCGTATAGGTAAACAAAGTATGGGGTTTGGCGCTGATATTCAACGCAAAAGCGAAAAGAAAATAGGTGAAATATTATCAGAAGTTCAACCAGAAGACCTGTTGAAATATGGTTTTATACCTGAATTTATAGGTCGTTTACCTGTCATTGCTACGTTGGATCAACTAGATAGAAATGCACTTATAAGCATACTTACTGAGCCAAAAAATGCAATAACCAAACAATATTCCAAATTTCTTGAAATGGAAAATGTAAAATTAGAATTCACCGAACAGGCTTTGTCTGCGATAGTTGATAAAGCTATCAAAAGGGATACTGGTGCAAGGGGATTAAGGGCTATTGTTGAGGATGTTATGCTAGATATTATGTATGAATTGCCGTCCAAGAACGGCGTGACTAAATGTGTCATAACTGACAAGGTCATAAATAAACAGGAACAGCCAATTTTGATTTACGATAACGCTGCATAAAAAATTAAAATTTGAACAACCTAAAATTGAACAACTTAAAAGATTTTTAATCTTTGATCTATTTGACTGATAGGAAGTATTTAGCTATGATGAGAAATAGAAATTCAATGGACCGAATAATTAAATCCAAGCAAATTATACTTCCCATCTTACCTCTTCCAGAAAAAGTCATATTTCCGAATATGACACATCCTCTCCATGTTGTCAGAGAGAGATCTGTAAAAGCCCTAAAATTTGCTATTGAACACGACAGTGAAATAGTATTAATAACAATGAAAAATGCTGTGGATAACCCTGGGATAGATGATCTATATAGTGTTGGGACACTAGGGAATATTCCACAATGGCTTGATCCAAAGGACGGAAGTCTAAAAGTATTTGTTACTGGCATTGTCCGAGCAAAGATATTGCAGGTTTTCCGAGATGGTGAGTTCTCAAGAGCATTAGTGGATTTAGATACAGAAGTAGTTGAGAAAGATGCGGAAGTTCAAGCACTTATTAATAACCTTTTATCATCTTTAAGAGATTTTATTAACACAACTAAAAAACTTCCGCCAGAAGTTTTAAGTGAAATAGAGGATATAGCTTCTCAGGGAGACCCTGCTGTTCTTGCAGATGCAGTCGCACGTAGTTTTTCGCCCCCAATGGCTTCGCCTATTGTAGACTATCGCATACAACAAGAAATACTAAATATGATAAATATCAAAGATAGATTGCGAAAAGTCATTGAGGTGCTTAAATTTCAAATACAGGTTTTCAATATAGAAAAGGACATCGACGGTAAGATACAGGAACAATTTACCAAACAACAAAAAGAGTATTACCTTAATGAGAAACTGAAAGCAATTCAAAGGGAGTTGGGACGTGATCCACAAGGAACTGCTGATATAGATGAATTGAGACAAAAGATAAAAGATGCCAAGATGTCAAAAGAAGCAGAAGAGAAGGCTTTACGAGAGCTTGAACGACTTGAACAGATGCCGATTATGTCCGCTGAGGCAAGTGTTATAAGAAACTATATTGATTGGCTTGTCTCAATGCCATGGTCAATAACTACTGATACAACAATAGATATAAGTGAAGCGGAGAGAATTTTAGAAGAAGATCATTATGGTTTGGAAAAGCCAAAAGAACGTATACTAGAATATCTCGCTGTCCTAAAACTCGTCAAAAAGATCAGAGGACCAATACTCTGCTTTGTTGGACCACCAGGCGTTGGTAAAACATCATTAGCAAAATCAATAGCAAGAGCCACAGGAAGAAACTTTGTTCGCATGTCTCTCGGCGGAGTTAGGGATGAGGCAGAGATCAGGGGACATAGACGCACTTATATCGGTTCTATGCCCGGAAGGATAATTCAAGGCATAAAAAAAGCAAAATCAAGAAACCCGTTATTTTTGCTTGACGAAGTTGACAAGATGAGTGTAGACTTTCGAGGAGACCCCTCCGCAGCGCTTCTTGAAGTTCTCGATCCTGAACAGAATAATACTTTCAATGATCACTATCTTGACGTAGATTTTGATCTCTCCGAAGTCCTTTTCATAACTACTGCAAACTATTTGCATGCTATACCTCCTCCTCTGCGTGACCGTATGGAAATACTCGAATTGCCAGGATATACCGAGTATGAAAAACATAAAATAGCAGAGCTTTTCCTTATCCCCAAACAACTCAAAGCGAATGGATTAACACCAGAAGCATTGAATATCTCGAAGTCTGCTATTTTGAGCATAATAAATAAATATACACGCGAAGCAGGAGTGCGAAACCTTGAGCGGGAAATAGCCAATATATGTAGAAAAGTCGCTAGAAAAGTTGTTAAAGCAAACTCAGAGCAACCTGCAAGGCGAATCCACATAACAGAGCGAAACATAAGTGATTATTTAGGCGTTCCAAGATATAATTATGGAAAGGCAGAATCAGAAGATCAAGTAGGAGTAGCGACAGGATTAGCATATACCGAGATGGGCGGAGATGTATTGTCAATAGAGGTTACTACTATGGACGGCAACGGAAACCTTATGTTAACAGGAAAACTTGGGGACATTATGCAGGAATCTGCAAAGGCAGCTCTGAGCTATATCAGATCAAAAACGGAAAAGATGCCACTTATAAGCGTTCCAAAAGATTTTTATTCAAAACATGATATTCACGTCCATATTCCAGAAGGGGCAGTCCCAAAAGACGGTCCTTCTGCAGGGATCACTGTTGCAACTGCAATGGTCTCGGCTCTGACGGGAAGACCTGTGAGAAGAGATATCGCAATGACCGGCGAGATAACCCTTAGAGGACGAGTTCTGCCGATTGGCGGGCTAAAAGAGAAAATCCTCGCTGCACTACGGGCTGAAATCAAAAATATCATTATCCCCAAAGATAATGAAAAAGATTTAAGCGAAATTCCACCAGAAATAAGGAAAAAATTATCGTTTTATCTCGTTGATAATATGGATAAAGTCCTAGAATTAGCACTAAAACAATAAGTAAAGCAAAAACTTGACATATTAACTGCCTGCAAACCTTTGCATTTATGATAATTTCTGGTGTCTAATCATTATGCGTCTTGACCAGTTTATTAAGATCAGTAGAATAATCAAAAGACGAACAATTGCAAAGGCTATCTGTGATGACGGACGTGTTGAAGTAAATGGTCATATAGCCAAAGCAGGTAAAGAAATCCATGAAGGAGACATCCTACGTTTAAACCTGAAATCAACAATACTTACTTGCAAAATACTTGCAATCCCCAAAGGGAATGTAAACGCAAGTCAGGCTCATACTTTATATGAAATTGTGTCAGAAGAGAAAATAGAAGCAATTAACCAGTCAAATTAGACTTTGATCTTTTTAATTCTTGTTTATACAATGTCATCAACAATCAACGGTTTCAAAAGAAAAGTATCAATGCCAAAATCTTCCATTTTAAATCTCTCCTTCTTAATATTTTTCCTTGTTTTCAATATCAACCTTTGCTATGCTGAGAATGTTAGAATAGTTGATCAATCAGATAACGAACTGATCCTCCAGTTTACTCTTCCTGATTTAAACTTTGGGACGAAATCCGTCGGTGGAAAGACCTTTACTACTATATCTTTCGCAAATTCTTCATATGTATATGAGATCGGTAAGCCACAGGTCCCGTTTTATTCTGCTATGCTTGGCATCCCTGATCTTTCTGAACCAACAGCTACGATTCTGAACACAACGACAAGCCTGCTTAATGGCTATAAATTGCCAATAAACAATGATCTTGATTTTGGAGAAATCGAAAATAACAGTCAAATTCCTAAAAGCGGATTTTATCCAAATGACATAGTTAAAATTTCTGTTTCAGGGTATCTAAGACAACAAAAGATTGCATGTTTGACTATCTATCCAGTGCATTATAATGCTTCCAATGATCAAGTAAAAGTTTATAAAAGTGTTAGAATCAGTGTCAATTTTGGGAACTCATCTAAGTTCAAAACTACGACAAAAATTGAACCCGACAATATATACGAGGATATATACAAACAAACATTGCTCAATTACGAACAGGCAAAAAATTGGCGTATTCCAAGAAAAGATGATGAACAGGCAAAACTTGCGCCCAGTATGTCACCATCTACTCAAGGTTTATCATACAAAATCGTTGTTAATAAAAACGGCATATATAAAATGGACTATAATTACCTGCTAAAAGCAGGTATTGATACGAACACAATTGACCCGAGAAAAATTGAGCTAAGAACAAGCGGTAAACAGGTCCCAATATATGTTGAAGGCTATAATGATGGGAAATTTGATCCTGATGATTATATAGAGTTTTATGGAATGAAGAATAATAGCATATATACCGATGATAATGTATATTGGCTAAGTTGGGCGACCAAAGAAAATCCAAACGTAAAGTCGTGGATGATGACAGTAAAAGATGGTAAACCACAATCAGGGACAACTCCCCCCACAGCTTTTAAGACGACAGAAAGATTTGAGGTGAACAATCATTATGATCCGCTTAAAAAAATAGCCTCTGAATCTGTTGACCACTTTTTCTGGCGACCATTTAGAGGACAAGACCCAAAATATAGTAAAACTATTCCCATAGAAATTCCATTACCTTATAGAGCACCAAATCTATATTCAAACTATTTTATATTAAGAGTCTGTTTTCAGGGAATAACCTATGCAAAAGGCGCATCAAAACATATTATGAAAATATTCTTAAACGGCAGTCTATTAGATACTGCAATATGGGAAGGACCTAATGAGTTTATAAGCGAATCAGTTGTGCGTCAAAGTGAGATTCACAGGTCAAACTGGTTAGTCCTTGAATGCGAAGATAAAAATGGCACTAGTGATGAAACAGACCCGAAATGGGACCTCTATCTCAACTGGTATGAAGTGGAATACTGGCGTGAATTTGTTGCTAATAATGACTTTCTTGAATTCTCCACAGAGACAGTCCCTTCCGTAACGAAAAATGCTATTTTTACGATAAGTAAACTAACAAGACCAGAAATTGAAGTTTTTCAAATAGACAAACTTGGTGCAGTCGCAAAGATAACAAATCCCGAAGTTAAAAAGGCTGAAGATGGAACTTATACAGTTTCATTTGAAGATAACGTAACTCAGCCGACAAAATATTATGTGACAACCACATCAGCGATACTACAGCCCAAATCTATCATCAAAGATGAGCCATCTACACTACATAATCCTGCTAATCATATAGATTACATAATGATAACGCATAGAGATTTTATAAAAAGCACACAGAGACTTGCAGATTTTAGACAAAGACAAGGGCTAAATGTCCTTGTCGTTGATGTTGATGATATATATGATGAATTCAGCTATGGCATCTTTGATCCCAGAGCGATAAAACGGTTTTTGCGTTATGCCTATTTCAATTGGGAGATAATGCCTACGTATGTTTTGCTTATGGGAGACGCCCATTGGGATTATAAGTATGTCTATGATGAATATTATAAAAAATATCCAGTATATCCAAAGATATATGTTCCAACTTATCATGCGCCAAGTATGCCCTATGGAGAGACCGCTTTGGACAATAGATTTGTCACAGTCAGCGGTGATGACATTATACCTGATATGATCTTAGGCAGAATCCCAATAGATTCTCAAGAAGAGGCAGATATAGTAGTTGACAAGACGATAGAATATGAAACTAAATCCATACCAGGACCATGGCAATCAAAGATAATGCTTATTGCAGATGACGAAAAAAGCAAAAGTGGAGACGAAATATTTGAGGATTCAAGAAGAGACCTTGCTGAAAGCTATATCCCTGTCGGATATGAGACTTTACCTGTATATCTTCGTGTAATAAAAGAGCCATATTTAGCGAGAAAACAAATATTTAAATATATAAATGATGGTGTCGTCCTGATGGAGTTTTCTGGACACGGTGGGGCTTATTATTGGACACATGAGAATATCTTTGATGGTGACGATGTCAAGAAACTTCAGAACTCAATTTATCCCTTTGTTGTAACAACTACATGTGAAAATGGCTATTTTGATAATCCACTTGGTGCGAATAAAACTCTCATTGATCTTTTCTTGATACAACCCAAAGCCGGTGCAGTCGCATGTCTTAGTGCTACAAGGCTTACATATGGTCAAGGCAATGCGGTATTTGATAAGGTATTGTATCCAATTATCTTTGACGAGAAACCATCTATAATCGGCAAAATAGTTAATAGAGCTTTGATTGAATTTATAAGGCTTGACATTCCCGCATGGACTGCTACCGCTGAACAGTATACCATATTTGGCGATCCAGCAGTGAAATTGGCTCTGCCAGAACGTCAAATAGAATGTGAACTCGGCAAAACGTCGGTCAGTTTATCTAGTAAAGTTGATCTGAAATCTGGTTATGTCAAAAAATTGGAACTAGATAAAACAACAGGAAAACAAAATTGGATCAAAGACACAAGTTTTAATGGGCAGTTAATTATGTCGGTAATATATCCAAATAACCTTGATAGTGATGACAACAATGACGTCCCTGTCCAAATAGAGACATCGAAGATATTAAAAGGTGAGTTTAAGAACATGTCAATACCGATTCTTGGGACAGTAAAACCTGGAAGAGCCAATATAAGGTTATATGCTTATAATGAAAATTCTTCTGCAATTGGCGGAGTGAAATTCAGCATATCTACGCCTGTAGTGGAAAATATAATAAGCAAAATAATTGATGATGAAAGTCTACAAATCTATGTCGCTATCACTGATGATCTCGGTCTTGAAGGGATTAAATCCGTAGATTGTGAATGGCGTAATACAGAAACTTGGGCAGAAAATAAGACAAAGATGGAAGTCGGAAATGCCCCCGATGGTGCTCCGGGCACAGATGGAAACTGGTTTGTCCTTACAAAGAAAATACCACTCTCTAAACCCGGTACCAAAATTGATTTTAGAATAAGAGTCCGTGATTCAGAAGGAAATGAGGTTTTGACAGAATACGAAAGTGTTAGAATCCCTGTCGGAATAAATTTGATCATTCCAAGACCAACTCAATATTCTCCTCCTGAAATTTCCTATGTTTATTCCACAGACAAAGCATCATGGGTTCTATCAGTTCCAGTAGAAAATATTGGAAATAAGGAGATCACTAAACCTGTATATGTCATCTTCTTTGAAGGAAATCCTGATAGAAATAGAGACGATACAGTTGATCCAGAAGCAAAAATTCTCGGGATCGCAACCATTCAGCCTAATCAATGGCAAAAGATTAGCGTCAGTGGCTCTTTGTCGTCAATACAAAGGGCGATTGCTGAAACAACAATCGAAAAACCATTGACTCCCGGAGTTTATCTAATATTCGCTTGGGTTAACCCTTTGGTGCTCACTCCGATTGGTCAACTAATTGAGAAAATAGATGATACAGATGAGACAGACAATATTGGATCAAAGCTATTTCAAATAAACGAATTTTTCATTGGTAAAGGTGACTCAGATATCTATGCTCAAAGCCTTGATGGATCACTAGAAATCGTTATACCTCCAAACTCCGTTGATGAAACTGTTATGTCCATAAGCAGACACGCCTTGCCAATTGGAGAATGGAAACAAGAAGACCTACAACCGGCTCCAATGCCATCAACGAATGGCGATAATGGTGCTTTCAAGATTCAGCTCAATTCTGGTGTTAAAACATTGAAAAAAGAAGCTGAGGTTACCATTAAATTTAACGTCGCAGAGCTTAGGGAGATAGCAAAAAAAGCTAAGGGACTTGGAAATAAAAAAGAGGGTCAGCTAACCTTTACTGAAAAAGAATGGATAAATATTGCAATGCAAGAGGAAGCAAAAAAACTTGGAGTATATGCCTGGCAAGAAGAGCTAGGCGTTTGGAGGTATATCCCGTCAGAATTAGTTATGGATAATCCGATTGGTTTATCAAAGGAGTTCAAAAAGGATTATTACGTGACAGTTCCTGTAACAGAAAACAGATCGGATATGACTTTGGATTTATCTAATATAAAGGTTGACGAGGTCTCCACCCCAATAGGAAATTGGGCGATATTGTTTTTGGATAATTATAGATATAAAGTATATTTTCGCAGAGAGGGCAATTCATATTACGAAACTTTGATGGGGTATGGAGAAACATACAAGACATTTGAAAACCAAGACTTGGGAGTGCAAATATACATCACGGATGGTGATAAACCTTTCGCATTTGGCGATGTATTCAAGTTTGACACATATCGCGAAATTGACGGGAATATTAAGGCTAGGGGATTTTTATACTTTAATGAAGGTGATGGAACCGCACATGTCTCAATTATCGGAAAAGAAGAAGGTCTGATCAATCAGCAGGTGGGAAATTGGGTTATATTCTTTCTTGATTCAAAGAGGTTTGAAATCCTATCTCAGTATGGTAGCCCTATCCCAAATGATGAAGGTTTTGCACTAGAAGGCACTGTTGGTAAAGATATATTTGTTGCGAATATAGGTCTCAGAGTCGAGGTCCATGAAGGAAAGTCTCCATTTCAATTTGGCGACAAGTTCGTTTTTGAAACTCTGTTTACCGGTTCTGTTAAGGCAAAAATTAAAGAATTAAAGACAATTGCTCTGATGCACAATAACGATAATATCAGTCCAAATGTTGAATTATGGGTAAATGGGCTTATCCCCAAAAGCGGTGCAGTAATTCCCCCAAAGCCTACAATATCACTTATGCTTTCTGATAGTAATGGAATTGATATAGCCAGTCTCAAATTTATGGTCAGTGTAAATGATAGGGAATTCAACGAAGTTCCCAGATCAGACTATGTTTTATCTGATAGAAGTCAGCTTGACAGTATCCCAATATTCTACTCGCCAATATTAAATATTGGAAAATATAGATATAGAATATCAGTTAAAGACTTTAATGGAAATATCTCGCATAGTGACAATGGTGACTTCTATGAGTTTATGTTCTTGGTAGAAGAAAATCCCGATTTATCGCCTCCTACGATAACGATCACTGTTGATGGCAAAGTGATCCAAGATGGTGAGATATTTTCTAAATCCCCTGTTTTCAACATCAACATAAGCGATGATAATGCTATTGATATAACGAAAATTGAATTTTCGTTATGCGGTGAAGGTGAGGAATTAAAGCCACTTGACAAAAAAGATTATACAATATCAAGCTCAAATGACCTAAAAAAAGCTGATATCATTTATCCGACACAATTGATGAACGGAACATATCTGATCCAAGTTAAGGCTGTTGACACTAGCGGAAATGTATCATTTTTAACATCGTCAGAATCTATCCCGATGAGGTTTATTGTCAATGAAAAGGTTGAAGTTACAGAGATTATGAACGCTCCAAACCCATTTTCGGATACAACGGTATTCTCTTATTACCTAACCCAACCTGCTGATAAGGTGGTAATAAAGATATATACCTTGAGAGGAAAGCTGATTAAAGTCATTGAGCAAGATTCGCCTAGATGGAAATATAACGAGGAATTTTGGAATGGCAGGGATGAAAACGATAACAAGCTAGCTAGTGGAGTATACCTATATAAATTTACGGTATATTCTGAGAACAGAAAAATGGAGAAGATAGGCAAATTAGCAATTATAAGATGAGTATGTCAAAGGTTGAGTATCATAGATCAAAAGTAGCCCAAACTTTTGGTCTATTTTTTGTCAATTCAAAGGTTGGGCTACACTTTTTACAATGAAATTGCTGTTATTTTAGCGTTTCCAATTGAACAATTGGAGGTTAACGCCGTTGGTTCCGTCAAAGAAAGCCAATGTCATTCCCGGCAATGCTTCAAATGGGTCTCTGATAAATTTTATGCCTTTTTCTTTTAACTCTTTTGCATCCTTTTGGACATCATCAGATTGAAATGATAGATGGTGCACACCTGGAATCGCCAATCGTCCTTCGCCCTCAAATGCTTTCGCAGGTATTAGTTCAAGTTTGACATCCCCTGCATCAAGGAATAACACTTCACCTGCATCGCCAAGGTTGATCTTTTCAATTATTTTCAATCCAAGCTTATTAACATAAAGGTCTTCTGCTTCGTCCATATCCTCAACTAGTAATGCGATCTTCCATATTTTCATTTTTTCCCTCCCAAGATCATTCTGGTAACCATAAATGCACCCCGTCGACTTCTGGTCCTCTTTTTGCAGTGCTTCTCAAATTTCGGTATGGTTTCCCTACGATACCGGTTTTCCCATCAATAGTGATAACTTTGGCTTCATGTGTCCCTATGCCTTCATCTATTATATGTTCTTCCATTCTATTTCCACGATTTAAATATACACGTTGTGCTGGGGGATGAGGATGTTCTCCGTTAGGCAAACCCATCTCTCCAACGAAGAGGTCTGGATTACCATCGCCATCAAAATCTGCCGATTGAAGGGAATGTGGATCAAGAAGTCTATCGTGCAATAAGTAAGGTTCCCACATATCAGTTGGATCACTTTTTGATTTAAACATAACAACTCGTCCATATTGTCTGTTGTGAAGGCTTGCATCTCCTTCGGAGATGACTATTTCAGGCTTTCCATCTCTATCAAAATCCGCAGCAACCGATTTCGGCGATACATATCCTCTGGCAAATTCATATCGTTGCCAATTCCCGCCGATCTTTTTTGGTGGACGATACCATGATAAACCTGCGATCAGCTCATCTCTTCCGTCGCCGTCTACATCTGCATAACAAAATCCTTCCTCCAATACATCTGTCCATACAACATATACCTGCCAGGGAGATATAGTAGGGTCATCAGGAATGGGGGCATAAAATATTGTCTTTGATCTCTGATTCCAAAAGTAAACTTCCAATCTCCCATCGCCATCAATATCTGCTACCATTTGATCGTGAGATTGGTTTTGAGGCATTCTGAAAATCTCTCTACGCGTCCATGTTTCAGTTGGATCATCGGGACAGTCCCACCAATAGATGATATTTCCTTGCCAATCACCACCTGCAACGAGTTCAAGTCTACCATCACCATCAATATCGGCTAAAGCACCCCCTGCTTCTACTCTGTCGAAGGTATCATCAATCAGATGATACTCCCATTGTCCAGACTTCGCCCTACCAAGCCAATATATCTCTCTTTTAGGCTCTCGTGCAGCAATGATGACCTCTGGAACACAATCATTATTAATATCCCCTACAATACAGCTTGTCCGTTCGCTTGGTTGTCCTACGTAAATTGTATGACGAATGAATTTCATTGGATCAGACATATTTCACCTCTTTGATAAATCGTCTGAATTTTAGTTAATTGTATTTTATCAGTCTGGTTATATCTTGTCAATTGTTTCACCTCCATTATTAATGAAAAATCCATTAGCAATCTTTGGTGTCTATTCTCACGATGCTTGAATATGTGGCTTTAATTTCTCTGACTATGATCATATATCAGATTGAATGCTATATACCTTCAGCACTTCATCGCCGTAATGGTTTATGACCTTAATGACTGCTTGCCATATTCAGATAGGTATTCAGCATTACCTTGAACATCCTATTGTGATTCGGATATCGCAATTGCAGTAGCTCATGGACTATTGCTTCTATTCTCTTCTCATTGGGTTCATTCAGCAGTGATGGGTCAAACGTCAGCCGTCCCTTGCTGGAACAGCTAGCCAACTTCCTGCTCATCTTCCTCAGGTGTATCTCCCTGGGGCTGACGCCTATCCTATTAGCCCATGCCATTACCTCTGCCTTGAATCCATCTGGCGTCATCTTACTACCCCTTTGATGACCCTCATTATGCTCTGTGCTAGCTGGTTGATCCTATTGCTATCTCTGATACCTGATTGCACTAGCACCTTGCATAGCTCCTGTTTGACGCCACGCTCATGGTTCTCGCTATTCTTCCAGTGCGGATATTTATTCAATATGGTACCCATATAGTTAGCCTTGCTTTCAGAGTCAGCTATACCTTCGTGCCTCATAACCCAGTATATAGCGAATACCTCATCACTCACATCCCTATTAGCACGTTCATTCCTAGCCCTGTTAATATCATCTATTATCTTCTTCAGTTCCTCCAATGCCTGTAAGGTAGTAATCTGTCTATTTTTGAATAATTCAGCGATGTGTTCTGCCTTTTCTCCTATTGAGATTAGGTATAGTTCCTTATAGGCATTGTCTACTGCTACGCTTATGCTCTTCAATAAGTTGAATACCTTTTCAGTAGTAGATGCGTTGCTCTCTTCTATCTTCCTGATAGTATCGCCGTCAATCTCATATACGTCTATTGCTGACCTTATATTACTGGTGCTGGTGTGCCTCTGGACCAACTGTGCGGTCTTACGTGAAAATTCCCTATCAATCATTGGGTTATGATCATAAGCCTCTCTCACTATCCTATACATTCTAGCAAGTGCTTCCATATTATCAATATATGGTCTTAGGAATGGATCAGGTGATAGAATGTCGTATATATCTGATACCTCCCTGAAGAATTTATAGAAGCTGTCCCTGATCTCCTTGTCCATGAAGTAATTCAGAACAGCTTCAATAGCCTTATCCTCACTAAGTCCATTTATTAGTACAAGGTAGTTAGATTTGGATTCCTCTATTAGATTGCTGAATATATCCTTCAGGACACTTATATCCCTGACTACACCAGCTATATCGTGTGAGTCAAATGCTAGTGCCTTCTCAAGATTGTTAAATATTCCTACGAAATCCAATATGAATCCATAGCCCTATTAACCAGACTGTCTACTGCACGCATCTGTGTGGTCGTAGGACTACCTTCCTCAATTCGTCATCCTTCCTAGTGAATAGTATGAAGTCTGTTAGAACTCTAATGATCCTCTCTCTATCAAGGAACGCCTTGACCAGTGATTCATAATTGCCAGTAGCTTCTTCCTTCCAGTTGTATAGGCACTTCTTGGATACGCTCCACGTTCCGCCGTAGTAATATTGTATCAGGTGAGTGATGGAGTATAGTTGCATTATTGATAATAGTTCTGGACAATCACTATGATACCTTCTCACTTGGTCTAATGCCTCTGGTATGCCCTCTGTCTTATGCACCGCCTTCGCCTCTATGAATAAGACTGGTATGCCGTTAATTATGAATACTATGTCGAGTCTGATGGACTTGCTACCGTTAGTAAATCGGAACTCGTCTGTAACGTGGAATGTATTCCTGTCTATTTTATCAGTATCAATAAGCGTTACATTACGTTCACGTTTTTCATTAGGGACATATACGGTCCTGATACCCTTGATATACTCCTATGCCATCAAGTTGCCCTCTATATTAGGCTGTATTCCGCTTATTTTCTTTATTAACCCATCTGCTAGGATGTTATCCATGAAGTCTGGATTGAGCCTAACCATCTGGTTGATGAATAGCTCTCTGAATACAAGACCAGTATCACCAGCCCTTAATCTGATGGCTTCATCAGGCTCTATATACTGCCATCCTATATCGGTGGCATACTTAATCATAGGGTTCTGGACTGATGATCTCTCATTACCTAGTGCCATTGTTATATCTCCTTGACCCTTATCTTGCCAGTCATAGGTTATGTAGCATAGTCTTGAATAACGCATCCAATGCCTTGCTCTTGTTCTCCTTTGCCTCTGTCTTACGGTCTGCCGCTGATAGTATGTCCGCTATCTGTTGTTGAATTTGGAGTGGTGGTATGGTATATTGAGGGACTTCAGCCTACCTTGATTAATTGACGCTTGCCCGACAGCCCTTGCTCCTAATCCAACGAATATGCCACGCGACCTATAAAACTTAAACAATAGATTAAGATAATGAGCATCACATTTGGATTGTTCTACTCTTATAAGTAATAGATTCATACCATGAATAATAAATGGTGGACTATCTTCATATATAGCACTCTTACCTAATTGTGATTCACTATTGATATGACTGATTAATATGTCGCCGTATTTCAATCTATAATTATCTATATATGACTGTGATAATTGCTCTATGTGACCTACTCTTGTAGAATCAATTCTCTCATTAGCTATTGTCTCAATTCTAGTTACTGGTATTCCATTGCCGTTCTTATTCTGTGCTATGGTCAATCCATTTCTTATAAGATTTATCACATCTTCCAGTCTAACTATACTCCACTCCTCTGGTATCAGTCCTATCTCAGTCATCTTGAAGCCTTCTGGTATATCATTACTCATACATTAAACTCCCCATAATTTATGTATAAGCTCCTGTTTACTAATGTTCAAATGCTTTGCCACATCGTTGAGAATATTGTTGAGTGTTCCAATTTTTATATCTGAATGTCTTGGTATTGTGATGCTGTGTTCCCCATCAATACTTGTAGTCAATCTTATATGGCTACCTGTCTGCTTGGTCTTAGAGTAACCAATCTTCATCAGAAGCTTGCCTAGTTCATCACCACTGACATCTCTTGGCATTTTTACAGGACAACCACCTCTTCTTTAACAACATGAAGATGTATGACTTTGGGCATATCTTCCTCATCAAAATGACATTTCACAGCATCTATAACAGACTCCTTTATTTCCTCTAATGTCTCACCTTCTGTATAGATAGAATAGGAAGGACAACTTGCTTCGTATCCACCATCTAATGATTCTTTTACAATGAATAATACTTCCTTTGGCATTTTATCTCACCTCATTTTAATAATCTATAATCATAATGTTATTCCAAGACTGTTTAATACACTTTTTAGCTTTATATCAGCCTCAAGCCTTTCTTCCTCTGCCTCTTGTAATAGGACTATGGCATCCTCTAATGGCAGGCTATCATCTCCGCCATCCTGTGCTACATACCTCGATGGGCTGAGATTATAGTCGTTCTTAACTGCATCACTATTGCCTATAATCTTACTGATACCTTCTTGTTCCTTCCAGTTCAGGTAGATGTCGGCTATCTGTTCTATATATTCATTAGGTAGATAGTTTTTAGGTCTTCCCTTCTTATATAGATTAGAGGCATTGATTAGCAGTATTTGTTTCTTATTCTTCTTATCATTATTGATGACCAGTATTATACCCGGTGCGGTAGTGTTGTAGAATAAGTTTTCTGGTAGCAGAATTACAGCTTCCACTAAGTCAGCGTCAACTATTGCTTTCCTTATATCACGTTCCTTATTCTTACCAGTGTTACCGCTACCTCTGGATACCACACCAGTGTCTAATATTACAGCCATCTTACCATCATCATTTAGGGATGCTATCATATGTTGTATCCAAGCCATGTCTGCACTACTTGACGGTGCATAGCCATACTTAAACCTGTTATAAGGGTCGTTTTCATATACATCCTGACTGAATGTCTGATTCCACATAGGATTAGCTGTTACTATATCAAACTTTCTTAGAGAACCGTCTGGATTAGTGAATGCAGGGCGGGTCATAGTATCACCTAACGCTATATCAGCTTCCATGTCATGTATGAAGGCATTCATCCTAGCCATAGCAAATGTAGAGTGCAGTATCTCCTGACCATAGAACCGTAGTGGCTGGATAGCTGGATCATCGCCGTATTTCTCTCTGAACCTGAGATAGCATTTGATCAATAATCCACCTGAGCCACAACATGGGTCGTATATCTCCCGTCCAGGCTGTGGGTCTAGGATATGCGCCATCAGGATAGCCACCTCTCTTGGCGTGTAGAATTCACCGGCACTCTGTCCTGAACCTTCAGCGAACTTCCTCAACAGATATTCATAGGCACGCCCTAGTATATCAGGTTCTACGTCCTTCAAGCCTAGCCTGTATTTGTCTAGCACGTCTATAAGGGCTTTCAGTCTGTCATCACTGATTACTCTCTGTCCTGCTGTGGTAGCGTTAAAGTCAACTATATCTATAACACCTTGTAGTCTTGGGTTCTCTCTAGCGATGCTACGGACAGAAGTAGTCAGGTATTCGCCAATACCTGTAGTCTTGACCGATATAGTATTCCATCGGGCTTCTACTGGTATATAGAACCGTGCTAGTGAGTGGTCTCCCTTCAATAGCTTCTCCGCCATATCCTTGTTGATGTAGTCCACTGATAACTTGGTTAGCTCATCATCAAATACGTCTGATAGACGCTTGAGGAATATCAGTGGCAATATGTAGTCCTTATACTTGGGGGCATCTATCTCTCCTCTGATCTTACACGCCGCTTCCCATAGCCATTTCTCTAATGTGGTTACGTCTAGTCTGTTGTTAACCATTGTGTTCCTCCATGATATATAGATCTGTTTACCATTATCATAAGAACACTTCCCAATCTATACCCTTAAACATCCCAACGTATTCTTCCATTACCTTTACACAAAAATTATAGATTTGTATTGCTGATAGGTTTGTCTCAAAATAACAATACTCTATCCATCGAGGTCTACGAAGTTGATTGGGATCGTCGTTTATAAATTTAGGATACCTTTCAATGAGTTCTTCTATCCCTCTGTCATAAACCACATAGAGTAGAATACCTTCAAGAACCTCAACCCATGAATTAACGTGAGTTTTAATTTCTCTAATTACCAGAGTTCTTGGTTTCGTACCTGTTGCTTTGAAACTATCAGTAACAGGAGTTCCTATTATCGGTATTGGATCATGTTCTTCGAATTCAAAACCATATGGGTTCACTATCAGGTGTAGCTTTTTATATTCACGAATATAATCTAGCTTCTCTATGCACCTGTCCTGACCATAATTGCTTACACATCAACCTATGAACTTGTACGTGCTGTCGTCTTTAGTATCAGGAAATGAGTGGCACAAAGTTAGCGGCGGACTCACCTATACCTGATAGTAAATCATCAAATAGTTGCTCAATAGATTGTGTAGTAGGTTGGTGGCGTTTCATGCACCTATTAGGGTCGTTGTAATACAGGTCAATAGTGTAGAGAGCAGGGGTAGTGGAATGGGCTGATTCTAGCTGTACCAATAGCCCTAACTGTAATAGCTTGTGCTTGGCATTGATAATGGCACGTTCAGGCTTCCCGGACTTCTTAACGAAAGTGTCATTGCTAATGCGTGCAGATGTGGACTGCCAACCATATGTTAATCTTACGACAACATCTATTACTGCCTTCTCGGTGTCTGTAAGTTTGATACGAATGCGGTCTAGTAGCTGGTTAGGATACGCCGTAAATGGTTCTTGATAAAATTTCCTGTGGGGCATTGTAACACTCCTAATAGGATGTTGCAAGATGAATAAGAAATGTTGAATTCCCAAGTTCCTCCGCTAAAAGTTACTTGAGCTTTCGCATTTTGAACACCCATCTATATCAACTAGCGATTGCTAGTGGTATCCATTCTTCTTACGCATACTATTCTAATTTAAAAGGCTGGTCAATGTCAATATAAAGCAGACTGTAATTCGGAAAGGTAAAGTAATAAAAACCTGTAATAAAGCACAGGTAACGCCAAAATTATGACTAATGGCAGAAATTCAAATCCATCAAACTAACAAATACATCGCCAGTGTTAAGCTTTCCGATTATCTTTTCTTGATTTTCATATATTATCTG
>FWPV01005366.1_pt1 | contig 19985 bp, 25 predicted proteins | sample 2228371 | NCBI WGS metagenome assembly FWPV01 (sample SAMEA103939776, study PRJEB20133) | metagenome | reverse complement strand
GATGAGAATCTGCGTTATTTAGTAAAAAACCGCGCTACTAGCGATGAACTGCGCTCTGCGGCCGTAAAATCTGGTATGACCACTATGCTGGAGGACGGATTGGAAAAAGCGCTTTCCGGCATCATTTCCCTTGAAGAAGTGCTAAAAGCTACATTGGATTAAAAAATGCCTAAAACAAAAAAAGAAGAACTGAAAATTCCTTTTTGGAAAAGAACCATCTCTTTAGGATATGTTTCTGGCCTGGAGAAAATTTTCTTTGCCAAACATTTATCTATGATGTTGAAATCAGGGATGATTATTACGGATAGCTTGCAGATTATTCAAGAAGAAACCGCTTCTTATAAATTTAAAAAAATCCTCGGAAAGGTTTTGGAGAGCGTGAAGTCCGGCGCTTCTTTGACAGAAAGTGTAGGGCGCTTTCCCAAAGTTTTTGATCCGCTTTTTATCAGTTTGATCAGAATAGGAGAGGAGAGCGGCACCTTGGAAAAAACCTTGGGATATCTCTCCGAAGAATTGCAGAAAGATCATGATTTAAAAACCAAAGTGCGCAATGCTTCCATATATCCTGCCATTGTTTTGTCCGCGGCCATTTTTGTGGGATTAACTTTGGCTTATTTCATTCTTCCCAAATTAGCGAAGCTTTTCGAGGCCTTTACTATTCAATTGCCCTTATCCACAAGAGTAATTTTGGCTTTTGCTCATTTTATGGATCGTTTTGGCATCATTGTTATTTTGATCGTTATTTTTCTTCCTTTTCTTTTAAGGTATTTATTGAAGACATCCTTCATTCAGCCCCGCTGGCATTATTTATTGTTGAAATCGCCGTTAGTAGGCGAAATTGTCAAAAGAACAAATCTTAGTCGCTTAACGCGCATGCTGGGCATCCTTTTGAAAAGCGGCATCCCCATCAATGATGCTTTGGAAATTGTTTCCGGAACAACGGTGAACAAAATTTATCAAAGAAATCTGGTCAAAATCACCGAAGACATAAAAAGAGGCACCGCCTTATCCGCTTCCCTGCCTATGGTGCCTTATGCTTTTGCTTTTCCTGTTTTGGTTTCCCGCATGGTAGAGATTGGAGAAGAAACGGGAAAACTTTCCCATAACCTTTTATATTTAGCGGATTTTTACGAGAAAGAAATTGACGAAACGATGAAAAATTTAGTGACTATTCTAGAGCCCATTCTTTTGATCTGCATCGGCTTAGTGGTGGCCTTTGTCGCTATCGCCATCATCACTCCCATTTATCAGCTAACCGGCTCTATCCGTGCCCGATGAGCAATAACAAAGGGTTTACCCCCACACCAAATTGTTTTTCACATAAGAGAAGTAGACATTCGGGAAATTTTAAATTGATGTCTAATAACTGTTTTTTTGCTAAAAATGATTTGATGTGGGGGTTTACTATTATTGAACTTTTAATTGTTATTGCCATTGTTGGCGGTATTATTGTTTTTGCTTTGAGCATGGGGGTTTATTTTTTTAGGGGGCAGAATTTAGATAAAGGCACAAGCGAAGTTCTGCAGGCCTTGAGAAGAAGCCAGTTTTTAGCTTTTGCCCAAAAATTGGATTCTCCCTGGGGGGTTTATTTTTCCGGCTCGCAATATACTCTTTTTAAAGGGTCCTCTTATGCGGGAAGAGATACTGCTTATGATGAAGTTTTTGATCTGCCTTCGGGAATTACTCCTTCCGGCATCAGTGAGGAAGTGTTTGCTAAATACACCGGCTTGCCGGGAACAACCGGCACCATTACCTTAACTTCGGATGCAGGATCAAGGACTATCACTGTTAACGGGCAGGGAATGGTTGAACAATAATTCAAAAAGCAAAAATCAAAATGCAAAATGAAAAAGAAAAATTCAAAAAGGATTTTATTAAAAGACTAATTATATTTTCTATTGAAATACTCAGTTTCGCAGAGAAAATAAAAGCTCACCGTGTGCTTTGGCCAATAGCGGATCAACTTGTTCGCAGCGCAACTTCTATAGAGGCTAATGTTGTAGAAGCAAAATCGTCAAGCTCAAAGAAAGATTATCTTCATTTTTTTGAAATTGCTCTTAAAAGTGCTAATGAAACAAAATATTGGTTGATAATTATAAGGGAATATGCTACCTCATTTCGGCCGGATGCAAATAATCTTTATCGAAACATAGATGAGATTTCAAAGATAATAGCCTCCAGCGTTTTAACGTTAAAGGGAAAGAAATAATATTGCATTTTGCATTACATTTTGATTTTTGCATTTTGATTTTTGAATTATTTATTGTACAAATATTTTTACTCTTAATGATCAACAAACAAACCAAAGAAAAAGGCTTTACCCTTGTTGAGGTTTTGATCGCCGCCGCCATTTTTGTTTTGTTTGTCAGTGTGATGGTAGCGCTAATTGTTGATGTTTATACCTCCCAGCGGGCAAGCGAGGAATATACCGAAGCTACTTTTTTGGCCCATGAAGGTTTAGAAGCCGCTCGGGCGATTCGCGATTTTAATTGGGCGAATTTAACTAACGGCCCCCATGGTTTGGTTCTATCTGGTGGCGTTTGGACTTTTTCCGGCACTTCTGACTCTTTAGGCAATTTTACGAGGCAGATCACCGTGACAGAAATTGATCCTCATCGTAAACAAGTAACTAGCCAAGTTACTTGGCCGATTACCCCTGTGCGTACTGGTGATGTTACTCTGGATACCTATCTTACTAATTGGTGGGAAAGCGTATCCGTAGGGGTTAATTGGTGTTCTCCCTCGCCTCAGTTGTTAGGAACTTATAACACTCCCGGTGCTTCTGATGGTTTGGATATTTTTGTGGTGGGCACTACTGCTTATCTTGTCACTGCTAATAATGCCACAGGCGCTGAATTCTATGTTCTTGATGTCACTAATCCTGCCGCTCCCTCGCTTTTGGGCTCCCTGAATTTAGGGGCAACTGCCAACGCGGTCTTTGTTTCCGGCAATTATGCTTATGTGGCCTCCGCTTCCAATAGCCAGGAATTGCAAATCGTCAATATTACCAATCCTGCCAGCCCATCACTTGTCGGCTCTTACAACGCTCCGGGCAATGTTGACGCCAATGATGTTTTTATATCCGGCAGTAATGCTTATTTAGTAAGAGAAAATTATTTCTTGGGAGCGGAGTTTTATATCGTCAATGTTGCTGTTCCTGCCGCTCCCTCGCTTTTGGGCTCCCTGAATTTAGGAGCAGATGCCAACAACGTAAATGTCTCCGGCAATTATGCTTATGTGGCAAGCGCTTCTAATAGCCAAGAACTGCAGATTATTAATGTTTCTGTTCCTGCTTTGCCTTCTCTTGCAGGTTCTTATAATGCTCCGGGCACAGCTGATGCCCTCTCTCTTGATATTGTGGGCACCACGGTATATTTAGGCCGCGCCGCTTCCGCCGCTGACGCAGATTTCTTTCTTATTGATGTTACCAATCCCGCATTGCCGTCGTTAATCGGCTCTTATGAGGCGGGAGCAAACACTACTATTAATGGCGTAAAAGTATCCAGTGCTGATAATTTAGCTTTTTTGGCCACCGGAGAAGTAGCAGAAGAGTTTAAAGTGGTGGATATTTCCACTCCTGCCAGTCCTGCCTACCTTTGCGGATTAAATTTAGCCGGGGAAGCGGCTGACCTTTATTTTCTTGACAATAAAATTTATATCGCCAATTTCGATAATAACGAAGAATTGGAGATTCTTGGACCAAGCCCATAAAAATGCAAAAACTCAAATCTCAAATCTCAAAATTTAGGAAGCTCATCAAAATTTCTTGAGAAAGAAATTTTGATGAGCAACATTCATTTTGCATTTTAATTTTTGAATTTTGATTAATTTTTTATGAAGGGTTTTTCTTTAATTGAAATTCTCATTTACTTGGCCATTATTGCTTTAATTGTGGTGGTTTTGGCTAATTTTGCCATTAATTTTTTTTCCGCTAAAACCAAAGCTGAGACGATGCGGGAAGTAGAGCAAAATATGCGTTTCGCTCAAGAAAAAATGACTCGCACAATCAGGAATGCTGCAGGCATAAATTCTCCTATTTTTGGCAGTTCTGCTTCTTCTTTATCTTTGAGTATGGCTGATGGAGCCAAAGACCCCACTATTTTTCAGGTAAGCGGAGGGCAGCTGACTATCAAAGAAGGAGTAAGCAGTGCTGTGGCTATTACTTCTTCCAAAGTAAATGTTTCTTCCCTTACTTTTACCAATGTTTCCTATGCCGGAACAAAAGGCACAGTAAGAATAGAGATTACTATCGATTACAACAACCCTGCTAGCCAACCTGATTATCAGTATCAATTATCTGAATCTACTTCAGCAACAGTGCGTGGCAGACCTTAAAAAATGAAAAATTAAAAATGAAAAATGAAAAACGACAATGAAAAATTAAAAAAGAGTGGTTACATTGCTCTCACTACTGTTTTAATTCTCACAGCGGTGATGCTGATTATTGTTTTGAGTTTGAATTTAAACGCCATTTCTGAAAGCAAGATCGCTATTTCCGAAGAAGCAACTCATAAAGCCTTCTTCCTCGCTACTGCTTGCGCAGAAGATGCCCTCAGAAAATTAAAAGACAATACTAGTTATGGTGGCAATGAAACCATCGCCATAGGGAGCGAAAGCTGTTTTATTGAAACAGTAGAAGGATCCGGCAATGCTAATAGAATAGTGAAAACAAGAAGCACAGTAGGAGAGCATACGCGCAAAGTGAGAGTAGAAATTGCTACGGTTAATCCTGATACAGCGATTACTTCTTGGCAGGAGGTGGCGGATTACTGATCTTTATTTTATAATATTGTTATGAGCATATTTTTCACTCCACCTTTTGGTTTGAGCATTTCCGATAATACCATTGAAGTTTTGTGGGCAAAGAAAAAAGGTCGGGGAAAGTTTAAGGTGAAAAAGGCAAGAACTGAAATTCCTTCAGGGATTATTGAGGATTCTAAAATTTTAAATCGTCAAGTGCTTGCCCAATATTTAAACCGTGTATGGGAGAAAGCCAAGATCAAAATCCGTTCCGTGATTTTTGCCCTGCCGGAAGCAAAAACTTTCCCCTCCTCTTTTAGATTGCCTCTTTTTGAGGGAAAAGAATTGGAAGAAGCCATAGAATTGGAAGCTTTGTCCAGCATTCCTTATGAAGCAAGGGAAATTTACAGCGATTATAAAATTGTAAGCCGAGACAAAGACGGCCAGGATATTTTCTTTGTTGCCGCTCCCAAAACTTTGGTGGATGATTTTTTGAATTTTTTCCGTTTAGCCAAATTTATACCAGAAGTTCTGGAGATTGAATCCTTGGCTTTGGGCCGCATACTTATCAACCACGAAAAACTTCGCGATCCTCTTCTCCTTGCGGATATCGGCGCCCGCACCACTAATTTAACTATTTTTGACCAAAACGGCATCCAGGAATCAGTGACCGTGCCGATTGCCGGCAATCTCTTTACGGAAAAAATCATGCAGAAGTTAAAATACGATCAAAAGAAGGCGGAAATTTATAAAAGATCATATGGCTTAGACGAGAAAAAGCTTAAGGGGAGAATTATGCTTATTTTGCAATCTGCCATCCAGCCGCTTATTCAGGAAGCGAAAAAAACCATTGATTATTTTGAAAAAGAAAAAGGAAGAAAGATAAAAAATATTATTTTAACCGGCGGCTCCAGCGCTATGCCGGGATTAAAAGATTACTGGGAGGAAAATTTCGGAGTTTATACGGAAGTCAAAGAGCCTATATTTGGTGTAGCGGCGGGGTTGGCGATGCGGGGAATGAGCAAGAATTATAAAACTATGGATATAAATTTAATTCAATAAAAAGATTAAAACTATGCTCAAAATCAAAACCAAAGATAAAGGCTTCACCCTTATCGAACTGCTCATTGTCATTGCTATTATCGCCATTCTAATGGCTATTGTTATTGTGGCTATTAATCCGCCGCGTCATTTTGCTCGTGCCCGCAATGCCCAAAGATGGAACGATGTTAATGCAATTTTAAATGCTGTTTATCAATACACTGTTGATAACAACGGTTCTCTTCCCGCATCTATTACCACTACTCAGACAGAGATCTGCAAGACCGGGGCGGGAAGTTGCGCAGGTTTGATCGATCTTTCAGTGTTGACTACCGATGAAAAATATTTGCCATCCATTCCTTATGACCCTACAGGTGCTTCTACAAATGGCGCTGGTTATGAAATAAAGAAGAGCGCCAATAACAGGGTTACTGTTGTCGCCCCTGATGCCGAAGACGGCGAAACTATTACTGTTACCAGATAAGAAATAAACTCAAATCTCAAAACTCAAATCTCAAAATAAAGGCAGCCCACAAAATTTATCGCGATAAATTTTGTGGGCTTCTTAAATTTTGATTTTTGATATTTGATTTTTGATTTTTATTCTATTTCCATGTCCGAAGTAAATCCCAGTCCCTTTACTTCCCAGACAATTTCGTTATTTTCCGGGTTTAATTCAAAAATATGGCTTTTGCCAGGATCATTAATCAAATAATGATCATTTTTTAGTTTTATAATATTAGTGGGATAACCAAGCTTGATAGAGTCGGAATTATCCAATTTCCAGATGACTTCTCCCTCTTTGCTTACTTCATAAACTTCTTTTCTTTGGCGGTCTTCTAAAGTGAAATTTCCTTCTGGAGTTTCTGATACATGCTGGATCCATTTAGCATCAGGATTTTTCCATTCCCACAGAACTTCTTTAGTATCCCTTGCTACTTTGATAATTTTTTTATTAGTGGTATCCGTAATCAAAATACTGCCGTCAGCAAGTTCTCTGGCATGGGTATTGCCCATCAGTAATCCCTCTCCTGTCCCCATGGCGCCGGTTTTGCCGAATTGCCAAACTACCTCATTTGTTTTGGGGTCTACGATAATGACGCGGCGATTATTGCCATCATTAATTAAAATGCCGCCATCCTTGATTTGAAAAGCTTTGTCTGGAGCGTGTAAAAATCCTGGAGCATGACCAGGTTGTTCTCGCTTTCCATAGCTCCAAATGATATTTTTCTTTTCGCGGTCAATTTTTACCACTCGCTGTCCCTGAGCATCAGTAACTATGAGATTGCCATCAGGAGCAATACTGACATATTCTGCCACCCAGAATTGTTGTTCCCAGGGAAGGCGGGGATTGGAGCCGGAATATTCCCAGAAGATTTTTTTAGTTTCGCGATTAACTCCGATTACTCTGTTGTTGCTAAAATCTGCAATGAAAATATTTTCGAAAGGAGGTTCATTTTTTAGGGCAAGCTTCTTTTCTTCATCTTCCTTTTTCTTTTCATCGAGGCCTTCCTTCTGGTTAATTGGGATGATATCCTTTTTTGGTGTTGGAGCTTTCTTCTGATACCACCAAAATCCCAAGGAAAGAGATAATATTGCTATTCCTAAAATAATAAAGAAAAGAGGTTTTTTGGGCATTCTTTGTTTAATAATTTACCATAAAAAAAAGAGATTGGCGAGTAGGCTTTTTTGTCTTAAAATAAAAAATCTTGCTTTTTTAGCAAATAGAAATAAAAGTAAATTCCGACAACAATCTTTCACTTACAATTTTGATGAGGCTTTTTCTTTTAAAAAAGTGCATAATTTAATGAAAAATTATACAATTATATCAAATATATCAAATGACTCCCATAGATATTTTAATTTTGCTCTCCGCTTTTTTCATCGCCTCTGCTTTTTGGCCTTCTTTTGATGCCCCTTATCTTTTTACTCTCAAAGAGGTTTGCGAAAAAATGTTGAGATTGGCGAAGATCAAAAAAAATGATGTGGTTTATGAATTGGGAGCAGGAGATGGCAGAATGTTAATTTTAGCTTCTAAGAAATTCGAGGCTCAAGCAGTAGGCATTGAAAAAGTCCCTTTTATGTTTTTTCTCATTTGGCTAAAATTAAAATTTTTAAATCTTTCCCCTCGGCCTAAAATAATTTTTTCCAATTATAAAAAAGTGGATTTGTCGCCTGCGACCATAGTGACCATGTATCTGAGTCAAAAAGCAAACAATGATTTAGTGAAAAAATTGAAGAAAGAGCTTAAACCTGGAACAAGAATCGTTTCCCGTTATTTTTCTCTCCCTGGTTTGCGTCTTGCATCTTGGGATGAAAAAGACAACCTTCTTCTTTATTTAATATAATCTTTAGATTTTTTATTTTTTTATTTTGTGTTAAAATATAGTTGTGAAAAAAATAATCGGATTTCTTGCCGCTATGGTTATTTTAGCGCTTATAGGAGTAAGCAGTTTTTATCTATATAAAAACTATCAAAGAATTAAAGAAGAAAAGGCGGAAGAAGAAGCCCCCCTGTTTCAGGAGTTTCTTATTGGTGTTTATCCTCCGGGCAGTGGCCCGGGGTTTGGCATGCTACCGATATACAAGGATAAGTTTAAGGCTCAAGATCAAATAGCCATCGATTTTAGAAAAGTAAAAGAAAATGCCACTGTGGAAATAATAAGTTCAGACCAAAAAGGCAGTTCTTGGAGAGGTCCTTCTTTAAATCTTAAAATGGGGGATAATGGCTTTTGCTGTTTTTCTTTGCCTCCCACTTCTGGAATTTACGAAATCCAAGTAAAAAGAGAAGGAGAAACAATAGCGAGCAAAACCATCACTGTGGAATAATCTGTAGAGCCTGTTTTGTAAGTAGCCCGCCAATTCGGCGGGTCACTACGGGTGGACAAATTTTTTCTGATATGCTATAATTAAAATAGAATCAAGAGGGGGCTATTATTGCAAGTAGTAGTCTCTTTTGATTTTTCACTAAATGCTTAAAACAAAAACAAATGGATAATTTTATTGGCAAAATCTTAGAGAAAACTTTATTCCTTTGGCTTCCTATTTATATTGTTTACTTTTTTTCTGCCAAGCTTTTTGCTAAAGGCAAAGTTTGGGCAAGAGAAAGAATAAGAAAATAAATTAACCCCGCACCTTTTCTTACAGTGAATTTCAGATATGGATCATCATAGTTTCGCTATTGGAAAAGGTGCGTGGTTTTTTGTTATAATAAAAATATTAAGTATTAAAAATAAACAAAATGTCCAAAACCCAAGAAAATTTATTAAGGGCCTTTGCCGGTGAATCCATGGCCCGCAACAAATATACTTTCTTTGCCTCACAGGCGAAAAAAGAAGGCTATGAGCAGATTGCTGCGATTTTTTTAGAAACTGCGGACAATGAAAAGGAGCATGCTAAAAGGATTTTATCTTTTATTGAAAGGGAAGTGAAAGCCAACTGGGATTTCGGCGGACATAAAGCAGGGGATACTGCTGCTAATTTGCAAACCGCTATTGCTGGTGAACATTATGAATGGACAGATATGTATCCTTCTTTTGAAAAGGATGCTAGAGAAGAGGGGTTAGATGAGATCGCTGTTTTTTTTAAGGAAGTAGCAGAAGTGGAAGAAAAACATGAGGAGCGTTATAAAAAACTATTAGGGAATCTACAGGGAGGCAGAGTTTTTAAAAAAGATACAGAGGTAAAATGGAAGTGCCGCAATTGCGGCTATATCCATACTGGCAAAGAAGCGCCCAAAGAATGCCCCGCCTGCAAACATCCTCAAAGTTATTATGAGTTATTCTGTGAAAACTACTAAAAAAAACAAGAAGAAAGCGCTCAAACAAAATCCAAAAAAAAGAAAAAAAGAAAGGGTTGCTTATAAAAAAATCACTTTTCCCATTATTGATATGGATTGTCTAACCTGCGCTTTTGCCATAGAAAAAGATCTTTTATCGGCTTACGGCATAAAATCGGCGGGAATAAATTTTGGATTGGGCAAGGCGACAGTGGAATATGAAAAAAAAAAAATTTCTTTGAAAGAAATTGAGGAAATAATTAAAAACAGTGGTTACACCGCTATCCTTCCGATTTAGAGGAAAATAAAGAAATGTTATAATAAGGCCATTATGCCCTGTAGTAGAATTTCAAAAAGATTATGTTCTACTATGTCTATATTTTAGAAAGCAAGAAGAATGGCAACCTCTATACTGGATACACGAATAACCTAAAAAAGAGGTTAGTAGAACATAATCGAGGGTTAAATTTTTCTACAAGACCATATAGGCCATGGAAAAATAATCTACTATGAGGCATGCCTGGGTAAACAAGATGCAGAAGGAAGGGAAAAATACCTAAAAACAACCCAAGGTAAAAGATTGATTAAACGCAGGATCAGGGAATATTTGTATAAAAAATTTAATTTTTGAAATTTCACTACAGGGAATGAGTAAAATAATTAAAATTCGTCTGCATGGCCGCGGCGGTTTGGGAGCAAAAACCGCTGCACAGTTTATTGTGGAAGCGGCAATCATGCGGGGAAAATATATTCAAGCTTATCCTGAGTTTGGACCGGAAAGATCAGGCGCTCCTACCAGGGCTTTCGTGAAAATTGCCGATTTTCCCATTAAATCTCATGAGCCCATTACTTCTCCGGACATCATTTTGGCTATTGATCATAATTTAATTTTAGACCCTCAAAATTTAGCCGCGGTTTTGATTGGTGATTGCAAAGAGGCAGTTTATATTTTTAATAGTCACGAAGAGCCAGGAGATTTAAAAAAAAGACTAAAGATCAAGGGTAAAGTTTATACTGTTGATGCCACTGCCATTGCTATAGAGGAAATGAAGGAAAACCGACCCAATACCCCTATTTTGGGAGCTTTAATAAAAATTACTAATGTCGTGCCATTATCTAGTCTTTTAGAAGTGGTAGAGAAAAGATTTGGCAAGAAACTGGGGAAAGAAGGAGCGCAAAGAAATATTAATGCTATTAAGCGGGCTTATCGAGAAACGAAAATTTAACTTTCAATCCTAAACCGAAGACCATAAACCTTAAACTATAAACTACGAGATATGTCCGATAAAAAACAAAAAATTTTGCCAGGCGGAATTATGACCCAAAAAGATACTAGTTTGGCGAATAAAACTTGTTCTTGGCGAACGCAAAAACCGATTTGGCTTCCTGAAAAATGCATCCATGATTTACTTTGCGTGCATTTTTGTCCGGAAAGAGCCATCAAGGCAAAAAATGATAAAATGCAGGGTTTTGATTATACCTATTGTAAAGGCTGTGGAATTTGCGAAGAAGTTTGTCCGGTGAAACCCAAAGCCATTAAAATGGAGGATGAAAAATGAAACGAAAAATGATTCCTCTTACCGGCGCTCATGCGGCAGCAGAAGCAATGCGGCAAATCAATCCTGCCGTAGTTGCTATTTATCCCATTACCCCTCAAACGCCTATCATTGAAAGATTTGCGGAAATTGTTGCCGATGGAGAAGCGGATGCGGAGCTTGTTTTGCCAGAATCAGAACATTCTGCTTTATCCATAGCCCAAGGAGCGCAAACAGCGGGCGTGAGGGCGATGACCGCTACCGCCTCTCAAGGATTGGGTTATATGTGGGAGATCTTACCTGTAACGAGCGGTCTCCGTTTGCCGGTTTTAATGAATATTGCCACCCGTGCTCTTTCCGCGCCATTAAATATCCACTGCGACCATAGCGATGCGATGAATTGTCGCGATTTGGGCTGGCTGCAGTTTTTTTGCGAAAATCCCCAAGAGGTTTATGATTTTAATTTTTTAGCGTTGCGCATAGCCGAACACTCAAAAGTTTTATTGCCCGCTATGGTTATTCAAGACGGTTTTGTTACCTCCCATTGTGTGGAAAATATGGAATTAATTCCTGATCAAGCAATCAAAAAATTCATCGGCGAATATAAAAATCCTTATCCTCTTTTGGATACAGATCATCCGGTCGCTTACGGATCTTTGATGCTTCCCGATTACTATCAGGAAAGCAGAATACAGATGCAGAAAGCGATGCGGCAAGCTTTAAAGATTTATCCTAAAATCGCCAAAGAATTGCAAAGAATTACCAAGCGTTCCCACCCTCTCTTCGAGAAGTATCATTTAGAAGATGCCAAAGCGGCGATTGTGGTTTTAGGATCTACCGCTGGAACGGGAAAGGCAGTGGTTGATCGTTTGCGCAAACAAGGAAAAAAAGTGGGCTTATTAAAACCCTCTTTATTTCGACCCTTTCCTTATGAAGAAATTGCCCAAGCGTTATCGGGCTTAAAGACGATTGCTGTTTTGGATCGTTCCCTCTCTTATGGCGCTTACCCACCTCTTTATGGAGAAATTTTGCAAAGTTTGTCTTTCTTCGCTAAAAAACCAAAAATAGGTAGTTTTGTTTTTGGCTTAGGAGGCAGAGAAATTTACGAAAAAGACATTGAAAAAATATTTAAAGATTTACTGCAAGGAAAAATTAAAGAAGGCCTCCAGTTTATTGGTTGATAATTAGAAATTAATCTTTTTTTGGGTTGGCAGAAATTTTTGTGAAGCATCCCTCCTCGCCAACTCGGCGGCTCGGGCTCCCTCCCGGCCCTCCATTTCACAAAAATCTCTGCCAACCCCTCTAGGAAAATTAAACAATCCAAAATGAATTTACGAGAATTAGCGCAAAAACCAAATAAATTATCCTCAGGACACAGAACTTGTGCCGGCTGCGGCATTCCCATCATTATTCGCACCGTGCTCGCCGCGATTGATCAGCCGGTGGTAGTAGCGAATTCCACCAGTTGTTCTGAGGTTACTACTACTATTTATCCTCAAAATGCTTGGAAAGTGCCTTATATTCACAGTGCTTTTGGCAATACAGCGGCAGTGATTTGCGGGGTGGAGCGTGCTTATCAATACTTGCGCAAAAAAAGAAAAATTTCCAAAGATATAAAATTTGCGGTTTTCGCGGGAGATGGCGGGAGCTACGATATTGGTTTGCAAGCTTTGTCCGGAGCTATTGAGAGAGGCCATAATTTTCTTTTTGTCTGTTATGACAACGGCGCTTATATGAATACGGGAAATCAGCGTTCTGGAGCAACGCCCAAAGGTGCTGCTACCTCCACCACCCCGCTTGGTAAAAAAAGTTTTGGCAAGCCCGAAGAACGGAAAAATTTTGTAGAAATCATCACCGCTCACAATCCTCCTTATGTAGCACAATCTGCTGTGCATCATTGGGCAGATTTGGTTTATAAAACACAAAAAGCTGTTTCTAAAATTGGCCCCACAGTATTGAATGTGCTGATGCCTTGCACCTTAATGTGGAAATTTCCTACCAATCAAACAATAAATGTTTCCAAGTTAGCGGCAGAAACATGTTTTTGGCCATTATATGAAATTGAGGAAGGGAAATATAAGGTAAATTACAAGCCCGCAAAAAAACTTCCCTTGCAGGAATTTTTCAAGAAGCAAAAGCGTTTTTCTCACCTGTTAAAACCAGAAAATACCGAATTACTGCAGGAGATTCAGGAAAAAATAGATGCTAATTGGGAAAGATTGTTAGAGGAAGAGAGTCGCGATTGACGATTTTAAATGCCTTAGCTATACTAGAATAATTACTTTTAAAAATATTTAAACCCATGGCCGAAGAAAACAAAACCAATCCCTACTTAACAGCAGGCGCTATTGTGGTAACAGGAATGATCATTGCTGGCGCTGTGATTTACACCAACAAGATAAAGACAAATCAGCAATTAGCTAAAGTGCAGGTGCCGGAACAGGAGCAAGCACAAAACCAGGACCAGAATCAACCAAAACCAGAAGAGCCCCAAAAAGTAGATGTCAGTGCTGATGACGATGCGGTGATGGGGGAGGAAAGTGCCAAAGTAACTATTATTGAATTTTCTGATTTTCAATGTCCTTTTTGTGGCAAATTCCATCAAGAAACATTTCCTCAGATTAAAAAAGATTTTGTTGATCAGGGAAAAGTAAAATTTGTTTATCGCGATTACCCTCTGCCTTACCACTCTATGGCACAAAAAGCAGCAGAAGCAGCAGAATGTGCAAAAGAGCAAGGCAAATTTTGGGAAATGGCGGATAAAATTTTTGCTAATACTGAAACCCTAAGCGTAGAGGAACTGAAAAAAATCGCCAAGGAATTAGATCTGGATACTTCAGCGTTTGATTCTTGTTTAGATTCGGGAAAATATAAAGAAGAAGTAGCAAAAGATGTGAGCGATGCCACAAGTTATGGCGTACAAGCCACCCCCACCTTTTTCATCAATGGCAAAAAAATAGAAGGCGCTCTTCCTTATACTTCCTTTAAGCAAGCAATTGAACAAGCTTTGAACGAAGCAAAATAGAGATTTGCGTTGCCATTAAAAAATCCGACGAGCTCGTCGGATTTTTTAATATTAGAATTGAGAATTAGAAATTTTTACTCGTATCTTAATGCTTCAATGGGGGAGAGGCGTGCCGCTTTTCTCGCCGGATATAAGCCAAAAATCAAGCCGATGGCAAAAGCAACAAAAAAGCCTCCGAGAATTGCCTGCAGGGGGATAACAAAAGTCCAAGCAGTGTAACCAAAAGTTTGAATGCCCAAGGTGATGACAAAATTCAAAAGGACTCCCAAAATAATGCCTGCTGTTCCTCCAATTGCTGTAAGGGTGATGGACTCGGCTAAAAATTGCTTTAAGATATCTTTGTTTCTCGCTCCTACGGCTTTACGCAGTCCTATTTCTCTTGTTCTTTCCGTTACCACTACAAGCATAATGTTCATAATGCCCACTCCTCCTACTATTAAAGAGATAGCGGCAATAAGAGAAAGAAGAAGAGTAAGGGTATTGGTTACAGTGCCCAAGATTTCTGTGGCTTCTGCTTGGCTGGTCACTTTGAAATCATCCTTGGCGGGATTGTTTTCCGGATTATCAATGCGGTGATTGATGCGGATAGCATCATAGATTTCCTGCACTGTGGCGTCAATTTCTTTTTCCGATTTTGCTTTGGCGACAATGAAGGTTAAATGGTTAATGCCCAAAAGGGTTTTCTGAACCGTGGAATAAGGGATATAGGCAAAATCATCTAATCTTTGAAAAGCAATGGTGCCTTGTTCTTCCAAAACGCCGATGACTTGGAAATTTGTTTTTTTGATTTTTACTTTTTTCCCCACGGGATCCTCGTCTTCAAATAAATCTTCCGCCAATCCCTTTCCCAAAACCACTACCCTGCTTTGCGATTTTATTTCCTCTTCTGTGAAAAATCTTCCTTTTTCAGGATAAGCGTTGTTGATTTCCTGATAAAAAGGGGAAACGCCCATAAATGTAATTTTAGTGTCGATATTTTTATGAACTAACTGACCAGATCCCGTCACATAAGGACAGGCGAATTCAATGCCGGGCAATTTTTCTACGGTTTCGAGGTCTTTTTCTTTGAGAGCAGTAATATTAATGCCAAACGCTTCTTCGGGAAGTCCTTTTTTATCCCAAGCGCCCGGCTCAATGTAAATGGTATTAGCTCCTAAAAAAGAGATTTGTTTTAAAATGAGCGCCTGGGCCCCCCTGCCTATGGCGATAATCAAGATCACCGCCGCCACGCCGATAACAATACCCAGCATAGTTAAAAAAGTGCGGATTTTATTAGTGCGCAGATTAATAAAGGAGATGTTGAGGATTTCTTGTATTCTCATTTTATAAATTCTCCGTTTCTGGCAATGCGCTGGCGGGATACTTTTTCGTCTTTGACCAGCTTGCCGTCATGTAGGTGCAATATTCTTTTGGCGTGTTCCGCGGTGTAAGTTTCATGAGTGACTAGAATAATGGTATGACCTTGGTTATTGAGAGTTTGCAGGACATCCATAATTTCTTGTCCGGATTTGGAATCCAGATTTCCTGTGGGTTCATCGGCAAAAATAATTTGAGGATTATTTACTAATGCTCTGGCAATAGCTACCCTTTGTTGCTCTCCGCCAGAAAGCTGATTGGGAAGGTGATTAGCGCGGTGCGCAAGGTTGACTTTGGCAATTGCCTCAAGAGTTTTTTCTTTTTCTAATCTTCCTTTTATTCCTGCATATTGAAGAGGGAGCCGAACATTGTTGAAAACAGAAGTGCGGGGCAAAAGATTAAAGGTTTGGAAAATAAAACCAAGTTTTTTATTGCGGATGCGCGCTAATTCATCATCAGATAAATCAGAAATACTTTGTCCTTCTAATTTGTAGGTGCCGGCGCTGGGGCGATCTAAAAAACCCATAATGTGCATTAAAGTGGATTTGCCTGAACCAGAAGGACCCACAATAGCAACAAATTCTCCTTCAGTAATTACAAAAGAAACTCCATCTAAAGCGCGAGTGATATTTGGAGCTTCTCCGTAATATTTTTTTAAATCGCGAGCTTCGATCATTTTTTTACAAAAGTAATCACTTCCTGGCCTTCAATTAATCCAGATACAATCTCTATTTTTCCTCCTTCACCTAGTAAACCGCTTACGACATTAACATCTTTAATTTCTCTATTCTCTTTTATCTGGACATATTTTTGGCCGTTTTTTTCTTTGACCGCCCGAACGGGAATAGCCAAGACATTTTTTTTGCTGGCAGTGAGAATAGAGATATCCGCGGTCATCCCGGATTTTACGGGAAGATTTTCCGGATTATCAAAAGAAACTTTTGCTTTGTAATAAATAACATCTTGTATTTTGGTTGCTGCTTCATTCACGGCGATAATTTGTCCTTTGAAGATTTTGTCGTCGCCAAAAGCATCCAGAGTAATTTTTGCTTCTTGTCCTATTTTTATTTTGGTTATATCTGCTTCTGGAATGTCAGCTTCTACTATTGTTTCTCCTGATTGCAAGTTGAGGAGAGGGGAGGAAACTGGTAAATATTCTCCTTCATCTTGGGTAATTTTTCCTATTTTGCCGCTAAAAGGCGCTTTCATTACAGCTTTATTGTAATTTGCCTGCGCTAACTCTAGTCCTGCGCGCTGATAAGATACTTGGTTAATGAGGGTGGATTTGTCGGGGAGGGTGGAAGCGGCGATTTTTTCTTGTAATGTTTTTAAGGCACTCTCTCTTTCTCTTTGGGCAAAGTTTTCATCTGCTTCGGCTGTCTTTTTAACGGAAGTCAAGGTTTCCTGTGCTGATTTATAAGCATTATAAGCAGAAGTGAGAGTGCGCTTTGCTGTTTCCACAGTGGATTGAGGGGTGGTAGTGCTCGATTCATTGTGTTCGATTTGCACTTGCTCGTAATATTTTTTTGTGTCTTGCCAATAATCGTAAGCATTTTTCACTTCTGTTTTGGACGCAGTGATTTTTTTGGCGTTTTTCATTTTTATATCTTCCAAATTTTTAACAGCATTGTCATAGGCAGTTTGGTAAACTTTAAGATTTTCATCCTGAGCAATTTTCAGCGCCGCTTGGGCTTGTTTTAACATTGCCTGAGCTTGAGCAATTTGCATCTTTAGATCTTGAGCATCAAGAGTAGCTAAAATTTGTCCTTTCTTAACTTCTTCTCCTTCAGAAACTTTAATTTCTTTAACGATACCGGGTAAGGCAAAAGACAGGTTTGCATCTTTTTCTTTTCGGACCGTGCCGGTAACGGAAACTATCTGCTCAAGATCTTCCCTTCCTATTCTCTCCGTGAGCATCTCCGGTTCTTTTTCTCTTTTGATGAAAAACCAATGACCAAAAACTCCTGCTAGTAAGATGAAGACTGCAATGATAATGAGAAAGTTATGTCTTTTCATAATTATATTGTAACATCAATTAATTCCCAATTTCCAATTACCAATTTCCAATTTCCAATAAAATATCCAATTCCCAATTTTCAATTTTTAAATCAAATTTTTGGATTTTTTGGCATTGGACATTAGGAATTTTATTAGAAATTGGAAATTAGGAATTAGAAATTTTTTTTACTATTCGTTTTGCTTTTTTATTTCCGTAAATAACTCTTAGGATATATCCCATTCCTAAAATACCAATAGCATCTACGCCTACATCCCGCAATCTTCCTTCCCTTCCTATTACAAACTTTTGATGCCATTCATCAGAAAGGGCATAAAGCAGAGAAAAAATTACGCTGAGGATTAAACTTGTTTTCCAAGAGAGGTCGTGAGTAAGAAAAGCACGGAAAAGAAGAAAAGTGAGAATAGCAAACACAAAAGCATGAGCCAATTTTCTCAAGGCAAAATCCCATTCTTCATCAAGGCCGCTTTTTAATTCCGGTAAAGAAGAGAAATAAAAAATCAAACCTGCCCAAAGAATAACAGAGGACCAAGCTATCAGGAAAGTCAGTGATTTGCTCTTTTTTTTCATTTTTATCATTGTATCATTTCTTATTTTTTCTGTCTTGGTGAAAAAACAAAGCCGCTTAATTAGCGGCCAAAAATTAGTTAAGCTACTTTGTTTGTCAAGTGGAGGAAAGGCCCTACTTTAGTTTTGTTTTCACTATTTTTACAATTTGCGCAAAAACTTTAGGATATTCATTAGCCAGCTGTGCGAGGATTTTGCGATCTAATTCAATTTTAGCTTTTTTTAATCCAGCGATAAATTTGCTATAAGTTAAATCGTGCGTTCTTACCGCGGCATTGATTTGCACTTGCCAAAGTTTTCTTTGCTCGCTTTTTTTCTTGCGGCGATCGCGAAAAGCGTAACGGCCGGCGCGCAACATTGCTTCTCGCGCTCTTTTGATGGAAGATTTGCGGCGATGACGAAAACCTTTTGTATATTCCAAAAGATGCCTTCTCCTTTTAAGATGCATTACGCCGCGTTTTATTCTCACCATGAAATTGGTTGAAATTAAAATTTATAAGGAATTTGTTTTTTGATTTTCTTAAAATCCTCTTTGCTTACTGCGCGATCTTTCCTTCTTGCTCTTTTAGCTTTGCTGGGGCGACGCGCCAAAAAATGATCTTGCGTGGAATATCTTCTCAAGATTTTCTTTTTTTTGGTAATTTTAAACCGCTTAGCCGCGGCTTTTCTGGTTTTTAACATATTTTTCTCCTGTGGAACTCACGATTACTGAAAGTCCAAAGGGCGAAGAAGAAATTTCGTTTTCCAGCTTAACCTGACCCAAATTCTGGATAAATTTTTGTAAATTTTCTTTCGCCAATCCCTTATGAGCTTTTTCGCGCCCTCTTAAGATGAGGTCGATTTTCACTTTATGCCCCTCGCTTAAAAACTTTTTTGCTTGATTTACTTTCAAATTAAAATCGTGTTCCTGGGTTCCAATTTTAATGCGCACTCCCTTTACTTCTATTTTCTTTTGAGCTTTCTTGGCTTTTTGTTCTTCTTTTTCCAGCTGATAGAGAAATTTTCCAAAATCCAGAATCTTACAGACCGGCGGCTGAGCTGAGGGAGATATTTCTACTAAATCCAGGCCCTTGTCTTGGGCTAAGCGCAGCGCCTCCCTTGTTTCCACAATGCCTACTTGCTTCCCTTGCTCGTCTATAAGCCGCACTTTTTGAACACGAATCTGATAATTTTTGCGAAAGAATCTTTTGGGTTTAGTAATTTTTAGATTAATTAAGAATTAACTATCCACATTATAAGAAACAAAAATTGTCCGGTCAAGGATATAAATAATGCAAAATGCAAAAAATCAAAATGCAAAATTTAGGAAGTTCACAAAAATTCCTAAATTAGGAATTTTTGTGAACCACATTAATTTTGAATTTTGAATTTTGAGATTTGAGTTTTTAAATGGAGATGGGGGGAATTGCACCCCCGTGTAAAAAGATTTCCCTTTTTGGTTCTACAAGCTTAGTTTGTTTGGATTTACTATTTGGGAAGCACAAAAACAAACAAATTAACTTCCCAAACGACTTGTTAATTTTCAATTAAGGACTACAAGTTTTGTCCTTAATCTATCCTCATCATTGACACCAGCGACCGCCTATGAGGAATGAACGGGCTGATGGCCGAAGCTTAAATTAAGCTGCAGCGAATGCAAAGCAAGGAACAAACGCTTGCGCGAGTGTTCTTACTTTGTTTACAAGAGTTTTGGCACTTGTAAGTTTCGCAGCTTTTTACGAAGATCTGCTCTTCGGCTTGCCTTAAAAAAGAAAATTCTTTTTAGCGATGCTTAGCATCCCCAAAAAGATAATTCAAAATTCAAAAATCAAAAGTCAAAAGTATAAACTAAATTCGAAACTCGAATATCGAAATTCGAAATCCCGATTTTATCGAGGACTCTCGATCATATCGGAGCAAATTCGAAATTCGAATTTTCCAATGTTC
>FWPV01007388.1_pt1 | contig 19987 bp, 21 predicted proteins | sample 2228371 | NCBI WGS metagenome assembly FWPV01 (sample SAMEA103939776, study PRJEB20133) | metagenome | reverse complement strand
CGAGCCCGCTGCCCACCGTCAGCCCCTCCACCCGCGCATGCAGCTTCTTCACGAACGCACCGGCGATCTCTTCGTGGAGGTAGAGGCGCTTCACCGCGGTGCAGGTCTGCCCGGCGTTGTAGAAGCGGCCGCGGACGGCGCCGGCCACGGCGGCGTCCAGGTCGGCGTCCCGCCAGACGACCATCGGGTCGGAGCCGCCGAGCTCCAGGGAGACCTCCTTCAGGCTCGATGCGGCGAGCTCGCGGACGCGGTACCCCGTGGCGGTATCCCCGGTGAACGCGATGCGGCGGATCGCGGGGTGGCGGACGATCGCCTCCCCGACCACGCCGCCCCTCCCCGTCACGACGTTCAGCACGCCGGGGGGGAGACCGCCCCGCTCCAGGATCGCCGCCAGACGGAGCACGGTGAGCGGCGCCTCGGAGGCGGGCTTGAAGATCATCGCGTTCCCGGCGAGGAGCGCCGGCGCGACCTTCCAGCCCATGATGATCGCGGGCATGTTCCAGGGGATGATCGCCCCGCAGATCCCGATCGGCTCGCGGATCACCACCGCGTCGCTCGATCCCCCGAGATGCAGCAGGTCGCCGTGCACGGCTGCGGAGATGCCGCCGTAGAACTCCAGGATGTTGGCCAGGCCGCGTAGCTCGTCGGCGGATTCGCCGATCGGTTTCCCCTGCTCGCGGGTGAGCAGGCGGGCGAGGTCTTTGTGCTCTTCCCGGATCATCGCAGCCGCCCGCAGGAGCACCTTCCCCCGCTCGCGGACGGTCCGCGCGGACCAGCCCGGAAATGCCTCTTCCGCGGCGTCCACCGCGGCATCCACGTCCTCTTCCGTCCCCTGGGGCACCCGGTCCACCGCTTCGCCGGTTGCGGGATTGACGACCGGGATCCAGGCCCCGCTGGATGAGGGCAGCTCCTGGCCTCCGATCCGCATCTGCATGCAGGTACCCTCAGCGGGAACCTATAAGAATCCCTGCCCGAAGGGGAGAGAATACCCCCGCCCAGGTACGCGGGCTTCCTTCCCATGGGGACCGGGCGGCGGGATGGAAGGTCGTGGACGAGAACGGATCCCTGTTTTATACACCTTGGTGTATGATTTCTATCTGTAACCTGTGGACTAGACCGTATGATACGTCCCGGGTATCTCGAGATCGTCGGTCCGTACAATCTATGGAGAGGGGACGTGGCAACGGGCATCCCCCGTGACGCCTACGTAGACACGATCCGTGGGACACTCGCCGTGCCTGGCATCATCATGTGCGTCACCGGGGGTCCGGCGAGCCGGAAAGACCTTCATCTGCCGGCAACTTCTCTCGGCATTGGTGGCTTCGGGATCGTCGCGGGAGCAGACGCTCTACGTCAACCTCGAGGAGCCGTTCCTGCAGCCTGCCCTCTCCGTTCGGCTCCTGGACGATCTTTATGAGACGTACCGTCACTACCTCAACCCGGGGGACCCCTGCTACATCGTCCTGGATGAGGTCCAGAACATCCCTGGCTGGGAGAAGTGGGTGCGAATGATGCTCGAGCGATCGGAGCCTGCGTGATCGTGGTCACGGGATCGTCGTCCAGGATCGTGCAGCAGGAGCTGGCCACCGTGCTGACCGGGCGGTACATCGAGGTGAGGGTCTATCCACTCAGTTTCCGGGAGTTCCTGACGTTCAGACAGGTCAGGATCGAGAACCTCGACATCCGGGAGAAGGAACTGACGCAGCGCTTCTCCGAGTACCTGGAATTCGGGGGATTCCCGACGGCGGTCTGTACGGATCGGCTGCAGATGCGCAGGGAGTTCTTAAAAGACCTCTTCGATTCCATCGTAACGAGGGATATTGGCGCCCGGTACGGGCTGCGGCGCATCCAGGCGCTGAAAGCCGCGGCAGTCCTCCAATTCCAGAGCATCCCCGCACCGGTAAGCGTGCAGGAGCTCTCCCGGGCCCTCAGGGCCGCCGGCACGGCGCTCTCTCCCACGACTGTGAACGGATTTCTGGCATATTTCCAGGAGAGCCTCCTCTTCGCGTTCGTGCCCATCTTCTCGTACAAGGCAAAGGAGCGGATGCAGTATCCAAGAAAGGCGTACTGTGTCGATACGGGCCTTGCCAACGCCGCCATCCTGCGTTTCTCGGAGAATGCGGGAAGGATGGCGGAGAATGTCGTTGCCATGGAGCTCTTCCGGAGGTACGGTCCTGAAAATGTGTTCTACTGGAAGGGCGAGGGAAAAGAAGTCGATTTCGCCGTCGTCAGCGATGCGAGGCCCCGACTGCTCGTCCAGGTGGCGTGGACGCTGGATGCCGTGAAGACGAAAGAGAGAGATACAGGGGCTTGCCGCTGCGATGAAAGAGTTCGGGAAAATTGACGCTCTCATTCTCACCGCCTCCGGAGGCGTGGGGGCGGCCCCGATACCGGGCATCCGGCACCAGAGCACCTGGCGCTGGCTTCTTGGAGAATCCGACGCCTCGAACAGCGATCTCCCTGATGATCCGGATTTATCAGGCGAATGTGCTGCGCGTTGAATTCCCCTTTGAAAATCGCTCCTCATGGCGATCGGTTCGATCCGGGCCGCTATCGTTGGACTGCGCTGGAATCGGACTCACGGGATCCGGGGCCGTGCCGATAATTTTTCTTGAAAAGTAAAGGCCTGGACGCTCGATGGAGAAACCGCCCCTCTACTTGACAGAAGATGAAGGAAAGGACACCTCTTGGTCCACCTTATCCGCGAGCATCCCTATCCATACCTGTAATGTGCACGTGCCCGATAGAGGGTGGATAATCTGGCTCTGTCGAGATCCTGATCGAGGTTGACGGATTTCTGGCGTTCTCAGGGGAGGGGGCGAGACCCCTCTCACACTTTCGTACGATAGAGAGGCTTCCATCGGTATTCGCAATCCCACACAGGCCTATCGCACTATTCCCCTCCCCCCTCGGGGAGGGGAGGGAGCGGCCCGGAACGGGCCGCGGGGAGGGGAGAACCGGATCATCGATAGAGTATCTGTGGAACGGATATAAATGCGCCGGAGGGCTTTTCTTCAGAGCGGATAATTTGGCTGCATTAAAACCTCGCGCGCCTCGTTCAAAATCCGGAGTTGTTCTGCCATGCACGTCGCCATCTTCCGCCATGCGGAGAACGAGGCGGGCGGCATCTTCGACACCCCGGTCCGGGAGAAGGGATTGGCCTTTGAATACGTACGGCTTTTATGAAACGGGAGAGGTTCCCGACCTTGACGACAGCCACCTCCTCTTCATGGGCGGCCCGATGAGCGTGAACGGCGGGCGGGAGTACCCGTACCTCGCAGAGGAGAAGACACTCATCCGGAGCGCCATTGCGAACGGGAGCCCGGTGCCCGGGATCTGCCTGCCCAGCTCATCGCCTCGGCGCTGGGCGGCCGGGTCCGAGGACGAGACTCCGTGGAATGCGGTTGCTGCAAGGATTATACGCGGGAGGCGATATACTGTCTGCCGGGGTTGATGCATGGCTGACCGCGCTCTTCAGGCCGTTTACCTGATCGGCCTGATCGCGGGATCCGCGATCCGGCTCTACTATGGCCGGCGGGCCCGGGAGAGGCGCATCGCCGTCCGCCGCGAGACCCGGCTGGACAGAGCCCTCCTGAACCTGCCGCTGTTCGGCATGATCCTCATACCCCTCTCCTATATATTCACGCCCTGGCTGGATTTTGCGGATTACTCCCTGCCCGGCTGGAGCGGGGGGACGGGCGCGGCAATCTTTGCCGCCGCCCTGATCCTCCTGTGGAGGTCGCAGGCCGATCTCGGGGCCTGCTGGACGCCGGTCCTCCTCCTTGTAGAACACCACAGACTTGTCACCCGGGGTGTCTACCGGTACATCCGCCACCCCATGTACGCCGCCCACTGGCTGTGGGCGATAGCCCAGCCCCTCCTCCTCCAGAACTGGATCGCAGGACCTGCCATGTTCCTGACGTTCCTCCCCCTCTACCTGGTGCGGGTCGGGCGCGAGGAGGAGATGCTGCTCGAGGAGTTCGGCGAGGACTACCGCGTCTACATGCACCACACAGGAAGGCTCCTCCCCCGCCTCTGGAGATAGAGGTCATCTGGCATCCATTGGGGGACTGGAGAACAGGCCGTCCGGGCGTCCCGAGGTCCACGGTGATGGATCGGGTCATGGCGGAGGGGATCCTGGCGATCGGGAAGGCGTATCGCCTGCCCGCATCTCCTTTTCGAGAAGAGAGAAGGCTGCCGGGGTCGACCCCTCGCCCTGCGATCCCGCTCTCACCCTCTCCGGCAGGGCGGGGATTCTCAGCCCCGGGGCACCCCGCCGCGGATGAAGCAGGAAGGGTCTTCGGCCAGGTAGTCCCCCGTGAGCGCGTGCACTCTCCCGCGGCACCCGCCGCAGAGCGTGCGGTAGCGGCACTCCCCGCAGCGCCCGGAAAGCAGCGTCTCGCGTTCGCGGAGGTCACGGAAGATGGGAGCGTCCGCCCAGATCTCGGGGAACGGGGTCGTGCGCACGTTGCCGCAGCTCGCCTCCAGGAAGGGGCAGGGCCAGACCTCGCCGTCCGGCTTGATGTAGACGAACCCCCGCCCCGCCGAGCAGCCGTGGAAGACCGTCTCGGCGAACCGAAGGGGGAGTCCGCCGCGGATCCCGCCCCGCTCCAGCAGGAAGGGCCAGTACTGGGGGCCGGCGACCGGTTCCAGGATCGCCCCCGAGGACGCCTGCGCCCGGGCCATGCAGCGGATCAGCCGTTCGTTGGCGCCGAGGTCGAGCGCAGCGCTGCGGATCTCCTGCCCCCTTCCCACGGGGACCAGCTGGTACATCAGCAGGATCGCCGCCCCCAGTTCGTCGACGAGCGCCATCAGGCGGTCCATCTGCCCCATGTTGTACTCCATCGCCGTGATGTTGATGTGCAGCAGGATCCCCGCCTCCCGCAGCGCCCGCATGCCCCGCACGGCGGCCTCGAAGGAGCCGGGCACCCCCCGCACGCGGTCGTGGGTCGCCGCGTCGGGCCCGTCCAGGCTCACCGCCGCGATCGCCACGCCGTTCCGCCGCAGGCGGCGGGCGACGGCGTCGTCCACCAGGGTGGCGTTGGTCGCCAGGGTGTTCGCGAACCCGAGGGCCCGGGCATAGGCCAGGAGCTCGAAGAGGTCGGGGCGGAGCAGCGGCTCCCCGCCCGTGAAGGCCATCATGCGGAACTCCGGCACCCCGGCCAGGTCGCGGAGGAGGCGTTTTCCCTCGTCCGTCGTCAGCTCGCCGCCCGCCCGCCTTCCCGCCGAGAGGTGGCAGTGGACGCAGCGGAGGTTGCAGGCGGCGGTCATCTCCCAGACCGGGTGGGAGGGAAACCCGATGCAGCCCATGCCCCGGGAGCCGGCGGCCCCGGGGAGGCACCGCAGCCCGTAACACGCCATCCAGTGCGGCAGCCTCCTCCAGCGGGCGAGCGCGCCCGCCAGCAGCGCGGCTCCCACCTGCCGCAGGATCAGCCCCGGCGGCCACCAGAGGGGCAGCACCTGCCGCCGGGGACGCTCCCCCCACTCCGCCCTCCACTCATCCATGCAGGCCCACCGCCCAGAATCCCAGGATGTAGGCTGCGGTCGTGCCCAGGTTCACCGCGATGGTCCCGGCGCAGAGGCGGTCGAGAGCCGCCCGCTCCTGCCAGCGCCCCCGCAGCACCTGCACGGCCAGGATCAGCGAGAGGAGGAGGACGGGGAGGTGGATGTACAGCGCCTCGCGGGGCGCTCCCTGGCGGATGGAGAGGAGCACCGCCATCACGCCCGACAGACTGACGAGCCCGTAGAGGCGCGACGCCCTCTTCCGCCCCATCCGCACCGCCAGGTTTGCCTTCCCCGCCGCCCGGTCGGCCGGATAGTCCGGGAACTCGTTGAGCAGGATCACGTTGAAGATGGTCAGCCCGATGGGGACCGTCATCCAGCCGACGAACGGCGGCATGGCCCCGCCCTGGAGGTAATATCCGAAGGCCACGGTCAGCCAGCCGTAGCAGAGGGCGATCCAGACCTCCCCCCAGCCCCGCGCGATCCAGCGCAGCGGCGGGGCGGAGTAGAAGAAACCCCCGACGAGACCGAGGATGGCGAAGGGGACGGTCCAGGAGCCGGTGCGGCAGCCGAACGCCAGGATCAGGCTCACCCCCAGGGCGAGCAGCACGCTGGCCAGGGCGGCGGCGAGCGGCGCGCGGCGGGGAAGGAGGCCGCGCTGCACGACCTGGGAGCCCCCGGAGAACGGGCGGGCCCCGTCCCGCGCGGAGAGGGCGTCCTCCGCGACGTCCCAGTACTCGCCGGCGTAGTAGGCGGCGAGCATCACGAGCACGACGGCGAGCGTGCCCATCGCGAACGTGTCGGGGCGGAAGACCCCCGCGATCTCCCGGGCCGCGACCGCCCCGAGCACGTAGGGGAGCACGCCCACCGCGTGGAACGGGGGGCGGGAGAGGGCGAACCAGGCGCGAAGGGTCCGGGCGGTGGCAGACACGGCACACTTCCTGATCGCTCACTGTGCGGTCGATGGTAAAGTTGTTGTGGTTTCGCGGCGAACGGTGCCGGGGAGACCTGCCATGGGGTACACCGCCCGTCCGGGACGCGAGCTCGGCAGAGCCTTCGCCGCGTTCTCCCTGCTCGCTGCCAGTATCGTGCTCTTCTGGAGGGACAACGCCATCCTTCTCGCGCTCTCGCTGCTGCTCGGGGCCGCCGCCCTCGCCCTCTGGCACGACCGGTACGACGTCTCGGTATTCGCGATCGTCGCAGTGCTGGGAACGGCGGCCGAACTCGTCTTCGTCTCCGCCGGGGTATGGCGATATGCCAATCCCAGCCTGTTCGGCATCCCGCTCTGGTTTCCGCCGGCGTTCGGGACCGCGGCGCTCTGCGGCGAGCGGGTGGTGCGGGGCGCGGTGGGGCTCTGGAACCCGGCGAGGGCTTCGTAGCCCGGCAGCGGCGCGACTCTGCAGCTTCTGCAAACCTCCTGCGCTGGAGGCGCGGGGATACGCGGACGGCCCCCACCGCGAATCCGGACACGGGGCGCCGGGGCGGGATCGACGGGATACTTCGAGCGGGATATCGCGGCAACGGCGGGTGGGAGTTGCCCGTACTGCGGATGGCGGATAGAATGGCGCAATTTCGACCTGTATACCGAAAATAGGTCAGAATACGGCCCCGATTTCGGAGCCCCGCTGCCGCGATCTCAGGGCCGATCCGGAGCGGGGATGGTCTATCGTCCCATGCTGTTTGAGGGGCTGCAATGCCCTTTTATAGCCCTCGCAATACGTTCGGAAATTCGTCATTTTTTGTATCTGGGCCCGGATCGGCGGAAGAGCCGATGTGAGGGCTGTTTGCAGGGGCCCCCGGGGGTGCCACCAGGACCCTCATCGGGGCATTTTCTTGAGCGGTCCGGGAGGCGGGACAGGATTGGAGATGCCTGCATGGAGAACTGCCGAGCCATCTTCGGGCTCCTTCCGGGATCTCCCGAAAACCCCCGCATCTCTCGGGATCCCCTGCCGGAGAGCGGCGAGCGGATCGAGAGGGCGACCGGTTCTTCCGGTGCGGGGAGAGGAATCGGATACCTATCGTGCGGGGTGGCCTGGCGAGCTCTCCCGGGGATCCGGCGGCATCGCTCGTCGAGAGGCGGAAGACGGGAACAGATAAGGACGATGAACCGCTTCACGGGGGATCGTCCCGAACGGCTCCCGATACGCTTATCCTCCTGCTTCTGGATAGAGAGATCGAGGAATGCGTGTGAAGAACATCGAGATGCGCGTGGACGGGAACATCCTGACGATCACCGTGGACCTGACGAAGGAGTTCGGACCGTCGTCGACGGGAAAGACCATCATCATCGCCTCCACCGAAGGGAACCAGGCAGTGCCGACGCGGGAAGAGATCAAGGTCGGCGTGAACGTCTACAAGAAGAAACCGTAGGGGGAAGAGGCGGGCCCGGCTCCCCCGGCGCAGGACACGTTCAGCATACGCAGCGTGGATGCCCGAAGTCCGTTTAAGGCGCTTTATCGGCCGGCTATTCCCCTGCCGCGATTGCTGTACTCCGAGGGGGAGTCCAGCGACAAGTCGTCCGGGGCATCTCCGCGCCGGATCGAACAGGATCCCCTGACGGGCGGATGCCGGGTACCGGGCGAATCCGCGTACGATCCGATTCTGCCGCCCGGAATCGAGGTGGTCGATGCCCGCGGTGACTTGGAGATGATGGCATCCCGGTCATCCCGGCGGTTCCTGTCCGCCTCATCGATGGGAATGACCTCTCCCGATGGATCGCGGGTGACGCCTGGCAGCTGAACGATAAGGCATTAATACCCCCGTGCCGGCATTCCCGGTATGCATTCGCGGGAGGACGTGCTCGGCATCCTGCGAGGGCTCAAAGGCGAATTGCGCACGCGGTGTCACGGGAGACGGATCGGGATTTTCGGATCCGTCTCCCGCGGAGAACAGAAAGAGACCAGCGACATCGATGTCCTCGTCGAGTTCTCCCGCCCGGTGGGATTCTTCCCTTCATGGAACGGGAAGGCTTCCTCTCCGACCACCCGGGAACCTCCGTCGACCCGGTCACACCCGACACCCTCAATCCCCTCCTGCGCGAGAGTGTGATCCGCGAGGTCTCGTGTGCCTGAACGGTCCGACATCCGGCTGCGACGATATCGCCGAGTCGATCGACCGCATTCTCTCCCGTACGGCGGGCATGACCTGCGAAGAGTTCGTCGCCCAAAGACCCGGGATGCCGTCATCCGGAACCTCAAGATCCTGGGTGAAGCGGCAAAAAACCTTCCGGATGCGTTCAAGGAGCAGTATCCCGATGTGCCCTGGCGGCTGATCAGCCGGATGCGGGCTCGGCTCATCCACCGCTGCTTCGGCGCGAGTCTGGAGATCGCATGGGAGAGCGTACGGGCCGATATTCCTGCCCTCAGGGAACACATTCGTCCAATTCGGGCCCCATGAACCGTTAGCGATGACACACTATCCTCGGGATTGTGGTCAGGGAGCCGCTGGCATGCCCCGGGCAGCCCAGACGCCGCACACGGGACATCCCGATGCCGTCGAACAGCAGCCCGCGATCCCCGGCCCGATAGCGATTCAGATTCCAGGGTTATCCCTGTTCACACTCCTGCCCTCCCCATGCAGGGTTCAGCTGGCCGCGCCGTTCACCAGTCGTCCGTCCTTCAGGCGCACCACGCGATCGAAGTAGGCGGTGTGACAGTCCTCGTGCGAGACCATCACGATGGTCTGCTCCCGCTCGCGGTTGATCTTTCGGAGGAGGTCCAGGACCATTCGCGAGTTCTCCGTATCCAGGTTCGCGCAGGGCTCGTCGGCGAAGAGGATGTCGGGAATGTTCACGATCGCCCGCGCGATGGCGAGTCGCTGCCACCCAGCCATGATCGGAACGGCGAGAACTGCTCCGTATGGATAAACTTCGAGGATATCATTCTGCGGGAAGGGCTCAATAAATATCCTCAAAAAAGGATCAGGTTCGCTGTAAAATATCCCTGAACTCTTCCCTGGTTATCCTTGCATCTTTCATTATAGCCCGCAGGATTCCACGTCCCAGCTCTTCATCGCCGTGAACGGGGATGACAGCGAGGCGCCCATATGATTCAGGATGACATGGCTCCCCTTCTGTCGAACAACCACAAACCCCGGCATCTCAAGCGCTTTCATTACTCTCCCCGGTTTAACCGCTCTCGAGCTCAATAACCTGCACCCCGACGAAGCGACCCGGTTCCGGGAGATCGATATCGACATCCAGATAGAGTTCGATCGCCTCGCGGATCCGGATCAGCAGTTCATCAAGGCTTTTTGCCTGTGTATGGCAGCCGGGGAGTGCAGGAACCGCCACAACGCAAAAATCGTCCTCATCTTTCTCGATGATGACAGTGAACCGATTCGGCATATATGTATCTGCATGCTCTTCCCACGTAATAACCATGGATTACCCCATGCGGAAGCGTTCCCTCGTTCCTGACAGCTACTGCACATTCCGCCGCTCTCCGGGTGTATGAACGAATGCGAGCACCACCGAACGGGATTTTTGGGGGGGTGGTTCGATGCTGCAGTGTACTCGATACGGGTATCCCGTGTCGCCTGGGCGGCAAACCGTACGGCTGCAGGACCGTATGCAACAGACATGGGGAGAAGGGACGTGAAGTCCCGGGGTCGGTCGGGCAGTGCGGGACCGTTGCCCACGTTGCCCACTGTTGGGGTCGGTGGGCAAGAGTCGTGGGCAAGAGACGATACGGCTGCTGGCGAGCCCAATCCCGATTTTGTGAATGGTGCAACGAGTTCAGGGGGGGTCGGATCGACTCTTGCCCGGATTTCCCGGACCATAAGGGGGGAGAAGAGGAGAATGGTGGTGCTGCAGCGTCTTACGATTCTGAAAATGTGGGCAAGCGTGATCTGAAGTTGGTGATACATGAAGGAATTGCAAAACCTGACATAGAACGGGCTCCGCTCTCTTGCCCGCCGTCTGGGCAAACCATGGGATCCCATGGGCACGTGGGCAAGCGTGGTGCCATTCGGGAGCAGAGGTACATCGCTCAGTAGCGTGAAATAAATTCATCCAGTGTTCAAGATGGCGTTGTCATTCCTATGTTGAGGGTGCCATCACCTCTATCGTGCGGGATGCCGTATCCATTCCGCCTCCGCTCCCGCTGACGGTGAGCATGGTTGTATAGGGTCCATTCGATCCACAAGTATGCCCGGGATGCTGGTCCGGTGAAGCATTGCCATCGCCGAAGTCCCAGGCCCACGAGATCGGGTTGCCCGTGGACGTATCCGTGAACCGGACGGTGAGCGGTGCCGTAATCGGCGATGCCCCCAGGATAGTGCGGAATCCCTGGATGAAACAGGGTCGGAATGGGCGCTCTTGACCGCATGACGAGTTCGGGTTATTCGTCTGCAGCGAGAGCGACGTCCACCACCTGTCCGACGGTCCACGCATCACAATGACTGACCACCACAACAGCCCCCAATCGGGGATCATATACCGCTATCGCCCCCGCCGGAGAACCATGCAGTTTGTGCAGGGCCATCCCGTACCGCCATATGGGGGCGCGCCCTGTGAGGATGACCAGGGCTCCGCGAGGGATCTTCGGTCGGGGAGGCAATGGTTCATCGGGTTTGATAATCTCTCTGACGCCAATATCATAGATGACATGGTTCACGAACCATTGCCTCCGCGGATTCTGAACGTCTCCCGAATGGACCTGTCCAGCTTCTCAGCATCTCTCTGGAGGCAACAGGTCGCCCATTCCATGATCGCGTTCCTGGGCACGATATCACACTTATAGAGTTCGGCTCGTCTCTTGATATGTTTCCTGATTGCAGATTCTGTCTCCAGAATATTGTTTGACGTTGTACAGAGGAAAGTAGATACCCGGATCGCACTCAGTTGGGACTTCGTAGCCTCGATCTTGTAGAGCGTATCATTCCCTTTGGGGTCATGCTCCTGCTCTCCCGTCTTGCACTCGACGATACAGAGCATCTGGTCTCGCATGAACGTCACGTCCCATTCGTTTATGCTATTCGGTGTATCCCCTCCTTCTTTCAAATGCATCCGGAAGTTGAGATCCCAGATGCCCTTCCCTTCGTATGCCTTCAGAAGCTGAAACACGAAGTATTCGAGCCAGCCACCGGTGAGAAACTCCACATCCTTATTCGACAGCTTTCCACCGACTCTCGTTCCCTTCCTCTCCACGTTGGACATCACCTCCATTCTTGTTCGCAGGTCGCCGGGGACATCCAGATCTTTCGAGAGTTGGTCGAGTTCGATAGGTTTTTTATCATTCTTCAACTTCTGCAACGTAGAGAGCACATTCTGTACGGAGGGGTTATGGCAGTTACTGGCCAGGTAAAGTGCCAGATCCCACTTCTCCGGCGTTTCCTTCACACCTCCGTTCGTTATATCGAATCCGTAGCCCTGGAGGAATTCCCTGGCACTCATGCGATGATCCAGAGACAGAGTCGACTCTGACAGGAGATCGAGCGCCATCGTCTGGTCCCATTCGGACACATACCATGCCCTCAAGCCGTGATTCCTCGCAAATTCGTAGGCGCCTATGCTCATCGGCTTGGTGCCCCCGCTGATGTGCACGATCCACTCTTCGTTCGGCTTCGACTGATAGAGCCTTTCGAGACCTTCACGGACCTCCCGGGCATTGTTCTCTCTCTCGATCACTAGTTGTTTGTGCCGTTTCTTATAATCCAGCCCACCGGTCTCTAGAGCATTGAGGAGATAGTCCATATTCTTCTCCTTCGCTTTCGTCGTGACCAGTACGAGCCGGTCCGGCTTGATTGCATGCACCACAAGGAGGTTCGGTACATGCTGCTGACTGATGAGGTTGACAAGGATCTTCATCTCGGCACCCACTCTCTGTATTCCTGAACGACCTTTCTCTGTGTTTTTGTGGGTGGATTGTCCCATATACCGAGGTCTTCATAGATCCGCTTTATCTCTGCATGCACGGCAATCTTCAGCTCATTGTCCCCGATGGCGGTCCAGCTATCGAAGAGGTAGTTCGGACTGTTTTTAACCAGTTCCTCAGGAGTGGTCGCCTGCTTCTGCGAGAGGGATTCCAGCCATTCCCTCCCCTTCGTAGACGGGGTTTTGGGATGGAACCGCCCATATCCTACGGCGGTCTTCGCGCCTGCACCGATATCCTTCAGCGCATGCGTCAAATATTCCGCCATCTTCCGGCAATCATCCCTGCTCTCGCCCCTCGGAAGAAGCCCGAAGAGGAACTCCTGCCCTTCTTTCACTGCCAGGAAGGGGATGGGTACGGGGCTGTGCCAATCTGCAGGAGGTTCATCCCTCGTATAATACTCCCTGTAGTGAGGAGTCATCACCTCCAGCTGCAGTTTCACGCGTCGTGTCGGGAGCGCATCGAGCACGATCACCGAACCCGCATTCCTGCTATCTTTGGGGCCGAAGAGGCGGTCGATCTCATCGCGGCTCATGTTCTGCCATTCTTCCGCCCACGCCCGGATCATCCCCTTGATCGAAGAACCGGGGAGATAGGGAACCCCCAGGGTTGCATGCCAGGCAAATCCGATCCCATCCTGGGATCCCCGCCCGATTCCCGTGATAAAGGGCCCCTTTGTCTGGAAGAGGATCTTCAATCCACCGAAGCATTCGATCAGCTTTTCCCGGCGTTCCTTAGCCTCTTCCAGCAGATCCGCATCTCCTGTTTTGATCTTAGCGAACTGTTCGAACCATTCCTTCCTTTTCTTGGCATTGATCTCCCATTTACCCCATCTCTTGCCCGAGAGATCGCAGTCCCAGATATTGCAGAACTTCTCGAACCTCAGTCCGGTATTCCCTCTCGGATCCGCTATCACGGATGGGTCTCTCTGCGTTTTATATAGGGGAATGGTCACGAGCATCATTCCTCCTTCTTTTTCAGGAACGCCCTGGCAAACTTCTTCAGCCATTCCAGATAGGCCAGGGCCTCTGCCTGAGCGAGGATGTATTGCTCCTGCGTGCCGTTCACGATCCCCTTCATCAGACCCTCCTCACTCCTGTATATCCCGCGTTTCTCAACGATCCACTTCTCGAGCGCAGTATACAGTCGTCGATGCGCCTCCCTGTCTCTTCTCTCCTTTTCGCTTTTCTTATCAGCTCCAGCCTTTTCGGCGGTTGCAAACTCGGCGGCTGCAAGCTCGGCGGCGAGTGCCTGGCCCAATCCGTTCACGAGGATGGAAGCAGGCAATCGCTCCACGTAGCTCCGGAAATGCCCTGTGTCCGACTTCCGGATCTCGTTGACCACCTCCCATGCATGCTTTGCCCTCTCCTGCTCCAGAGTTCGCATGCCCCTCACTCCACGAGGCGGATCGCACACCAGCCCATCCCCACGGTCTCGTCCCCTCCCACCTGGAGATAGGGGCGGCGCTCAAAGACCTTCTTCACCGAACCGAAAAGTTCCCCCTCCCCTTTCTCGAAGAGCAACGCATAGAGGAGCGTATCGGGGGGGATCGTCTCCTCGTACCAGAGATTCATGCTCTTCTTGTTCTTGTCCAGGACGTTCCGTGCGTTCACCGGCAGACCGTATCGTGCGAACCACTGGAAGTCATCGTCATGCAGGAGGACGATACCCTCCTTCAACCGCGCCTTTGTCCGTTCGTGAAGGATCAGGGGCTCGATGGTGCGAATGAATTCTTCCGGTACCGCACCTATGCGCTTAAACTCTCTCTCCTCAAGAAAAATCGTCTTATCTTCGCTGTTTCCGCCCAAAACTTCGCCACGTTTGGGACTGATGGCAGAGAGCCTACTCTCCAGCTCCCCGCTCTCCCTCCCGCAGATCCTCATGTCCCGAAGCCATCGCTCCAGGATATGCGGGCAGGTTGCCCATTTGAACTGGGTTGTAAGGCTTCTCACCGGCAGGAGAAGCAGTCTTCCGTCCGAGATCAGCAATTCTCCTGCACTGTCGGGTGCGCCAAACAATCTTTTCGCTTCCTGTTTCAGTTCCGCCTGGGATTCGACCCTCTCTCTTAGCGAACCCTTCAGGCTGGTGCCCGCGATGACAGGGTAATTCGTCACTGCCTCTCTGGCGACCGGGAGATCGACGAATCCCTCCGTCCTTCCCGCCCCTGGATGCAGGGGCGTCTCTGCCAGCATGCCCATGATCATGCCCTTCATGATGACCATCCTCCTATCACAACCTCTCCAAATCCAAACGCTGTGTATTCTCCTATCTTTCCATGATGCATACGTTCCACGGCTGCCCGGTCGTTCTCTTCTGCCTCGAGGAACCATGTCGTGCCAGGCCTGACGAATGGCTTCGTCTCGACAGGGCATCCCCTGACCGAATCCCACCGCCCGACCCGAATCGGGCGGTTCATGCATGCGGAGACGACTCTCCCCGGCACACCCGGAATCCTGCCGCCCGGCCCTGGTAGATCCCTGAAATGCGCCGGGGTGAGATGGATCAACGTGAACCGTATGCACCCATCCTCCGAAGGGATATGCACCGATGGCACACGCATGCGGAGATCAGTCTCGTTACACACCTCCGCGATTGCCATCCTGGATTCTCCACCCAGCAGAAAAGCGAACCGGTCGTCAAATTCCTTTATCGCCCCTTCCACTTCGGCAAGGAGGCATACATTCTTAGGCAACCGGATCTTCTGGATGCTGTAGAGATGTCGATCCTTCGCGGTGCGGGTTCCTCTCTCGAGCTCGATTCCTATGCTGTGCTCCGTTTCCCGTAGAACGCCGGGAGGGACGAGTGTCAGACCCTCCGTCCGACGCTGCAGTACCTTCGAGATGTCCTCCGGGGTCAGGTACCAGTCGGTGAGCGCCTTTTTCCCTCTCGATCCTGCAGCAGCCGGATATCGCACCTTTCCCAGATCGGAACTCCTCTCCTCTCCTGGTTCCAGGATGAGGAACTCGCTCCAACCGTCTTTCTGCCAGGTTCCGAGCAGGTGGGCGGGTGCGGGATAGATGGCGGAAATTGCATTTCCCTCCCCTTTTCCAAGGAACGGACCACGGAATCGTAGTGCACCGAGGTCCTCTCCATCGCCGAGCACTCTAACGATCTCCGGAGGCCATGCACCCTCCTTCCAGCCCATCCTCCGTGCGAGGTGAGCGCGGATCGCCCCCACGAGGGTGAACGCACTCGGAGGGAAGAGGCTTTCCACGTCCCGATGGGTCTCTCCCCGATAGAACGGTCGGCTGTCCCGGAAGAACCAGGCATCCAGGGGTGTGATCTTCAAAAGCGTCATTCACGCACCCCCTCCGTGGAGAGAAACTTTACCAGAAGGAGACCATCCATCGAGAGTGTCGTAGTCTCCGGTGCTTCGCCATTCCGATGCCTCCTGCTCACAGCGAGCAATCGCTCCATCTGCCTGCTAGCCCTCATCAGGAGCTCATCGTGCTTCTGTGTGTCATTTTCGCGGCGGTGCTCCCCTGCATCGATGTACTCGGAGACGATGAGGTCTTTCAGTTCCTTCCCTGAAATGGACTCCCATAATGGCAGAATCTGGCCGGGGCTCCATCGTGCATCGGTCACGAGCGACACGATCAAATCCCGCATCCGGAAGAAGAAGGAGGCGGAGAGTTCGTTCCTCTGTCTGAAATCGTCTGCGAGACTTTCGAGCAGGATCTCGTCTCGGATCCCGTTTTTTTTCGCCACTCCGTCCCAGACCTGGACCCACTCACAGTACTTGCCGCTGTTCTTCACTACACTGATCGCCAGGCTGTTCCGCCCGTTCCTCTCCTTGGCCACCCCATCGAGAAGTTCACGAACTTCTTCCAACACCGAGCTGAGAGGGACCTGGTAGTGTGCAAATACGAGGGCGGCGGACACGGTGGCCTCTCCGATCTGTACCTTCTCGAAACACTGGGAGAACCGGGTGTGGAGGTGACAGGCGCATTGCAGGGCACCCCTCAGGGGGAGCATCGCGAGGAGATCGTCCCCTCCCGCATAGACGAGTGCGCCACTGTATGAACGAACAATCTCTCCGACCTCGCTCGAGAACTCAGTGGTTGCCCTGCTGGTCCTATCGGTATGCCTCTCGATGAGTTCACCAATGCGATCCCCGTCCATGGCGAGCATGGCATAGAACGGGGAAGGGCCTGTTCCGAGCGCTTCGCAGATGCGTGCCAGTTGTCCCAGCAGGTCTTTGCGCTCCCTTTTAACGGTTTCTGGCTCCTCCCCTTCTCGTGAAGTTCCTTCCAGCGGAGTCCTCCTAGGGAGAGAGAGAGTCTCCTTGTAGTAGTAGTTCGCGTCCAGATTCAGGAACAGATGTTCCTTGGCGGCCTTTTCGAAGAACTGTTCCGCCAGCCCCTCGCGTTCGGCTCGCTGCCCTTTCAGGAGAGCGTTCTCTGCGAATGCCTTAGCCAGATCCGCACACTCCTGCACCCCCCTCTTCAGCCACGGGATGGCGGCCATATACGTGGTAGAGGGCCATCGTTCGGCATTCACATCCCAACCGATCGCCTCCTTTGAGACCTCGGGGAAGAGGCGTTTGATGAACGCAATCGCGCACAATCGCTCGTCCTCTCGGAGGACCATCCCCGGAATATTCTCCCGCACTCGTTTCCAGAACCGATCCTGTTTCTGTCTCTCCCATGCGCGCATGAAACCAGAGAGCTCCTGCCACTCGCTCATGATGGTGCAGTGATCCCCCCCTTCGATTGTCGGGGTGTACCGCTCCCTGTTCCTGTAGATCCGCCAGTTCTTCCGCGCCTCCATGTCGCCGGAATCCCCTGCAATCCAGGAGATCTCCCAGAAATTCCTCACCTGGCGGTTCCAGATCTCTTCGGTCCCCTTCCCGCACTCTTCCGCGATCCTCCCGAGATACCGGTCCCAGACTGTCAGGGCGATCCTGTTCCAGGCGGTGTTGATGCCGTCAACTGCCATCTTCGCAGCATCCTCTACCGATACCGTATCGGGGATCTCCGCCTCGAACTTGTTGGGCAGGGTGCCGATCCGAGGGGGCTCCCCCGGTCCATCGCCCCCGGCTGCAATCCACTGGAGAAGAAGATCTTTTCTGAGATCTTTTCTGACATCCGGCACAGAGATCCTGCCACCACCCCTTCGCACTCCGGCCATCGCACAGCCGGAGAGGTAGGATAGCAGATACGAACCGCTCCACAGATCCCGGGTCCTCCGTCCCTGGGCTATGAATCCCTGCACGGGACCGAGAGAGAACTGGAGTCTCTTTGCATCGGTCATCACGATCCCCCAGGAGGAAAGATGCAACTTTTTTTGTAGTCCTCTAAAAACTCATGAATCACTCGGAAATTACCGTCACTGAAAGGGACAACCAGATCATTTCGCTCTTCGCTCCCGTCCCCTTCTTCCTTCATTATCCGTGCTATACGGATTTTTCCCTCATCTGGGAGGAATTTGGCCGGGATTAGAGAGGCTACTGCGATGTACTTTGCCCGGGTGAGATCATGGATGTGAATGAACAGCGGGCTTGCACGTCGTTCATGATTCTCCGGGCTGACTCGCAACTCAATTTTGTCTTTTTTAAAGTAATAATTATGCGGAAGGCCAAAAGTGGCACGCTCAGGATGGTTCTGCTTCGGATTGTTCTGAAGTCGTTCAATATCGGATTCTTTGATCACTCTGGTGGCGATGCTTTTCATGAGGGATGTATCTCTGGAAAATCTTCTATTCTCTCCTCTCCTCCTGTTACCGCCACGATATTCGACCATATTTTCTCCAACCCGATTCAGGACGCCTAGGGCCTGATTTCCCTCATCCAGAGAAAATATCCTTGTACATTGGCTGAATGCTGTATAGGGAGGGAGCTCATCAGAAAGCTTCTCGAAAGGAATGGATTCTTGGATGCATCTCTTGAAGGTGTCGAGATCTTCAGGCGGAGAAAACAGGTTTGTACCGTTCTCGATCAGCCCCGTCAGTGTCAGCGAACCCCATCCACGACGGGAACGTGCTCCAATGCCTCCGAGAAGACCCATCACCTTCAGTGCCCTAATCAGTTGCTCCCGAACATACTCGGCATCAAGGTCCCGGCATTTACCCTGGCGGATGTTGAACAGGACCGAAAAATCCGAAACAGGACTGGGGATTCGTTCGCGATTCTCCTTCTGCTCGAACAATCCGTAGCCCAGATATCTCAAACCCGGTCCTTGAATCTCCGGATTCTTCTCATTCTTATTCACAATCAGCCGCATGATCGCACATGACTGGCCCTTCTCTGCGCTCCCGAAGATCTCGCCCTCTTCCTCTCGAATCCGTTTGAGAGAACCTTCATGTTCGCACCACGCCAGTGCCCGCCACCAGAACCGCAGCACACCTTTTATTCCCGATAATCTCAACTCAGTCCTCATCGGATCCGCGCCGCCCATGAACAGCGGCGTCACGACCCTGAATCTCGCCTCCAGTTCGATCATTCCATCATCTCCTTTCTCTCCCGACAGTTCGATCTCCCCGATCATTCTGATTCAATCCAGAATTGGAAGATCGTGATGCAAAATCCACATTTTTCGTGGATCAGATGAAAACGAGCGAAATGCCAATACCAATGGATCCGCGCGCCGGTTCACCGTGCGCCCGATCCCACCCATTACCCTCTCATTAGGGAGACCTCCCGAGGAGACTTTCGCACGGGTGCATCCGTTGCCGTCGCAGATGCCGCCTCCGTGACCTCGGACTCCTCCTTTACCGTCTGCGGCGAGCCGATCTGGAGATGTCCGCACCCGAAGGATGCCTTCGGTCCCGCCCCGATGATCGATCCGACAGCGAAGAGCCATTCCGCCTCTCCGTCACCGTTATCGATGGCATAGTCAACCACTCCCGTGAACCCGTAGAATGAGCCCATTCCGGTCCGTGAGGATGCCCGTACCAGGCGGTGAAAATGCTTTGTTGTCGATAGGATCGATCCAGACACCGAAAAGTCGGGGAGTTCGCCACCATCCCCGTATTCGTTCACGTTATAGATGATCCGCTGCCGGATATGCCAGAGCAGCCGATCCGGCGCGGGAGGGAACTCCCCCGTCTTTGCAATGAATGGCGTCCTGAATCCCACCCTGACGGGAGAACCGACGGGCGCATGCGGGATCTGCCGGATGTCGCAGGTCTGGAGAGCCTTCATGTCGAGGCTTCCATCCTTAAAGATCTCTCGGGCGGAGAAGTTGCAGGTGATCCCGTCTATGCGGAACCTCCCGTTTCCGTAATGGCGCGTGCTCCCGATGCCCGACTGCCCCAGCAGCCGCAATCCCAGCACCACGTGCGGAAGATACCGCAGAAATTTGCCCAGGAGGAGAATGTTCAGATCGAGCGTGCAATCCTTGTCGAAATGCATCTCTCTTCCGAAGAACGGGGGAATTATGACCACAGGCTTGGGAGGGGGCGCCCTTCCCCTCCGCGAGGTCCTCCGCATATGGGTGTGGTAGAAGATGCAGTCCTCCCTCCCGGCGCAGTGATAACAATCCTCCTGAAGATCCGGGCAGCACGCTTTCCGAAGGTGGATTCCGAGGCCGCCGCGGAACGTGGATCCCATCCAGAAGGGGAGATCCACCGGCGTGGTGAACGAAAGATGCGCGGTCAGGGACGCGACTGGCAGC
>FWPV01007387.1_pt1 | contig 19995 bp, 17 predicted proteins | sample 2228371 | NCBI WGS metagenome assembly FWPV01 (sample SAMEA103939776, study PRJEB20133) | metagenome | reverse complement strand
CGGAAGGATGATGGAGTTTCAGTGGACTGCTGAACAGATGGCCTTCAAGGAGGCAGTGCGGAAATTCGCGGAGAACGAGATCTCTCCCGGCGCCCTGGAACGGGATGTGGAAGGCCGGTTCCATTGGGAGGCGTGGAGGAAGGCCGGGGAATTCGGGCTCCTCGGCCTTCCGATACCGCAGACATACGGTGGCGGTGGGTGTGACGTGCTCACAACTATGGCGGCCATGGAGGGGCTCGGTCTGGGCTGCAGGGACACAGGGTTTTCTCTGGCTGTCCAGGCCCACATGGTCATCTGCGAGATCCCCATATGGCAACACGGCTCCGAGGATCAGAGGTGTCGGTACTTGCCCAGGCTCTGCAAAGGGGAGTGGATAGGTGCGTGCGGGATGACAGAGCCTGACGCAGGCTCTGACCTCTTGAACATCCGCACCTCGGCCAGGAGGGATGGAAACCGGTATATCCTCAACGGGACCAAGATCTTCATCTCCAACGGGCCCATCGCAGACCTGGTGGTGGTCTTCGCAACAGTGGATCGCGCCAAGAAGGCGCAAGGGATCACGGCGTTCCTGGTGGAAAAGGGATTCCAAGGATTCTCGGTCTCCAGGGAGCTGGAGAAAATGGGTGCCCGGAGCAACCCCACCGGGGAGCTCGTCTTCGAGGAGTGCGTGGTGCCCGAGGGGAATCGGCTTGGCGGGGAGGGGGAGGGGATGTCCATCCTCCTGGACACCTTGGAATGGGAGAGGGCCCTGGTGCTCACCACCAGCGTGGGCAGGATGGAACACCAGCTGAACAGGTGTCTCCGATATGCCAAGGAGAGGCTCCAGTTCGGCAAACCGATTGCGCAGTTCCAACTCATTCAGGAGAAGCTGGCCAATATGAAGGTGAGGCTGGAGGCCGCGCGCCTCCTCGCATACAAGGCAGGTTGGATGAAGCAGAACAGGATCCCCTCTTTGATGGAGGCGTGTATTGCCAAACTCTTCATCTCCGAGGCCAATGTGCAGTCGTCCCTCGATGCCATCCAGATCCATGGGGGCTATGGGTTCATGAGGGAGTACGAGGTGGAGCGAAACCTCAGGGATGCGGTGGGTGCCACCGTGGCGGGGGGCACCTCCGAGATACAGCGCCTCACCATCGCCAGGGAGCTCCTGAGGGGCCTGAGATGAGGGCAGAAGCCTCCTGGCCCCAGAGACCTTGGGGATTCATTCTCGGTCAGGGCCGGTCGCCAACATAGCTTTGAGCGGCGGTCGAGGCCTGGTTAAAACGTGTAACCATTGGGGGGCAAAGTGGGCGGTTCGATGGAGGAAGCGATTCGACTCCTTCGGGAGTACAGGGAGAGGGCGAGGCTCGGCGGTGGCAAAGAGCAGATCGAGAGGCACCGTGCCAAGGGGAAGCTGACGGCCAGGGAACGGATCGATCTCCTCCTGGACCCCGGGACCTTCGTGGAGCTCAATGCCTTCGCTGAGAGCCAGTGCCGAGACTTCGGTATGCAGGACAGGAAGGTCCTGGGAGACGGTATCGTCATAGGGCACGGAAAGATCGACGGCCGGACGGTGTGTCTCTACTCCCAAGACGCAACAGTCATGGGCGGCTCCATCGGGACCGAACACGGGATAAAGATGGCCCGCATCGTAGAGCTCGCACTGCGGATGGGTGTGCCCTTCATAGGCCTCAACGACTCGGTGGGGGCAAGGCTCCAGGAGGCCATCAGCGCAGGGGGGGGTGTAGCGGCCGTGTTCCTGCCCAACACCTTGGCCTCGGGCAGGATCCCCCAGATCTCGGCCATACTGGGGACATGTGCCGGCATCTCCGTATACTCCCCTGCCATCACCGATTTCATCTTCATGGTGGAGGGGATCGGGCAGATGTTCATAACAGGCCCTCCGGCCATAAAGGCGGTCACCGGAGAGACCATCTCAGAGGAGGAGCTTGGTGGGGCGCGGGTGAACAGCGCCATAGCCGGTAACGCCGATTTCCGGCTCAAGAACGAGCGAGACTGCCTTGCGAGCATAAGGAGACTCCTGGGTTACCTGCCCTCCAACAACCAGGAGAGACCACCGGTGGTTCGCACCGGGGACGACCCATTGAGGAGGGTGGACGAACTGGTCCGTCTTGTTCCATCCGACAATCGCAAGACCTATGACATGCATACCGTCATCAGGGCCATCTGCGACAACGCCGAGTTCATGGAGGTGAAGGCGGATTTTGCCAAGAATCTGATCGTCGGGTTCGCCAGGATGGACGGGATGACAGTGGGGATAGTGGCGAATCAACCAACGGTCTACGGCGGGAGCCTCACGGTGGATGCATCGGACAAGTACGCCCGCTTTGTCCGGTTCTGCGATGCCTTCAACATCCCCCTCATCTTCCTCGTGGACATCCCTGGATACCTACCCGGAAAGGCCCAGGAACACTCAGGGATCATTCGTCACGGGGCCAAGGTGCTCTACGCCTTTTGCGAGGCGACGGTCCCCAAGATCACGGTGATGTTGAGGAAGGCATACGGGGGAGGGCTGCTCGCCATGGGATGCAACAAGGCCCTCGGGACGGACTTGGTGATGGCATGGCCCATGGCGGAGATCGCTGCCATGGGGGCAGAGGGTGCTGTGGAGGTCCTGTACAGGAAGGAGATGGAGAGGGCAGAGGATCCAGAGGCCTTCCGTGCCCAGAAGATCCAGGAGTACAACCAGAAATACGCAAACCCTTACTATGTGGCCGGAAACCAGAGGGTGGATCTGGTGATAGAGCCTGGAGAGACCCGGATGGAGCTCATAAAGGCGCTTCATTTCTTCGCCACCAAGGAAGGGAGGCCCTACCCCAAGAAACACGGCAATATCCCATTGTGAGGCCTGAGGCTCGTTGCTCGGGCCTTCTCCATTGTTGGAAAAGGGGTCATGGCGGGGACTTGGAGGGATCGGATGATGTTCAACAAGAGGACGATTCAGGGGCTGAGGAGAAGGGAGAAGAGGTGGCGAAGGGAGACGCTCAGACCATTCCTGGCCAGACAGGGGATCACCCTCGAAGGGTTTCCGAAGCAGTTCTACTCCCCCATCGATATACAGGATCTGGACTTCGAGACCGACCTGGGGTTTCCGGGGGAGTATCCGTATACCACTGGGATACGGCCAACTGCGGAGCCCCCGCTTGAAGGTCTGACGGACAGGGCGCGGTATTCAGGATTCGGGACGCCGCAGGATACCAGGGACCATTTCAGGTATTTGATCTCTCAAGGGTTCAAGGGCCTGAGCCTAGCCTTCGACCTCCCGAATCAGTTGGGATACGACTCGGATCACCCCTTGGCCGAGGGGGAGGTGGGGCGAGTCGGCGTGGCGGTGAACAGCCTGGATGATCTCGAGACCATCTTCGAGGCCTACGAGGGCGTCGTGCCCCTGTCCCGCATGAGCCCGTCTTTCACAAGCAACGCCCAGGCAGCGGTCATCCTCGCCATGTACGTGGCCATGGCAGAGAAGAAGGGTGTGGCCCTCCAGGATCTCAGGGGCACCATACAGAACGACATCCTGAAGGAGTACATCGCACGGGGGACCTACATCTTCCCGCCAGGTCCATCCATGAGGCTGGTGACGGATGTGATCGTCTACGCCACGGAGCACATCCCAAATTTCAATCCCATCAGCGTCTGCGGCTATCACCTCCGCGAGGCAGGGGCCACGGCGGTCCAGGAGCTCGGCTTCATGTTCGCCAATGCCATCGCCTACGTGGAGTGGGTACAGGCCCGGGGTATGGATGTGGACGGGTTTGCCCCCCGTTTCTCCTTCCTCCTTGGATGTGGCCAGCGCTTTTTCGAGGAGATAGCCAAGTACAGGGCAGCCAGGAAGATATGGGCGAGGATAATGAGGGAGAGGTTTGGATCCAGGGATCCCAGGAGCTGGCTCTTGAGGGCCACGGCCGGTATAGCCCGGTACGACAAGACCGCCCAAAAGCCGTTCAACAACATCGTGAGGGGGACGGTACAGGCCATGGCCACGCTCTTGGGTGGGACCATGGCAGGGGGACGTTCGGTGCCCTACGACGAGGCACTGGGTCTGTATACGGAGCAGGCGAGGAGGGTCGCCGACGACACCCCCCGAATCCTCAAGCTGGAGGCGCGCCTGGGAGATGTAATAGATCCGCTGGCAGGCTCCTACTACGTGGAGCACCTGACGCGCAGCATAGAGGACGACACGTGGGAGCTCATCGAGAAGGTGGACTCCGTGGGAGGGGCGGTGAAGGCCATCGAGGATGGCTATGTGCAGGCCGAGATCGCCAGGAGCGCCTACGAGTATCAGAGGGCCATCGAGACGGGTGAGGAGATCCTCGTGGGCGTGAACCAGTACGTTTGCGAAGAGGAACCCATCTCAGCCATGGAGGTGGACCCCACGGTGGAGGAGCGGCAGGTAGAGGCGCTCAGGCGGCTGAGGTGCAGCAGAGACGCCTCGCGAGTGGCCAGGGCCTTGGATGGGGTGAAGAGGGCTGCCCAGGGAACAGAGAACGTCATGCCCTCCATCATAGAGGCTGTGAAGGCGCGTGCGACCATAGGAGAGATCTGCCAGGTCCTGAGGTCGGTCTTCGGGGAATATCGTCCCCCTGAGGCCTTGTGAGGGCCATGCCGGCCTGCCGAAGAAGGGAGGTGGGAAGGGCACAATGGCGTTGGGGTGACGAGGAGGAGGAAGCTCAACCCTTTTTGAAGGAAGGAGGGAAAGGACCATGAAGAGGACCGTGATGCTCATCATGACCATGGGGATGATCGTCGGTCTGGCGTCGGGCAACAAGGCAATGGGGGCCGAAAAGGTCCTGGAGATAGGCTGGATGTCGGCTTTGAGCGGCCCTGCTGCGGTGTGGGGTGAGGCCTTCAAGCGGATCGTGGACATGCAGGTGGAGGAGTACAATGCCGCGGGAGGCATCCTCGTTGGCGGCGAAAGATACAAGCTCAAGATCATCTATGAGGACGACAAGATGACGGCCGACGGCGGGAGGGCGGCTGCCGAGAAGCTTGTCTATCAGCACAAGGTCAAGTTCATCCTCGGCTCCATATCGTCGAGTGCGGTCCTCGCCCAGCAGAAGATCACGGAGCCAAACAAGGTGATCTCCATGATCAATGGCCAGGCCAAGGATCAAGTGAGCCCCAATGCACCGTATTCCTTCAGGTGCCTCACCGGGTTTCGGGAGATGACCCCCGCCTTTGGAGAGTTCCTCAAGGAGAAGTATCCGAACCTCAAGAAGGTGGCGATCTTGAACCCCAACAATGACGTGGGCTTGGACAACCAGGAATTCGCACCCAAGATGTACAAATACTTTGGGTTCGAGGTGGTATTCAATGAGCTTTACCCCCCTGCGACCAAGGAGTTCGCGACACTCCTGGCCAAGGGGCTTTCTGCTGGGGCAGAGGTCTTCGACCTGGGCGCGAGTCTGGCCGGGTCGGTCTTTCTCATGAAGAAACAGTTGGTGGAGCTTGGATTCAAAGGTCCGACCATGAATACCGCCTCCCTTCCATCCGACCAGTTCGTGCAGGCCGTCGGTGCGGAGAACGTGGCGAATCACTTCGTCTTCGGCTATGCGGAGGATCCACAGAATGCGCCCCCCAAGCTCCTTCCCATCATCGAGAAATACAAGCAGAGGTACGGGAGTTGGTTCCCCGTGGCGGCGAGGTTTCCCTTGTATCTGGACACCTTGGTGAGGGGGATCCAGGCCGCCGGGACGGTGACCGATACCACGGCCGTCAGGGACGCCCTGGAAAGACTGGAGCCGTTTGAGTCAGCCGTGGGCATGGCCATGTGGGGAGGCAAGGAGACCTACGGGATAGACCATCAAATGTACAACACCACCCAGTTGCTCATGTACGAACCGGGGGGAAAACAGGTCTTGGCGAAGAGCATCCCCCCGGAAAGGGCGAGGGAACTGGCCATAGCCATAGAGAAGGTGAAGTGATGATCCAGCTCCTCCCCCAGGCCCTGCTCAGCGGTTTGAGCGTGGGCATGATCTATGTCCTTGCCGCCTCCGGTCTGACCCTGGTCTATGGGATCATGCGGCTCCTCAACTTCGCCCACGGCGAACTCTACATGCTCGGGGGCTATATCATATTCTTCCTGTTCGAGGAGAGCGGAGTCCCCTATCTTGTCGCCCTGCTGATCTCCATGGTCTCCATCGGGATCCTCGGGGTCATCTTGGAGAGGTTTTTTTTCAGGCCGTTCAGAGACGAACATGACCCATCGCTGATGATCGCCCTGGGGCTTCTCATATTCATTTCCGGAGCAGCCTTCATCTCTTTCGGGGGAGAGGAAAGGGGAGTCCGATCCCTCTTTCCGGCCACTGTCTCCATCCTCGGGGCAAAGGTCTCCATGGACCGCTTAGCCGTCATGGCCATAGCGAGCTCGCTGATGGGTGCGCTCTACCTGTTCCTGTACAGGAGCCGGACAGGCAGGAGCATCCGGGCTGTGTCCGAGGACGCCGTTGCCGCTGCCATGCACGGGATCGACGTGGACAGGACCATCGCACTGGGCTTCGGACTGAGCTGCGCCTTGGCCGCGGCCGCTGGGGGGCTGGTGGCGCCGATCTACTTCATCAGTCCGTTCATCGGGGGTCCTATCGTGTTCAAGGCCCTGGTGGTGATCGCGGTGGGGGGCATGGGTAGTCTGCTGGGGGCGGTGGTGGCTGGGATCATCCTAGGGGTGGTGGAGAGCGTCAGTTTCATGTTCATCGGCGGGATGGCGGATGCCATAGGCTTCATCCTCCTGATCCTGATACTCCTCTTTAGGCCCAGGGGCCTCATGGGGAGGTACTGAGCCATGGAGAGGACATACGGTACGGGGCCGATGCGGCTCCTGCTGCTTGGGGTCTGTCTGTTCTTGATAGTGGTGCCCATGATCACCCAGGATCCCTACAAGTTGGGCATACTGATCCGCATCTTCGTCTTCAGCACCCTGGCCCTGGGTGTGAGGATCATACTGCTCACCGGTCAACTGACCCTCGGCCACGCTGCCATATGGGCAGTGGGTGGATACAGCTCGGCGCTCCTGGCCATGAAAGTAGGGCTCCCCGTATGGGTCTCATTCCTTCTGTCCGGGCCTTGCGCTGCCTTGGTGGGGCTGATGCTCGGATTCCCCACTTTGAGGATCAAGGGGATCTACTTCGCCATCATCACCTTGGCCTTCGCGGAACTGATTCACATCATCATAGTCAATCAGCCCAAGCTCCTGGGCGGGGACATGGGGATACGCGGTGTGCCCACCTTCGAGTCCGTAGGGGGTGTCGTGTTCCACGACTTCTCTCCCTGGGCCTATTACTACCTGGCCCTCCTCCTGGGGGCCATTGCCTTCACGGTGATGTGGAGGGTGGACCATTCGCGGTTGGGCCGCCTCATAAACGCCATCAGGGAGGACGACGAACTGACGGAGAGCCTGGGGGTCCATCTGATGAGGTACAAGATGACCGCCTTTCTCATCGGGTGTCTCTTCGCTGGTTTGGCCGGTGGGTTCTGGGCTCATTACTACAGATTCCTTCACCCGTCCCTCTTCACGGTTTGGGAGTCCATCTTCATGTTGGTCTACGTCGTCATAGGGGGGGTGAGAAGTGCCGCTGGTCCAGTCCTTGGGGCGGCGACCCTCCTGGTCATGTCCGAGATCATGAGGGGCGCCCTCGCGTGGAAGGCAGTGATCTATGCAGCCGTGCTCATAGCCGTCATATTCATGCTCCCGCACGGGCTCCTCGGGGTCCCGGGGGCTGTCTCGAGGATTATGGGACGAAGACAGGCGGAAAGAAGAGGGGGTTGAAGGCCATGCCTTTCTTCTCGGCCAGGGGTGTGTCCAAGCACTTCGGAGGGGTCGGGGCCCTGAGGATGGTCGACCTGGAGGTGCGCCAAGGGGAGATCCTCGGGCTCATCGGCCCCAACGGGGCGGGGAAGACCACTTTTTTCAACGTGATAACAGGCTTCCTCTGCCCGGATGAGGGGAGGATAGAATTCAATGGGAAGGACATCACCGGCCTCAGGCCGGACAGGGTGGCCCGCCTCGGGATCGTTCGGACCTTTCAGGGCAACAGGGTGTTTCGGCGCCGGACGGTCTTGGACAACGTGATCTTGGGCCATCACACCTCCTGTCAGACGTCGTCCTGGAGCGCCTTGCTGGGTCTGAGTCGGACCAGGAGGGAGGAAGAGGGGGTGAGACATCGCTCTGAGCAGATCCTGAAGAGGTGCGGTCTTCTGGACCTGAGGGCCGAGATGGCAGGGAACTTACCCTTCGGCTTTCAGAGATTTCTGGGTGTCGCAATGGCCTTGGCCGCGACCCCCAAGCTCATTCTCCTCGATGAACCTGCCACTGGTCTGAACCCAGAGGAGACGGACAGGATGGTCTCCATGATCGGGGAGCTTCGCCACGCCGGCATCACGGTGATCCTGGTGGAGCACAACATGCGAGTCGTCATGGGTATCTGCGACAGGATAGCTGTCCTGTCCTTCGGGAGGAAGATCGCCGAAGGGGGGCCGGCGGAGATCCAGTCCAACCAGGCCGTGGTGGAGGCATACCTGGGAAGAGAGGACGTCGCCCATGAAGACGATCCTTGAGGTCTCGGACCTATGGGTTCGGTACGGCCTCTTCGAGGCCGTCAAGGGGGTCTCCTTCGCGGTGGAGGAAGGCTCAGTGGTGTCACTCATGGGGGCCAACGGGGCGGGGAAGAGCACGGTCCTCAAGTCCATCTCCGGTTTTCATCGGGCGGCCTCCGGCAGGGTCGTCTTCCTGGACCGGGTGGTGAACGACCTCCCGCCTCAGAGGATCGTGGCCATGGGGATGGCCCAGGTCCCGGAAGGCAGGAGGGTGTTTCCATACATGTCCGTGGAGGAGAACCTGCTGGTGGGTGCCCACGCGAGAGGCAAAGACGGCCAGATACCTGACGACCTGGAAGGTGTCTACGAGCGATTTCCGGTATTGAGGGATAGGAGGAGGCAGAGGGCCGGGAGCCTGAGCGGGGGGGAACAGCAGATGCTGGTCATCGGGAGGGCCTTGATGGCGAGGCCGAGACTCCTGCTCTTGGACGAGCCCTCCCTGGGCCTCTCCCCGCTCATGGTCCAGGAGATAGGGCGCATCATTCGAAGGATCCACCGGCAGGGCGTGAGCATCCTGCTGGTGGAACAGAACGCCAAGATGGCCCTCAGGCTCTCGCAGAGGGCCTGTGTGATGGAGAACGGAAGGTTGGTCCTCCAGGGCGACGCCGCCGAACTCGCTGGGAACGATTTCGTCAAGAAGGCCTACTTGGGGGGTTGAGATGGGTAGGGAGAGACCGATCAGGGTGCTCATCGCCAAGCCCGGCCTGGACGGACACGATCGGGGGGCGAAGGTCATTGCCAGGGGGCTGATGGACGCCGGAATGGAGGTGATATACCTCGGCATACGTCACACCCCTGATCAGATCGCCCAAACGGCCCTGGAGGAAGACGTGGACGTGGTGGGGCTCAGCATACTCTCCGGGGCCCACATGAAGCTGGTCCAGAAGGTGATGGCGGGACTGAAGGAAAGGGGGGTCGGGGAGAAGCCCGTGATCCTAGGGGGCGTGATCCCGAGGAAGGACATCGATAGGCTCAAGGAGATGGGGGTGGCGGGTGTCTTTGGCACCGGGAGCTCCATCAAGGATGTCGTCGGATTCATCAGGAAGAGGATAGACAACGACTCGGCCACATGAGGTCGGTGGCAGGGTGGGCCATGGGGAAGGGGCAGGGACGAGTGATGATTCAGGAGACATGGAGGACAGAGAGGATAATTCGTGAGTTCAAGGAGAAGGGTTATTGGGGCGAGGAGACCCTTTGGGATTACCTGGTGAGCACCGCAGCTCGTCTCCCGAAAAAGGTGGCCGTGATCGACCCGAAAGGGAGTGTGACCTATGGGGAACTGGCCCGAAGGGCCGAGGGGCTGGCCCTCAGGCTCAAGGCATTAGGGCTCGGAAAAGGCGATCGCGTCATGATGCTCCTGCCGGATTGGGTCGAGGTCTATTATCTTCGTTACGCCCTGGGGAGGATAGGGGCCATCTGCTGTATCGGGTCCATAGATTGGCGGAGGAGGGAGATGGAACATGCCCTCTCTTTGACAAGGGCCGTGGCGGTGGCCATTCCGAGGACATTCAAGGGGTTCGATTTCCTGGAGACCGTCCAGGAGATCTCCAAGAGGGTCCCATCCCTGAAACATGTGCTGCTCCTGGATGAGGTGGTGCCGGAAGGCTGCCTGTCCCTCTCCTCGATGATACATGACCCTTCCGAAGGCGACCATCCCGCAGATCGCTCAGAAGGATCTCGTCCCGGTCCCAACGATGTCGACAAGATCCAGTTCACGGCGGGTACCACCGGGCTTGCCAAGGCGGTGATGCGATTCCCCAACAACCACATCGCCATAGGCAAGGCCCTTCTGGAACGGATCAAGATCACCGAGGAGGACAGGATACTGTCTGTTGCCCCGATCTCAGGGGGGATCGGGATCATCATGGCGGTATACGCGCCGGTGCTCTCGGGGGCTACCGCCATCCTCCATCCCAGGTTCGATGCAGGGGATGCCCTGCGCTGCGTGGAGGAGCAACGGGCGACCATCGTGGCCGCTGTCCCGGCTCAGACCATCAAGATGCTGGAGGCCCCTGGCCTTGACCGGCTGGACCTGAGCTCCTTGCGCTGTTGGGTCACGGCCGGGGCCCCCCTTCCCATCAAGTCTTGGAAGGACATATATGAGCGCTTGAGGTGCCCAGTTGTCACCGTGTACGGCTCTGTGGACACGGGGTTGGCAGCCATCTCGAGTGTGGATGACCCACCGGAGAAGGTGATGGGGAGTGCTGGACGGATCATCCCTCGAACAGAGGTCAGGATAGTGGATGACGACCGCAATCCCCTGCCCTTGGGACAGGAGGGGGAGGTGGCCATAAGGGGGGCCACGGTCATGGCGGGGTATTTCGGAGACCCGGAGGCCACCAGGGATAGGATCGATGAGGATGGCTGGGGGTACACAGGGGACTATGGCGTACTGGACGAGGACGGCTTCTTGAGGATCGTAGGGAGGAAGAAGGACCTGATCATCAGGGGTGGGCAGAACATCAGCCCCAAGGAGCTCGAAGACCTGATAATGACTCACCCGAGCGTGATGGAGGTGTCCGTTGTGGGTATACCGGATCCTGTCATGGGGGAGAAGGCATGCGCTTGTGTCATTCCCAAGAAGGGGCACAGCCTCTCCCTCCAGGAGCTTGTCGGTTATCTGAGGTCCCTGGAGATAGAGACGCACAAGCTGCCTGAACGCCTGGAGCTGATGGATGAGTTCCCGATGTCGGAAGGGAAAAAGGTCCAAAAGTACCGGCTCAGGGAAATGGTCATTGGGAAGATGACGAATTGAAGTCACAATGAGGCCAAGAGTCGTGATTACGAAGGAACCATCTCCCACTCATCCATCGCTAGACGGACTGATCGCGAGGTACCGAAGGCCAGTTCTGGAGCCTTCTTTCCCCTTGGCCCGGAAGTGGAGATCATCTCACCCGGGAAGGAAGGTCGTGGGCTGTTTCCCGGTGTACAGCCCTGTGGAACTGGTCCATGCCGCGGGGATGCTCCCTGTGGGGATCTGGGGAGGAGGAAACAAGATAGAGATGGTATATGCCGACTCCCTGTTTCAGTCGTTCATCTGCTCCATAGTCAAGAGCACCATGGAACTGGGCCTGGCGGGGCATCTAGGTTTCATGGATGGGGTCATGTTTCAGAATATCTGCGATTCGGCGCGCAACTTGGCCAGCGTCTTTCACCGGAACTTCCCCAAGATGTTCGTGGAATACGTCCATCTCCCCCAGAACCTCGACAGTAGATCGGCTCAGCAGTACCTGAGGGCTGAGTTGCAGCGAGTGAAAGAAGTCATGGAAGATGCGGCCAGTCAAAGGGTCCAGGACGAGGATCTTTGGAGCAGCATAGGCCTGTACAACCAAGTGAGGGCTGCCCTGAGGTCCCTCGACGAGTTGCGCTGCAGATGCCCCGAGAACATATCCGCTGAGGCGCTATACGTCTTGACCAGGGCTGTGACCCAGCTTCCCCCGCAGGAGTCCCTGCCGCTCTTGCAGATGGCCCTGGAGGCGGCCGCAGCGACCAAGGCGACCCCCAAGGACAGGTTGCGGGTGGTGCTGGAGGGTTCTTTTTGCGAGCAGCCGCCGTTGGAGCTTATCCAGGCCCTGGAGGGGGCTGGCTGTTACATCGTGGGGGACGATTTCCATCTAGGTTGGCGCTGGTTCGAGGGGTCGGTACCGCGGGAGAGCGACCCGCTCTCGGCCCTAGCCCGCAGTTTCATCCATGGCAGCGTTCACTCCAGCGTCAAACACGACACCCGGGAGATCAAGGCAGCCCATCTACTGAGAAAGGTGAGGGACACAGGTGCGCAGGCGGTTGTCATCATGGTGGCCAAGTTCTGCGAGCCGGCCCTGTTGGACTACCCTCTCCTCAAGAAGGCCCTGGAGGAGGAGGGGATACCTCACCTCTTCCTGGAATTCGAGGAGAAGATGTGGGCATTGGACAAGATGCGAAGCGAGGTCGAGACCTTTGTTGAGTCCCTGCTGCTGGACTGAATAGGGCAGGGAGGTTCTGTCGGGGACAGGTGTTCCCTTGCAGTACCAGGATCGTATACATCTGCTGCAAAGAGAGCTCATGGGCGCCTATTTTCGAGAGCTGACAGAGGCCGCTGACGGCAACGGCAAGCCTGCCATGTACATGCTGGTTGGGAGCAACCTCGCGGAGCTGGCCTGGGCCATGGACATGATACCGGTCTACCCCGAAATGAACGCCCTGCAGCTCGCCATAAAGAAGGCATCCCTCCCGTATCTGCTCAAGGCCGAAGAACTAGGTTATTCCATGGACAACTGCGGATATGTGAAGGCGGACATGGGTCTGTGGTTCAGTGGTCGTCAGACCCCATTCGCCAGGATCCCGCCTCCGGCCCTGCTCCTTTGCAACTACTCCGGATGCAACACCTTCCTAAACTGGTTCGAGCACCTGAGGGAATACAGCGGTGCCAGGATCTTCATCCTGGACATCCCATTCCCGCGCATCGATGGGGAGCGACGTCTCCACGATCACGCCTATGTGAGGGGGCAACTGGAGGAGCTGGTGGAGCTGTGCGAGGGGATCACCGGAAGGAGACTGGATTTGGAGAGGCTAGGGATGCACCTCGCCATCGCCCAGGAGATGGGAGAGGTGTGGAGGCGCCTCTTGGAACTGGAGAGAAACTCTCCGGCCCCGTTCGATGCCCATTTCGACGCTGTGACCCTAACTGCGCCGTTCAACAGCCTGCGCGGTCGCGAGGAATCTCTTCTCTATGCGCGCGAGGTCCTACGGGAAATGGAGGCGCGCTCGGCATCGAAGACAGGGCCCCTTGCTGAAGAGCGTTTCCGGTATGTCGCCGACGCCCCCCCACCCTATCCATACCTGAGGACGTTCAGGAACCTCTTCTCACGTTGGGGGGCAGTGGCCGTGGCATCCACCTACGCCAACTTCAGCAGGGCCTGGGAGATGGGATTCGAGCACGATCCCAAGCGGCCATTGGAGAGCCTGGCGGCCTTCCTCACCTTCGAGCATCAGGCCAACGCCGCCCACCTCAAGAGGCGGCGTGAGGTGATAGTGCGTGCGGCTCGAGAGCGTCGGGCCGATGCAGTGGTCATTCATTCGGTGAAGAGTTGCCGTCTCTTTTCCACCGGGCAGGCGGACATGAGGGAATACCTGGTCAAGGAGGTGGGGCTCCCCACGCTCATGGTGGAGTCGGATCTGGAGGATCCTCGCTACTTCTCGGAGGCGCAGATACGCAACCGTGTCGATGCCTTCTTCGAGGCATTGGAGCACCGGAGGATCATCGGCGGTTGACAGGACGCGGTGGGAAGCCCGAGTCATCGGCCTCCTGTCGGCGAGGGGGTGAGCCAAGGGGGACGAGCGGCGGCTGGAGGTCTTGAGGATGCTCATGGGGGCAGGTGTGGATGTGGGATCCAGCCACACCAAGGCGGTGATTCTGAACGAGGGAGGCCAGGTCATGGGCCGCGCCCTGATCCGCACCGGCGCTGACGTGGCGAAGGCCGCAGAGAGGGCCTTTGAGCACGCCCTCAGGGATGCCGGTGCCACAAGGGAGGACGTGAGGTACGTCGTGGGGACGGGTTACGGCAGGTACAAGGTCTCCTTTGGGGATGCCCAGATCACAGAGATAGCCTGCCATGCGAGGGGCGCCTCGTGGGTCTTCCCCAGGACCCGCACTGTCATCGATATAGGCGGGCAGGACGCCAAGGCCATAAGGGTGGAAAATGGACAGGTCTTGGATTTCACCATGAACGACAAGTGCGCTGCCGGGACAGGGCGCTTCCTGGAGAACGCGGCCGAGGTCCTGGGCATCACCCTGGATGAGATGGGACGGGTCTCCCTCTTGGGTGAGGATCCAGTGCGACTCACCACCGTGTGCACGGTCTTCGTGGAGTCGGAGATCATGTCCTACATGGCCCAGGAGAGGACGGTGGAGGACATCCTGGCAGGGATCCATGGGGCCATTGCGAGTCGCACGGTGGCGATGGTCAGGAGGGTGGGCATCGAGGAGGAGGTGACCTTCACCGGAGGGGTCGCTAGGAATTTGGGCATGGTAGCCGCCTTGAGGCACAGACTGCAAACGGAGCTCAACGTCGCCCCGGATGCCCAGTTCATGGGGGCCCTGGGGGCGGCGCTCTTCGCTGTGGAAAGGCTCAAGGTCGTCGAGGGATGCTCCTCGGCAGGGCTATGGGACGCCAGGGCAGCAAGGGCATGATCCGCGTTGCCGGAATAGACATCGGCTCTCGGGTGACCAAGGCCGTTGTCCTGGACCAAGATAAGAACGATCTGGGCAGGGCCTGTGTCAAGACCCGACCGGACTTCGATGGCGTGGCCGCTGAGGCCCTCGCGGCCGCCCTGGACACCGCAGGCCTGAAGCGGGAGGCACTCTGTTACGTAGCAACGACCGGGCTGGGAAGGTACAACGTGGCCTTCCGTGACATACAGGTGACGGAGATGACATGTGACGGTTGGGGGGCCTCGTTTTTGATCCCCGCGGCGAGGTTCGTCTTGGATATCGGCTTCCAGAGCAGCAGGGCTGCCAGGGTGGGAGAAGACGGCAAGGTGAAGGCCTTTGTCTCCAACGACAAATGCGCAGCTGGGGCCGGAGGGTTTTTGGAAAGGGCGGCGAGGATCCTCGAGGTCCCGTTGGAGGAGCTGGGGGATCTCTCACTCGAGGTCTCCCAGGCCGAGCCCATCTCCAGCGTCTGTGCTGTCCTGGCTGAGTCGGAGATCATCACCCGCATCACGGAGGGACGGGGCAAGGGCGAGATAATCCGAGGTGCACACGAGTCGTTGGCCAGCCGCGCCCAGTCTTTGCTGAGGAGGCTTGGGGCCAATGACACGATCGTGTTCGTAGGAGGCGTGGCGAGGCAGCGAGGGATGGTCAGGGCCTTGGAGGAGAGACTCGGGGTGAAGGTCCTGGTCCCCCAAGGGCCAGAGTTCGTGACAGCCATCGGGGCAGCCTTAGTGGGCCTGCGTCGCATGGAAAAACTGGGGAGGCCTATTGGGGCGCGATATAGGGTGGGGTCGCGGCAGGGTCATGGCCCCGTTCGTCGAGATTCGGGTATTCCTTTCGGTGAGCGTTCGCGGAGGTTTGCAGATGGGTGACCATCCTCTCCCCTTGCAGGGGGTAAAGGTCGTTGCATTTTCGAACCTGCTCGCCGGCCCCTACTGTTCCATGATGCTCGGAGACATGGGGGCTGAGGTCATCAAGGTGGAACGCCTTCGCGGGGACGACAGCAGGTTTCTCGGCCCTCCCTTCGTCAGGGGGGAGAGTACCCCGTTTCTGTCGGTGAACCGGAACAAGAAGGGGATCGCCCTTGACATCTGGACAGATAAGGGAAGAGAGATCTTCCTGAAGCTGATCGAGAGGGCCGACGTCCTCGTACACAACTACCGTCCGGAGATCATCGAGAGGCTTGAATTCGACTACGAAACCATCTCGCGCATCAACCCACGGATCGTCTATACGTCCATATCCTCCTTCGGCGAGGAAGGGGAGTTCAGGAATCGCCCAGGCGTGGACATAGTGATCCAGGGGATGAGCGGGGTGATGAGCATCACTGGCGAACCTGACGGGAGACCCATGAAGGTGGGGACACCAATTGCCGACGTTGCCGCCGGCATGTTCGCCGCGTACGGGACCATCAGCGCCCTGTTCGCCCGGGAGAGACTGGGGATCGGCCAAAAGGTGGAGGTCTCGCTCCTCAACGGGATGATAGCCTTTCAGGCCCCGAGGACGGGGATCTTCTTCGCCACGGGAGAGAATCCCCCCAGACTCGGGAACAACGCCCCCTATACCATGCCTTCGGGCTCTTACAAGACCAAGGACTCGTACATCAACGTATCGGTACCCAACCGCAAGTTCTGGGGGAAGTTCTGCTCGATCCTCGGAATAGAGCACCTTCGAGACGACCCGAGGTTCGCCACCAACGCGAAGCGGGTGGAGAACAGAGACCAACTGATGGCCATCATCGAGGAGATCTTCCAACAGAGGACCACCGCCGAGTGGCTAGAGGCCTTCGAGCGAGAGGAATACACCAGCGGCCCCATCCTCTCTTACAGAGACATCCTGAATCACCCGCTGGTCACACATAGCGAGATGGTGGTGGAACTGGAGCACCCAGTGTGCGGTCCCATCAAGGTCACTGGGATTCCTACTAAGCTCAGCAAGACCCCTGGGCGGGTCGCCCTGCCGCCCCCTGCCTTGGGTCAACATACAGAGGAGGTCCTCAAGTCACTCGGGTATTCAGGGCAGGAGATCGACGCGCTCAAGAGGGAGGGGGTGGTATTTCAGCATCCCGAGGCGCGGGGGAGCTGAAATCTGAAGGCACAAGTGCGGAGGTGGCATCATGGGCAAGGAGAAGGAGGAGAAATTCTGGGAGGACTTCCAGATCGACGATGAGTGGACCTCGCCGGGGAGGACCATGACCGAGGCCGATGTCGTCCTCTTCGCCGGGCTGACTGGGGACTTCAACCCCATCCACGTGGACAAGGAGTTCGCCAAGGGCACTCCTTTTGGGGAGAGACTCGTTCATGGTCTCCTGGTCGGGTGCGTGGGGACAGGCCTCACCACGTCCCTCAGGGACTTCTACGAAAATGTGAGATACAAGGTCCTCCTGAGCGCCAGGTTCGATTTCAAGGCCCCGGTATACATGGGTGATACGATCCGGGTGAAGGTGAAGGTGAAGGAAAAGAAGGAGACCAAGGACCGGGAGAGGGGTCTCATAGTATTTGAGAGGACCATCCTGAACCAGAAGGACGAGGTGGTGCAGGTCCTTACCCATACCTACCTCTTCTCCAGGCGGCCCTGAGGGTCAGGCCGTCTTGTGGGCCTTGCTGTCCGACGGGCACGCGGCGCGATGTGGCCCTGCGGGGGGCCGTTTGCCGAGGGAGGTCGCCATGAACATCGCACAGTTGGCTGAGAGGAGCCTGGAAGAGTTCGGCCCTTACGATTGCCTGGTGTACGAGGATCGGGCGATGACGAACGAGGATTTCATCGTATTGGCCAATCGGCTTGCGGCCGGGTTGGGCAGACAGGGCGCTGAAGAGGGGGATAGGCTGGCTGTGCTCGCGGCCAACTCTCCGGATGTGATCCTGAGTTATTCCGCCATCTGGCGTCTCGGGGCCATCGCCATACCCGTGGTGCTGGCCCTCACGCCGGGAGAGATCCGCTACATCCTGGAGAACTCAGGGACGAAGATAGTGATCACTTCCCCTGAACTCCTCCCCAAGGTCGCGGAGGCCACCGCCGGGACTTCCCCGGTGGAAAAGACGATCGTCATGGGCAAGGAGAAGCGAGAAGGGACGATCCCCATGGAGGAGGTGATCTCCGAGGGTTCGGGGCGGTTTGGGCCGGTGGATGCTGACGAAGATGAAGTCTGCACCATCATATACACAGCCGGCACCACGGGGAGACCCAAAGGGGTCATGCTCACCCACGGGAATCTCCTGTCCAATGCCCATGGATTTATCAGACATGTGGACCTAGGTCATGGGGACCGGCGTCTGGTGGTCCTCCCATTGTCCCATGCCTTCGGCCTTGGCACGTGCAACACGACCTTTCTCTCCGGGGCCAAGACCTATATCATGAGGTCCTTCAGCGTCCTGGAGGTCCTCCAGGCCATCGAGAGATACAAGATCACCCAGATGTCCGTTGTGCCGACCATGATCATAATGATGCTGAACCATCCCGAGGCTGACCGTTTCGATACCAGCTCCGTCAGGCTCTGGATCTCGGGCTCTGCTCCCCTTCCAGTGGAGGTCATGGAGGCCTTCCAGCGCAAATTCGGCGGGACCATACTGGAGGGGTACGGGTGTTCGGAGGCCTCTGCCGGGGTATCGATAAACCCAGTCAAAGGCCCAGTGAAGCCAGGCTCGGTGGGGATCCCCTTCCCGGAGGTGGAGGTGAAGATCGTGGAGGTCGGAGGGGAGGGATCGGAAGCGGCTGGCGAGGGGGAGCTCTGGGTGCGTGGTCCCAACGTGATGAAGGGGTATTACGGGATGCCGAAGGAGACCGAAGAGGTCCTCGGTGAAGGATGGCTCCGCACCGGCGACATATGCCGCGTGGACGACGATGGCTACATATATGTGGTGGATCGCATCAAGGACCTGATCATAAGGGGTGGCAAGAACGTATACCCCAAGGAGGTGGAGGAGGCCCTGTACAGGCTCCCTCAGGTGGCTGAGGCAGCGGTGATCGGCGTCCCGGATCCGGTATATGGGGAAGAGGTCAAGGCCTTCGTGGTCTTGAAGCCAGGGCAGAGGGCGACGGCTGAGGAGATCATGGAAGGTTGCGCCGCCCACATTGCCAGGTACAAGGCCCCAAAGAGCGTCGAGATCGTCGAGGCCTTGCCCAAGAGCAGCGTGGGCAAGGTCCTGAAACGCTTGCTCAAAGAGAGGGGTCGGCCTTCCTCGAGTCCGTGAAGGTCTGGGTGAGGACATGGCCCGATTTCGCTGTGAGGGGGCCAGGGCCCTGTGTCAGGCGGCGAGGCGGCCGTTGGTGGGGGCGCGGAAGGAGTCCGTGGAGGAGAAGAAGTGCCGGCATCGGAATCCGATGATCGTCTTGGGTCCGTTGGGTGGGCTATCGCTGAGGCATCGATGACTTGGCCAAGGCCAAGGCAGGCCTTTCTGGGGGAGAGCCATTGTTGAGATCTTTGTACAGGAGGATGCTTATCCTCCTGTTCCTTGGATCGAAAGGGTTTTCCTTTATCAGCGGCTCAGTGGCCGCGAACCCTGCCACCCTTACGAGGCGCTGAGGATCGAGTCCGTTGCCCTCCAGCTCCCTCCTGGCCGACGAGGCCCTGTCGGTGGAGAGCTCCCAGTTGGTGTACCTATTGGTGGAGTAGCCATAGGCGTCGGTGTGCCCCTCGATGGCCACCTTGCTCGCCTCCTCCTTGATAGACTCGCCGATAACCGATAGGATCCTCTTGGCCATGGGGGTGAGCTCCGAGCTCCCCAAGGGAAACATGGGGCTGCCGTCCTTGTCCAGGAGCTGGATCCTCACCCCCCCCTCGAAGATGTCCACCAAGACTTGATCCTTGGCATCGGATAGCTTGGATTCGATCTCGTTTTTGATCCTCTCCTTCATCTCCTCGAGCTCCCTGGAGGTGGTCCCGCGAAGCCCAGTGGGGCGCTTCCCCTTGGAGGCTGTCATCCCCTTTTCCTTCATGAGGTCCACCAGGTCCTCCTTGGGGGTGACCTCCATGAACGAGGCGCCGCCCTTCTCGAAGATGGAGAACTCCTTGAAGTAGTTGGAGAGCCTGGCACGCTTCTCCGGTTCCACCATGGTTAGGAGCCACAAGAGGAGAAAGAAGGCCATCATGGCCGTAACGAAGTCCGCATAGGCGACCTTCCAGGCGCTTCCATGCCCCCCGTGGGGCGCCGCCTTCTTTCCCTTCTTGACGACTAGGCCTTTTCCTTCCACTTCCTTATCGCCTCCTCGAGCTC
>FWPV01007385.1_pt1 | contig 19999 bp, 14 predicted proteins | sample 2228371 | NCBI WGS metagenome assembly FWPV01 (sample SAMEA103939776, study PRJEB20133) | metagenome | reverse complement strand
TACGGGGCGGGGCCGCCTCCGGCGGCAGCGAGATGTATTCCTGCCCTCCCGGGGTCAGGTCGATTCCTTGGGAAAACGTTACATACCCCGACCGATACAGGTGGAAATCCCCTTCCAGGAGTTCCAGGGTGACCGTCCAGTCTCCCCGCCGCTGCTCCAGACGGTGGCCGGCGATAAACAGGTCGTATATCCTCTCCACCGTGATCCTCACCTCGGGCCGGTAGCACACCTCTCCCGGAAAGAGGGGGCAGTGTTCCACCTGCACCTTGCGGGCAACATGATCAATGCGGCTGACCCGGTAGGGCATGCCCCGGAAGATATGGATCTGCTCCGGCAGATAGTTCTGCCAGAGATGGTCGGCGCTGACTACGGCCAACTCGGTGTTATGGCTGTCCACCACGGTGAACTGGCCCAAAAAGGCCAACCCCGGCTCCTGCAGGATACGGTCCGCCACCTTGAGGGTGGTCTCTTCCACAAAGGTCTCCCGGACAGCGTCAAAACGGTGGCGGTGCTGCCGGTCCAAGAGGGCCAGGCGGATCAGATCCAGGTTGAAAACCTCCCGGAACAGGTGGCACAACTGGTCGGGAGCCTGCTGCGCCTGGGGGTAGATCTCCCGCAGTTCAGATAGGACCTCATCCTCCAACTGTGGCGCGGCCAGGAGACGCTGCAGCAGCGTGAAGGCAACGCTGAAACGGCTTTTCATGATCCTCGGGGCCAAAGCCTGGAGCGGGGCCAAAAGGAAGTCAGCTGCCCGTTGGGCCAGAAAATCTCGCAATAGATAAGGGGGCGAAACCACGTGCAGCAGGAGCATGCTGCTCCCCCGGGTCTGCCAACGGGCCAAGGCTGCCACCAGGTTGTACTCCTCATCCCGGATGACCAACACCCCCTGATCAACGGGGCCACAGAGCCAGGAGGCCGGCGGCTGCTGCCACAGCCGTTGGGCCGAACCCTGCAGGCGGTTCCGGAAGCGTGGATGGTGGTTGAAGTTGGGCAGGTGGTTGTCCACTTCCTCCAGGAGCTCTTTCAGAGGCAGGCTGTCATGCTGGAGCAGGACGATATTCTGGATCTCCTCCCGCCAGGCCAACGTCGCCAACACCGGCTCAGCGCCCAGGTAGGTGGCCACCGGGCCGGCCACGATGGCCTGCTGCCACCATTCCCGCCCTTCGGCTCCCCAGAGGAGGGCATACACCCGCTGGGCAGGGGGATAGCTCAGCTTGCACTCCCGGCTGGCGGGATCCAGGGTGAGATTGCGGCGGCTGGCGGATTCCAACCCGAAGCGGTCCGGACCGATGCTGATGTAATGGGTCCGGTTGGCCAGGAGTTCATGCAAACGCTGTAAAAAGCCCTGGATGGTCCCCAAATGCTGCCCCAGGGTCCGGGAAGCCTGGGAGATGATGACGGTCTGCACCCCGGCTGCCTGGCAGTCCTGACTGAAGCCCAAGGAAGGTAGGTCGGCGACGGTAGCCAGGAGGATATCGGGCAGGAGACCGTTGCGGGCAGGCCGGGGCGCCACCGCGGCCCGCAGGGTGGGGGCGGCGGGGCCCAGCTGCAGGGCGCCGCTTAGCCAGTCCGACACAGCCTGCTGCTCCGCCGGCGTGGCGGTGAGCCACACCGCCCGCCAACCTTGCAGCCGCAAGTGGTAGAAATAGCACGCCAACAGAGGAGCCAAGCTATCGTACCAGGCCTGACTGATGATGAGATCCTGGTGGCGCCACAACTGCTCCAAGATGGCCCGCTGCATGGCCGTGAGGGGGAAGCCTTGCTCCTGCAGCAGCTTGCAGACGGCGTCGAGGTCCGCCATCTCGGCTGCTTCCCGGGGAGCCACAATGGGGGGTTCAGGGGCGGGAGCGGCCTGGTCTCCCTGCCACCTGGCGGCAGCCAGCAGGCGCGCCGGCCAGATCTGTTGGTATTCCTCCCACAGGGCCTGGTAATCAGCCTGGGCCCTGCTCACCACATCGGTACCGGTGACCACCAGCTCACCCTCCAGAGGCCGCAGCCCGCCCAGATACCAGGCCATCTCCAGAACCAGGAGGAGAGACAGCGCCGGGAAGTGGGGCAGGGGCCATGGCAGGGGGTGCACCAGCTCCCAGAGGCCCACCGCCACCAGCACAGACAGGATACCGCTCAGGACCAGGGCAAACACCCGGGGGAAGACCCATTCCTGACGCAGCAGCACCCCCCTGGTCGCCTGCCATTCATAGGCCCAGGACCAGCGGGGTAGTCTGTCGCTCGCCGGGTGGCCGCCGGCTCCGGTTTCTCCGGTCCCTCTACCGCTGCCCAGCCGGCCGAACCACGCGCTGAGCGCCAACATCCCCCGGGAGAGGAATTTCACCAGGCCGAACAGCAGCAGGGCCAGAAAGGTAAAGAACCAGGGAAGATCGCCGGTGAGGGGCGCCCAGGCAAAGCCGCTGGCGCGCAGTCCAGAGAGCAGCAGGTTCGTCAGCGGCTCCCAGAGGTCGTGATACCAGGCTACCGCGGCGCTGACATAGGCCAGCGCAGCCAGGGGGAGCCAATACTGCCGGTGGCGCTGCTGTCGGGGCCAGTTGGCGGACCACAGGAAGATGAACAGCGAGGCAAAGAGCAGGAGAAGGGAAAAATACGTTCGCCAAGCCATTAGGTATGCCCGAAATTCTGGAGGTCATCGGTACAGTCGCTGAAGGCCACGCTCTCCACCCCCCTCAAGGCGGGGAGTTGCAGGGCCGATTGTTGCAGGCCGATGTGCACCTGGACGTCATGATGCCCGGCGCCTGTGGGATCCCAGGCAGGGTGATAGACCGGGTGAAACTCTGCCGGACGGTGGATATCTTCCGGCACCTCGCTCGCCTGCTGGGAGGACGTCAGATCCGGCAGCGTCAGGCCCATCAGTCTGGCCAGGGTGTCAAGGTCCTCCAGATGCTGGTTGAGTCTCATGTCATGATACCGGCGCAGATGATGAAGTTCCTCCCGGCGAGCAGCCTCTTCCTGAACTCGGCGGAGCCTCTCCTCCAGGGCCTGACAGTAGAAAAAATTCTCCAGGAATCTTTTGCCCTGCTGAAAACGTTGAAAAATGGCCTGCAGTTCCCCCTCTGCGGCGAATTTGACGGTCAGGAACAGCTTCGCCAGCCGTCGCCGCAGCCACCAGAGGCCGGCCACTGTCGCGGCGACGCTGCCGACGCCAAAGATGCCCAGGCATTCCAGGCAGAGCCAGAGTTCCCGGTCGCTCCAGGTCAACCAAGTAGAGAGCATTTGCGGTAGACCCGAGAGGATGACCCCGGCCATGGCAACCTTAATGGACCAGAGCAAGGTCGGACGCTGGCTGATGGCTTCGGTCACCGCCGCCGTCTCCGGCCCCAGCGCCGCCAGCCGACCCGGCGCCGACACCTTCTGACCCTCGGGATAAAGAAGTTTCCGGCGGATTTCTTTGAGCTTCTCCTGGAGATGGGCCGAAGCGGTCTCCAGGGGCGTCGCCCCGGCGCTGACAGGCCGGTGGATCTGCTGGAGATGGCCCTGGCACTCATGGAGCAGCTGCTGGGCCCGCCCTGCCTGTTCGTCGATGATCCGTTGAACCTCTGCACGCCAGCCCTGCCAACGGTTTTGGTCCATGGGGGTGTGCAGCAGCGGCCAGCTAAGGTCAGGAATCTTATTCACTTCGAGTACTTGGGGGCAATTCCAGAGGGTTGGGTCAGGCAGGCTCTCGGCAGTTGTTTGAGCAATCGCCTCGGTCCGCCGCAGCCTTGCCTGCCAGTGCGCTGCCACCGCCCGATGTTCGGCCACCATGCGGCTCCACCCTTCCGGGGACAACGTCACCCGACAGTGATAGACCCTGCCGAACGGCAGGGAAGCGCTTTCCGGCAGGGCAGCCACGGTGATGAGGCCATAGACCGTCTGCAGCAGCAGCCTTTGGTAGTGACTGCTGTCACGGAAAAAGATGATCAACATGGAAGCCAGCCACGGCTTCCAGCTTACCTGCTGGCGCAGGAGCCGACCGAACTCCTCCGCCGGTCGGCAGCCGTCGGCCCAATGCACATGAGCCTGTTGAGGGCAGGAGGTCAGGTAGCCGAGATACTCCCGCAGAATACGCTCCAAGCCGGCCTGGTAGAAATCCCCTGCCGCCGGTGACAACTCCGCCTCCCGCAAGGCTTGCAGTTTGGCGTCGACCAAAGTTGTGGCCTGCTCCCTTAGATCCGCCAGCCGCCGCTGCACCTCCTCCCTCAGCTCAGGAGGCAGACTATCCAGACCCGCGTCCAACCGCTGTCCGCTCAGATCCAGGGGGGAGCCCCAGATCTGCCCCAATGCCTGTAATTCCGCCTCGCTGATCAGAAACGGGAACTGAGCAGCGCCGATGGCCCCGGTGGCCTCCAGGCGCCGACGTTCTTGAGCCAGAGGATTCAGGGGCATCGGCATATCCTCTGCCTGTCGCCGGGTTTCATCCAGCACGCCGATCCATACCCTCTGGGGTTGGAGTCCGGCGGCAGCCAGAGGATCGAGGACTATTCGTTGCAGCCGGTACAAGATCACCGGCAGGCTGTCGTCCAAGGGAGAGGAGAGGTGGTCATCCTGGTGCACCAGAAAAAACAGCTGCCACCGGGGCACATAGCCGAAGCGGACCTCCAGGCGGATGAACTCATCCACCTGCTCCAATGGCACGGCAGGGGGCACCAACCGCACCGTTCCCGCGGCCAGCAGTGGGTAGAGGAAAGGGGCGGCCAAGCCCAGGCCGGGTTGCCTGAGGTTGTCAGAGATGACAAAGGTCAGCATGGCGCCTTATCCCAGTTCCCGCAGTTTGCCCTCCAGCAGCTCCTGCCAGACCAGGAATTGTCTGGTCGGCGTGGATTCCTGGGCCGCGGCAGTATACGAGGGTGATTGCGAGCGTAAGGCAGTGATCAGGTCCGCAGCCCAGGCATTGGCGGTACGCACCTGATCGCCGTGGCAGGCCTGGGCATACAGGACGATCTCCTCCAGCAGCCGGGAGAGGAGAGCGGCGCTCTTCTCCGGTAAGGAGGGATCGCTGGGCGCTGCCTGGGAGTAGACCAGGATGCTCTCCAGGATGCCGGGCGGCCGCTGGCACCCCAAGGTGAAGCGGTGTTGTGCCACCTGGGCAGGCAGGTGTTCGATATCCTCCCGTTTCCGTTTTTCCGCCTCTTCCAGGACCAGATCCACCATGGCCGGGTTGTGGGCCAAGGCAGCGTGGAGACGGTGCAGGTCGCCGGGGATCGTATTGCCGCCCACCCGCACGGCGCGGAGACCAGCCGGACCAGCATAGACCCAGGAGGCTTGGCGATCTTCCCGGGCCACCCGAAAGAGCCCATGAATCAGCCCCAGAATGAGAGCCCGCTCGATCTTTTCCTGCTCGATCTGCATCTGCCGTTCATTCAGGTCGGGCATGTAGGCCGGCAGATGCCAGCGTTTGTCCAGGTGGGGGGTGACGGTGCGCTCATCCTGCTCCTGATCCCGCAGCCTTTCCAAAAGCCGGATGCGGTCTCGGTAGGCTTGAAAATACACCCCGGCACTCAAACCCCGATCCGGATCGCCGGCGGCGAAATCGGGGAAATCCTCGGCTTTGAACCCATAGTGGCAGCGATAGCAGATGAGTTCGTAAGGGGAGAAGGCCCTGTGGGCAATCTCCTGACCGCCGAAGAGGTCCAGGCGTTGTTCCTGGGTCAGGGCGCCGGCGGTTTCTTCATTGACCCCCCAATAGAGGATCTCTCTGGCATCGTTGAAACGGGGAACAAACGGCTGGGCCAAGGGCAGCAGCCCGCGGATTTTTGTTTCCACATAGTCCTGGACGTCAGCTTCGCCCACCCGGCCGGACAAGGCCGCTTCCTTCTGCAGGGCCCGGAAGATGGATAGATTCAACTCCTGCCGATCCCGCAGCTGTTTCTGGCACCAGACCAGGATCTTCTCTTGGAAGAAACGGGTGGTGTCCGGTGCCGGCAGCGCTGTCCCCCGCTGGAAACGCTGTTGGCAGAAATGGGCATACTGGCCCAGATACATTTCCTTGGTCAGTTCCGGCGAGAGGGAGGCGCTGATGAGCTGTGGCTTCAGCTCCTGCCACAGGGATTCCTTCCGTTCGGCCCCTGCCAGGACAAAGACCTGGGTGGGATCGGCCGTTCCTTCGTGTTCCAGACGGCGGGTATTCCTTTGGGCTAACAGCTCATTGCGGGTCTCCCGCAGGTTGCGGAAGAACAGCTCCCACCCATCCAGCATTATCCGGATCTGCTGGGCGACTTCGGCAAATACCAGCTCCTGCAGTTTCGCCACCTTGTAGGTCTTCAGGTTGTGAAGTTGCCGGGTGGATTTTTCAATATACTCCTCGATGAATTCCTTGAACTGATTTCTGAACAGCCGGCCCACCACCCCCTGCTGCAGGGCCAGCCGGATCCGCTCTTGGGCGTCTTCGATCTTATCTTCCGGATCATCAATATTGTAGATTTCCGCATAGCGGTGGATGTCTGCCAATTTCCGTTGGTTGTCAGCCTGCAGCGACCGTACTTTCCCCTGGAGCAGGCGATGGATCTGGTAGAGGACAGCCCGGACCGCCACCGGATGCAGGGGCTCATCGCCCCCCAAGAGCCAGGTGTTCAACTGGTACGGCTGGCCCGACCTATGACCGGGAACATCACAGTCATACCATAGGGCCTGGTTGACGATGAAGACCTTGTGCTCCTGCACTTTGGCCAGCACTTTCTGCTGCAGGAATTGCAGGGCGGTCTCCCGCTGCTCCACCTCCCGGGCGGCGTGTTCACGGAGATGGATCCTGCCTTCATCGTACGCGCAGTCCTCTTCGGCTTGGGCCAGCTCCTGATCTTCGGCCAGGATTTTGGCGATAAACTCCTCCACCGCAGCCACATAGAGGTCGGCTTTGCGCCGCTCCGGCCGGCCGTGTTGGTCCAGGATATGGCAGGAACGATGAACTTGCTTGAAAAAAGGTAGGGCACTGTCATCGCTGCCGTAATTCTGCAACAGCGATACATACCTGTCGCCCAGATCCGGGCGGTTGCGGTTGATGCCGGCCTGCAGGTCCCGCTCATACTGGCGCAGTTCCTGTTGATAGTCCTCGTCCAGGCGCAGCCAATCAGTGCTCAGAGCCTCGGTGACCCAGCAGAGGGCCAGGTATGCCAGGATGTCCTCATAGGGATAATACAGGGTGCTGACGCCGGCGCCGCAGTAGCGGTTCCGTCCTGCTGCTGCGATGAGGCGCAGGATATTGTTGTCCTCCACCGAGAAGCTGGGGCCGGCCATGGGGCTGAAGAGCTGTAGATAGATGACCTTGGCCATCTGCCGTTCGTAATTGACCAGGTGCTTGAGGTTATGGCCGGTGGTATTGTTGAAATCAAAGAGGAAGGTAAAATCGTAGGGCAGCAGTTGGGGGGTGATGGCGAAATCAGGTCTGCCGGAGTCATCCCGCTGTCCAGGGCGGAACTCCAACTCGATGGTGACGCTGCTTTCGCCCGCCGCCCGGGCGTTGGCCACAATGGCATCCAGTTCCTTGAGACAGGCATACCCGTTGGCCTGGGTATTGGCATGATCCTGGATATCCTTCAAGGTCCCGGTTTTGGTCAAGACTTCGGGCAGGAGGAAGGCGCCCCGGACATAGATATTCACCCGCCGCAGGATCTTTTCCAGCAGCCAACGGATGTACATGGCCACCTGGAGGAAAATCCCGCCTCCGGTACCGCCCGCCAGGGAGTTGACGATCATGACCCGAGGGCTGTAGGTGGTGTCATCGGGCCGGGCCAGAAAGAGATCCGAGACCTGTTTTTCCAGCCGGGCCAGCTTGCCCTGTTCGATGGCGCTGCGGTAGGCCAGGCGGGAGACCACCCGAATCATGCCGGCGCCTTCAGTAAGGGTTTTGCGCTTCAGCTCCGGCGCCGCTTTCGGGAACCACTCCTGGACCAGCGGCCCGGCCTGCTGCAGGTACTGGCCTACCGTGAGATCTGTGCTGGTCTGGGTCACCCTGCCCCTGAGGTGCTGCAATTTCTGAATGTCATTGACATTAGTGTCAAAGGCATGAACCAGCACCCGGTCCCGCTCGCCGGCCGGGAGCATACCGTAGACCTGATCCACCACCCGGGAACCGATGCCCCCCAACCCGATGAGCAGGGTGGGGGTTGTGGTCAAGAGCTGGCCGTCAGTCATGGTCGCCTCCTTAGGAAACGATATACTTATAAAACTCGGTTGTCTGCCCCTGCCGCCGGTGCAGGATGGAATTGTTGTCCAGGCGTTGATCTTTTTTGGGCGCAGAAGGACTACCCGGCTCCCAGACCGGCCGGCCGTCAATATCCATCCCGGCGCTCAGAGAGGACTTGGCCACCAGGACATGGTTACTCCGGCTCCCGGCAATGAACAGCACGCCCTCCACAAACCGGCGTTCCGCCCGATAGGGCACCAGCCAGCGCTGCCAGAACGAGGTCGGCAGCGCCTGGGTGCGGGGCCGCCCTCGCTGTTCCCCCTTCTCCCAATGGAATTCTATGGCGGCTCCCCGGGCAAATCGATGCTTCTTCAAGATGCCCCACACCCACCAGGCGATGATCAGCAGCGTAATGACCAAGATGACCAGCCAGCCGCATTTGCTCCACCACGAGATATCCTCGATGGTCAGTTCCAACTGTTCTCGGATGATCTCCCCCGGCGGACCGGTGGAGATCTCCACCTCCACCGGCATGCGGCCGGTGGGAGTAAAACAGCAGGAAATGCGGCTGCCCTGAGGGCGCAGGAGCCAATGGTCGGCAGCCTTGTCGATCTGGAGCGCCACCTGCGGCGCCTGCCGGATGGTCAGGGTCCAGTTCTGGAACTCAGCCGGCGACACCGGCCGGCCGTTCACGGTGGGCCGCAGCCGCACGGGGGATGCCTGGGGCAACTCGTTCACCTTGGCCGACCAGGGGGGCACCGGCTCCAGGGCGACGTCCCGCGGGCAGGCGATGCCTTCGAGGATGAACACCCGGGACTTAAAGTGAAAATAGCCCGGAAAGGAAGCACTGGCGGCCAGGGGTTCCTTGCCCGCCTGCACCGGGATGAGGACGCTGAAAAACTGCTTCCCCGGCTCCAGGGTCAGGGGGTAGTCTTTTTGCCGGTAACTCGCCACGACGGTGATCTTGTCGTAGTGCTGGATGGTGGCGCTGAGAGGTCGGCGGCTGACGGGATCCAGCAGCAGGGCCACCAGTCTGACGGGCTGGCCGATACAGGCCCGGTATTCATTCTGGGGGGTGGCGGCCAACGGCGTCCCGTCCTCCTGTTCCAGGCTCAGCTCAAAGAGGGCCGCCACCTCGGGGAAAAAATGCAACCGCTCCTGGGGGACTGAACGATCCAGGGTGATGGTCAGGCTGCCTGCCGGGATGACCTGGTCAGGATTGCTCTGGGTGATATGGGTCGCCGCGGCGTATTTCCTGAGCTGCGCCCGTCGGGGCATCTGCGCCTTCAGGCCTGTCACCCTCAGGGGCGTGGTTCCGGCCGCAGCCTGTTGGATGCCCGCCAGGGCCTGCCCCGATTCTTCCTGCTGGAAAACGGTCAGGCGCTTCAAGGGCATTTCCACGTTCAGGGTGATCTGGTTGCCCCTGCTGGTCAATTGCAGTTCCCCGGGAGAGAGGGGCCGGCCGTTGACCAAAGCGGCGATCTCCTGCATCCGGGGACCGATCTCTTGGGGGGTGGCGGCCCGGAAGATCTGGGCGGTGGCTATCCGGTCCCAAAACTTGGCCAGATCATCGCTGACCTCGGTGCCGATGAGCAGGAAGATGGCCTTGGTGCCGGTATCCGCGGCAAACTGGGTAATGTTCGCCTCCAGCCGGTCTGTGGGGGGATACTCGTTAAAACCGCCATCGGTGATCAAGATCAGCCAACGGTCTGCGTCCCGGCTCTGCTGCAGCGCCTGCATGGCGGTCTCCAAAGCCTGGAACGGGGTATTACTCTTGGGGGGAGCCTGCTCCTGCAGGTCCCGGATGGCCCGCTGTTTGTCCGGCCAGGGGATGGCCCGGCTGGGATTGCTCATGAAGACGACGGCCAGGGAATCGCCGGGGGTCAGCAAGGCGGTGAGGGTCTGCAGGGCGTAGTTGGCCTGCCACCACTTCTCCGGGGGCCGGGTCATGCTGCCGGAATCGTCGTAGACCACCGCCACTGTTCGGGCGGCGGCTTCCGTGGCGCCCCAGCAGATCACCATCACCAACAAGACTAGTAGAAAGCGGCGGGCAGGGGAAGACAACGTCATCTCCAGCAAGGGAACAGAGTTACACCTTTAAACTCGGCACTTACTATGGTATCTTACCATCTGAAAAATTCCTGAGTAAAGAAAAGAATACTTCTTCCTTTTTCTCCCCCTGCCAGGGTGCCATCGACCGCAAAGGCGGGCCCAAGGCACCGGCGGCCTTGCCAATGAAAGGTTTTCAGGTTATAATTAGTTATCATTGTACTATTATCGGCTGATTGAGGGCAAGCCTCGCCCCCTAGGCGGGAATTGGTCCGCCGCCTGGATTACTGTGCCCCGCCGCAGCTGGGCAAGATCAGGTGTCAGCAAGGCCTGGGAGTTTGGCCACCGCCGGCTAAGACCTTTCACCGCCAGGCTCATGCCCTCCGGTAGGGTGGAGCAAGACTCCACGTTTCCTGACCCCGAGAATGTCAATATTTCAAGTACGTCCCTGGAGAAAACCAATGACCTACGGCACCCTTGCCACCCCTGAGCGTCTGGCTGCGGTCCAGAGTGCCTTTCTGCGCCGCGTCTATAACTGGATGGGTCTAGGCCTGGCCCTGACGGCCCTGGTGGCCTATTATACCGCCGCCAGCCCAACGTTGTTGGCCCTGATCTTCGGCAACCCCATCGTCATGGTGGTCCTGATCATCGGCCAGTTGGGTCTGGTCGTCGCCCTGAGCGCCGCCATCAACCGCCTCAATCCGGCCACGGCCACCCTGCTCTTTTTCCTTTACGCCGGTTTGACGGGCCTGACGCTGTCGGCCATCCTGCTGGTCTATACCCAATCGTCCATCACCAACGCCTTTGTGGTGACGGCCGGCACCTTCGCCCTGACCAGCCTCTACGGCTACACCACCAAGCGGGACCTGACCAGTTGGGGCAGCTTCTTCTTCATGGGCCTGATCGGCATCATCCTCGCCAGCCTGGTGAATTTCTTCCTGCAGAGCGAGACCATCTATTGGGTGACCACCTACATCGGCGTCATCGTCTTTGTGGGCCTGACCGCCTATGACACCCAATACCTCAAGAACATGGCCGGCGCCGGCTTTGCCGATGAGGCCATGGAGAGTCGGGCCGCGATCATCGGCGCCCTGAAGCTCTACCTGGACTTCATCAACCTCTTCCTGCTGTTGCTGCGCATCATGGGAGGCCGGCGGGAGTAAGCCCGGCCCTGCAGGCAGCAGCGCGGCGGCCGTAAAAAACCCTGGGGCCCTGCCGGAGCCCCAGGGTTTTTTTATGACGATCGGTTTTAGGCGATGGGTGGAACCCCCTTCCTTCCCCGGGAGGCCTCTGTCTTGCCGCCCGAATATCATCAGTTCCCAGGGGGCTCCGGGTGAGGATTGCCGTGCTGTCGGTCCCGCCGGTTTATCCCAACCGGTAGACGTGTTGGAGCATTTCCATGGCTAAATGAAAGGCATGGTCTTTCTCCAACAAGAGTTCCATTTTGTCCCCGGCCTGGGGGTAAACGACTATTTTGATCCGGTTGTTCGGTTGCTGGGAAACGGCGATTTCGCCTTTGGGTTCAAATGTCGGGAAGGTCCGATGTTGTCCGCTCATAAGCTGCTCTCCTCTCAGGAACGTCCAGAGGTGTCTCTGGCCGCGGGAAATCCTGCGCAACGCTGCAGAGGGTATAACCCTGGGGCCATCCCACCCCAGGATTTTGCCCCCAAAGGTCGGCCTACCACCCGTAGGTCAGGAAGTCGTGGATGGAGTTAGAGGCAATGCGGCCGGCGCCGGCAGCCAGGATGACGGTGGCCGCACCGGTGACGATGTCGCCGCCAGCCCAGACCCGAGGCTTCATGGTCTTGCCGGTTTTGGGATCGGCGACGATATTGCCCCACTTATTCAGCACCAGACCCGGCGTGCTCTTGGTAAGCAGCGGGTTGGCGCTGGAGCCGATGGAGATGACCGCGGTGTCGATCTCGACGAGAAATTCCGAGCCCTGGACCGGCACGGGGCGCCGCCGGCCGGAGGCATCGGGTTCACCCAACTCCATCCGGAGGCACTCGACGCCGGTGAGGAAGCCGTCGTCAGTGCCCAGGAACCGGATAGGGGCGGTGAGGAACATGAATTCCACCCCTTCCTCTTCCGCATGGTGGATTTCCTCTTTCCGGGCGGGCATCTCTTCCCGGCCGCGGCGGTAGATGATGTAGGACTTTTCAGCCCCCAAGCGCAGGGCCGTCCGGGCGGAGTCCATGGCCACGTTGCCGCCGCCGAAGGTGGCGACTTTTTTGCCCCGCACGATGGGGGTATCGTATTTGGGGAATTCGTAGGCCTTCATGAGGTTGGAGCGGGTCAAGTATTCGTTGGAGGAGTAAACCCCGATGTAGTGCTCGCCCGGGATGTTGAGGAACAGCGGCAGGCCGGCGCCCACGCCCAGGAAGACCGCATCAAACCGCGCCAGGAGTTCGTCCACCGTCTCGGACCGGCCGATGACGGCGTTCATCTCGAATTTTACTCCCAAACGTTCCAGGTAGCGACACTCCGCGGCCACAATGGCTTTGGGCAGACGGAACTCCGGGATGCCGTAGATGAGCACGCCGCCGGGGGCATGGAGAGCCTCGAAAATGGTGACATCGTGGCCTTTGAGGATCAAGTCGCCGGCCACCGTCAGGCCGGCGGGGCCGGAGCCCACCACCGCCACCTTCTTGCCGGTGGGTTCTGCTTTGGGCGGCAGGACGTCGCGGCCATACATCCGCTGGTAGTCGGCGGCGAATTTTTCCAGGTTACCGATGGCCACCGGTTCGTCTTTCTTGCCCAGAATACAGAGGCCCTCGCACTGCACTTCTTGGGGACAGACCCGACCGCAGACGGCCGGCAGGGCATTCTTTTCCCACAGCTTGCGGATGGCCCCCTCGAAATCGCCCTCTTTAATCAACCGGATAAAACCGGGGATATCAACTTCCACCGGGCAGCCCTGCATGCAGCGGGGATCTTTGCACTGGATGCAGCGTTCCGCCTCTTTCATGGCTAATTCGGGAGTATAGCCGAGGGGCACTTCGTCAAAATTATGACGACGCACCTCAGCGGGCTGTTCCGGCATCTTTTGCCGGGGGATTTTTTCTTTCTTAGGTGCCTTGACTTCTTCGGTCATCGTTATCTCCTCCGTGTCTTCAGGCTCGGATGCCGGTAAGATTATTTGCTGCAGGTACAGGTGTGACCATGAGAGGTTTTGAATTGGTCATAAGAGAGTTTTTCTTCGGGTAAGTAGGACCGCAGCCGCAGATTGAGTTCATCAAAATCCACCTGATGGCCGTCAAACTCGGGACCATCCACGCAGGCGAACTTCATCTTGCCACCCACTCTCACCCGGCAGCAACCGCACATGCCGGTGCCGTCTACCATGATGGGGTTGAGGCTGACCAGAGTATGGACATTATACTCTTTGGTGACGTTGCAGCAGGCCCGCATCATGGGTACCGGGCCGATACAGACCGCCAGGCCGATCTCTTTGTCTTTTTCCAACGTTTCTTTAAGCTTGTCGGTGACAAAGCCTTTGTGGCCGTAGGTGCCGTCATCGGTGCAGATCATGATCTCATCGGAGACCTTGCGCATCTTGTCCTCCAAAATGAGGAGGTCTTTGGAACGGGCGCCGATGACCGTATAGACATAATTCCCCAGATTCTTCAGGCCCCGGGTGATGGGGTGCAAGACGGCGATGCCGGTGCCGCCGCCCACACAGATGACCTTACCCACTTTTTCCAGATGGGTGGCCGCGCCCAACGGGCCGATAACATCTAAAAACGAATCCCCTACCTGCAGGGTCTTGAACAGGGCCGTGCTCTTGCCGACCACCATGTAAATAATGTTGATCAGCCCCTTTTCCGGATCAGTGTCCGCCATGGTCAGGGGAATGCGTTCCCCCGTTTCATTGGCGCGCAGTATGACAAACTGCCCGGGTTTGGCCTTGGCCGCAATCTTGGGAGCCTTGACCCAATTGCTGATAATCGTGCCCTGGGCCAGTTCCTGACGTTCCACGATTTCAAACATATGCCCTCTCCTCGATTGATGGAATACTCGTCTTGCTGCCGGGAATCTGACAACGGCCAACTTTGGCCTTTCTCAGGATCCCCATTAAACAATTTTTTTATCACAGGGAGGGGAAAGGATGCAAGTGATAAATATCACAAAAGCTGTCGCCGGGCAATTTCTCCTGCCGCGGCACCAGTCGCCCAAAGGTGGGTGGTCGGCGGATAATCATGTAGCAACCTGAATTATCTTTACTTTTCCGGCCTCCTGAGGCAGGGTTACCTCGAAAAGGGATACCACAGGGGAAAAGTCGAGAAGGGAGCCAACCCAAAAGAATTTTTTCTCTTGAGCTGCCGGGCTGGCATTCTCTCTGCAAGTCCTGGCTTTCTGTGTCGCGGAGGCGGGGTGGGTGTCCCCAGGGAAGGAGTCTCAGCTCGATACCTGGCCAGAAACCGCCGACCAAACAACTCCCCATCACTGCGCAGCCGCCGTCATGACTGCGGCCAGCCGCCCTCGGGGTCTACATCCGCTCGCAGGTGGTCAAGGTGGCCAGGTCTTTGTAGCCACAGTGCAGACAGACCGTGATCTCGTGGGTGGTCTTGTCGATGCTGCTGGCATAGTAACTGATCCCGGCGCCGTAGCAGAGCCCCGGCTGGCCGCAGCGGGGACAGGGCCGACTGATTTTATGGACGAAGCGGATGGCCAGGTTCTCGGTGAGGTCGGCGGCAGTCTTCAGGAAGAGCTTCACTTCCACGGGCGACAGGTTATGGCGAAAAGATTCCATGACTCTGTCAGTATACCGGGAATTTTGCCGTTGGCAAGACTCCAACGGGGCTGCAGGACAGGCCGGCCGCGAACTATATCCATCCGCCGACCGAACCTACCGTGCCGTTAACGCCGCTGGCAGAAGCGGCGGAGACGGATACACTGTTGCCGCCGGCTTGCTTGCTACGGTGCCGCAACCGGGCTCAGTATCCCTTTAACCCACTTGGCTGGCATCAAGGCAGCGGTTGACCTGGCGGCTCCTTTCCGGTTCCGCCGAAAAACCTGACGCCTCCGGCAAACGGTCAGTGGGTCAGGAGGCGGGAATTTACTTGCAATCATCGGGTGTATCAGGGATACCAAAGGAAGCCGGTCTGCCGGCAGGCGGCCGCCGAAGAACAGCATAAGGAGGCAGCCATGCTGCGGAAGTGTCTGTGCCTATGGGTCTTGGGGGGCATACTCCTGGGTTGGGGACTGGCAGCCCAAGGGGCCGAGGATATCCTGGAGCAGGCCCAGGCTGCTTTTCAGGCCCAAAACTATGCCAAGGCCTTAGAGCTCTATGGCCTGGTGTTGCAAACGGATCCCGCTTCGGCTGCGGCCCGCCGCTTTCGGGCCCTGGCCTTGCAACGGCTGGAGCGTCCCGAAGAGGCCCTGCAGGAAGTTAACGCCGGGCTGCAGCACCATCCCAAAGATATCTCCCTGCTGTTGGTGCAGGGGGGGATCCTGGGGGAAATGGGCCGGCGGGAGGAGGCCATCCGGGTGTTCACTCAGATACTCCAGCAAGATCCCAAACACGGCGAGGCCTTAAAGGAGCGGGGAGTCAATCTGGCCAACGAAGGCCGTCTGGATGAGGCCTTGCAGGACCTGAACCTGGCTGCCAAACTGCTGCCCCAAGATCCCTGGGTATACAACCACCGGGGGATGGTCTACTTCTGCCAGAACAAATTGAAGGCCGCGGTGGCGGATTTCACCACCGCCATCAAGCTGCGGCCTGATCTGCCCCATGCCTATTTTTTCCGGGGCAACCTCTACCGTTACCATCTCAACCAGCCGGCCAAGGCTCGGGCGGATTTCCAGGAGGGCTGCCGACTGGGCCACCCCCTCTGTTGTCAGGAGTTGGAAAAGGCCGACCAGACGTCAAAAGGACCTTAAACATGGTTGCGCCCCTATTCTCCTGGCAACGCAGATGAGAGTAGCCGGGCGATACCCACCCTACCGGCTTCTATTCTTGGTAGGGCAGACCTCCAGGTCTGCCCGCAGGTCTGCGTTTCCACCGTTCCATGGCGACGTCGTAGGGGCGAGCCGGCGGCTCGCCCCCACCACTAAAATCTGGCCGTGATATTCGCTCCCACCAGCGGCGCCGGGTCGTGCCGGGTCTGGTAGAGGTCGTCGCCGTTGGACTGCCGGACCCAGAGTTTGTTGAGCAGCGACACCCCGCCGTAGAGATTGATGGTGATGGGGCGGTAGGTATAGGCGATTTTGGCCACCACGGGTAGGCGGTCGTATTCGCCCACGCCGTTGGGGACCGGGCCGCTCCGATCCAGGCGGAAGCGGTGCACCCGATAGGCCCCGGCCAGCCCGAACTCCCACTGGTCGTTCAGGATATATGACAATTCCAGGCCCGCCGGTCCGGCCGGACTGGTCTGCAGGGGGTTGCGCAGCCGCCAGTGGTCGTTGATGCGCCAGTTGATGGCCAGGAAGGGGAAGACTGAGACCTTCTCGATATTCGAAAACGTTCCCACCCCCACACCCACGAAGGAGCCCTGGCCGAAGCCGTAGGCCACGGAGACCACCCCGCCGTAGACCAGCGATTTGCTCCAGCGGGCGCCCGTTTCCCCGGAAAACTGGGCCATGGGCACCACGACGAATTGCCATTGCTGATTGATGGCATAGGTCAGAGGGATGCCCAGACCATAGCGCTGGACCTTGTCCCAGGGTCTGGCCATGGGAATGGACCGGACGCCGGAGAACTGGTAGTCATCCAGCTCGTAGATGGCTCCAAAGGCCACGGCAAACTCCGGGGTGAACTGCTTCCGGGCCGTGACCCCGAAGTAATAGCTGGCCACATTCATGTGTCCGCCGCCGTCCATCCGGCCGTTCAATTGATAGAAGGGGGCGAAGGCCAGGGTGAGGCTGGAGCCGATTTCCGGTTGACCGGGTCTCTGGGTCTGGGCCAGGACTACGTCCGGGCACAGGCACAGGAGCAGGAACATCAGGACGGCTGCCCGGGGGCGGCGGCCGCCGCTTCCGGGACCTTTAGGCCCGAGGAGCAGAAATGATTTCATCTGTGCAGGATTCTCCTTTAGGTTAGATCTGTGGAGGGCGTTTCCCAGGAGGAACTGACCCGCGCAGCCGGCAGTTCAGACCTCAGGAAGGATCTGGCAGGGGGACTGCGATGCCTTGAGTTATCCTAATCATGGACAGGCCGGAAAGCGAGGTGCGGGCCGGGAAAAAATGCCCTGGCAGAGATCCGGGCAGGGAAAACGCCCTTCACCACCAGAACTCTGGATAGCGGCGGCTGGGGATCAGGTTGTTAATGAGTAGGGCCACTACCAGGATGATCAGGGCACCGCTGGCCACCGGCATGAAGACGTAAGAATAGCCCAGGCTTTGGATCTTGGAACCGCCCACCACGGCCAGGAGAGCGGTGGCGCCGCCGGGAGGGTGGAGGGTTTTGGTGGCGTGCATGGCGGCGATGCTGAGGGAGACCGCCACAGCGGCGGCCAACCAAGGAATCGGCCCCAGGAGTTTCATTACGGTGACGCCGATGAGGGCTGAGATGACGTGGCCGCCCACAAAGTTCCGGGGTTGGGCCAGGGGGCTGCGGGGGGTGCCGAAGAGGAGCACCGCCGAGGCGCCGAAGGAACCGACGATGAGGAGGTAACCGGTTCTCTCCACATACGTGTAGTGGAGGAGGGCCACGGCGCTGATCCCCAGGAAGCCGCCCACCCAGGACCAGAAGATCTCGAGCCAACTGACCCCCGGCGGGCTCTGGGTCTGCCCCGCCATCTTGCCGAAAAAATCCCTCAACATGGTGTGTCTCCCCGGGAGAGGGCCTTCAGGAGGTCCGCCCGGGAGACGATCCCCACTAATTTGCCAGATGCGTCCACTACGGGCGCCCGGTTGATACCCCGGTCGGCAAAGAGCCCGGCAATCTCCTGGAGGGTAGTATGCTCCTGGATTACCAGCGGGGGAGCCGACATCAACTCCCCTGCCGTCTGCCGTGGGGGAGGTGTGGGCAGGGTGGCCGGGTCTAGGAGATAGGTTGCCACCAGCGAGAGAAAATTCTCCCGGGCCGCAATGCCAAAGAGCCGCAGGAAATCCTTTTCGGAAATCACCCCGATGACGGCCCCGTGCTCATTGACCACCGGTAGGCCGGAGATGCCCCGGGCCCCCATGACTGCGGCCACTTCCGGCACAGGCAACTCCGCCGGTACGGCTACCACTTCCCGAGTCATGATCTGGGCGGCGGTGATCTCCCGGGCTTGGCGGGCCAGAGCATGCCGATAGGCCAACCGATAAATGGTGGCGAAATCTCCCGGAGTAATGTCCAGATAGCCGGGGATCTCTTTGAGGGCCGCCATGATGTCAGCCTCAGTGAGATCAGGCGGCTGGGGGGAAGGTAGTGGCGGGGCGCCTTCAGATGCCATTTCTTGTCTCCCGTGTTCGCAGGCCCAACATTGTTACCGGCCCGTGCGACTGAGGGCAGTCTGGGCCAGTCTTTTTGTTTGACAGAAAAACTCCTTTGGTTTAAGTTATAAATTTTATAACTAAATAAAGTCTATCCTGCAAGTACGCCAACCGGGTGAGGATTATGCAACTACACGGTCGAGCTCATAAATTCGGGGATGACATCAACACCGATGAGATCATCCCGGCCCGCTATCTCAACACCTCTGACCCCCAGGAGTTGGCCAAGCACGCCATGGAGGATGCTGACCCGGAGTTTGTCAAAAACATCCGCCCGGGTGATTTTATCGTGGCCGGGAAGAATTTCGGCTGCGGTTCCTCCCGGGAGCACGCCCCCATTGCCCTGAAGGCGGCCAACCTGTCCGGGGTGATTGCCGGCAGTTTTGCCCGCATCTTCTATCGCAATGCCTTTAATATGGGGCTGCCCATCTTCGAATCGCCGGAGGCGGCCCGGGAGATCCGGCCGGGGGATGAGTTGGAGGTCGATCTGGAGACCGGCGCCATCACCGATCTGACCACCGGCAAGACCTATGCTTCCCAGCCGCTGCCGTCCTTTATGCGGGAATTGATCCATGATGGAGGGCTGATTCCCCACATCATGAAAAAAATCGGGCAAAGGTAAGAGGGCCGGGATGCCAGGTCGCGGAGCTCCAAAGAGCCAAGCAGGGCTGATCCCGCCGGCCCTGGCTGTGCCGACCCTCAGAGAAATCAGTAAAAACTGCTGGTGGAGTAAATTTCCACGATCACCCTTCATCCCGTAGGGGCGAATCTCGTATTCGCCTCATCCCGTAGGGGCGAATCTTGTATTCGCCCTGAGGAGGGTGATCCCAAAGATCGACCTTCATCCCGTAGGGGCGAATCTCGTATTCGCCCTGATGAGGGTGATCCCAAAGATCGACCTTCATCCTGTAGGGGCGAATCTTGTATTCGCCCTTAGGAGGGCCCACCCCCCGAGGCAATGTAGGCAATATGAGAGGCAGGGGCGAATTGCATTTCTTCTTTTCCTGAAATAAACTTTTCCTGGTCAAACAGAGATCAGCAACTTTCGCAACGAGGTTACCATCTATGACGTATAACATTGCGGTCCTGCCTGGCGACGGCACCGGACCGGAAGTGGTGGCCGAGGGCCTGAAGGTCCTGCAGGCCTTGGCCGGCCCGGCCGGAATCAAATTCAACTTTGTCCACTATGATCTCGGCGGCGAGCGCTATAAACGCACCGGTGAGATCCTGCCTGATAGTGTCCTCGAGGAGCTGAAAGGCTTCAAGGCCATCTACCTGGGGGCCATCGGCCACCCAGACGTCAAGCCCGGCATCCTGGAAAAAGGCCTGCTCCTGAAACTACGCTTCAGCCTGGATCAATACATCAATCTGCGGCCGGTGGTCCTCTATCCCGGGGTGGAGACGCCGTTGAAGGACAAG
>FWPV01007384.1_pt1 | contig 20003 bp, 12 predicted proteins | sample 2228371 | NCBI WGS metagenome assembly FWPV01 (sample SAMEA103939776, study PRJEB20133) | metagenome | reverse complement strand
GACAATTCTGTTTAAGGAGTCTTTTAAAAGCGCTGGAGAGATTTCGACCCTTATATTCTCGCCACCTGGGAATCTGTTTTATTAAATTCCGAACAAAATAAGGAGAGCCCGCCGCAATATAAACCGCCCCAGCAATGGCTAACCATTTTAATATGTCCTTAACAATCTCTGATTTTGGCTTTTTGAAATAGTATTTGTATTTCATGATATTAATCCTACACATTATTTTGCCATGGCAAATTAAGATGTAGAATTTGAAGAAAGGGAGGTTTCCCGTTTATCTAAATGTGACATATATTTTTGCCATGGCAATTTTATATGTAGGAATTGAAAATAGTTTTAGTTTTATTTTTAGGATTAAATAATGTTCATTTTCGAAATTAAAAAGGTGAGTTCCTTTTTCTTTTTTTTCAAAAGTTTTTTTGTTTTGGCTTCGAGAGATAGTCTTAAAAGATCTTCTGTGCCAGAAGGACGGGCTAAAAACCACCAGTCAGGGAAATCAACTCTCAATCCATCAATTTTTGTAATTTTTCCTTTTCCAGCAAAAACTTTCTCTAAGTTCTCTAAAATCTTTTTTTTATCTTTGACTTTAAAATTGATTTCTCCTGATTGAAAATATTTTCGATAGGGCTGAATTAATTTCGATAATGGTTTTCTTCTCTCTGAGATTGTTTCAATAATTTTAAAAAGAACAAAAAGTGGTGTCTCGCAAAAATAATGATCTTGGTGGTAATAATGGCCGGAAAGTTCGCCAGCAAAGAAAACTTCTTTTGTTCTCATTTTTTCTTTGATAAAAGAGTGACCAATCCTTGAAACAATTGGAATTCCTCCTTCTTTTTTAATTGTTTCGGGAACGATGTTGCTAGAACGGATATCATAGAGAATTTTCTTGCCGGGGTTTTCTTTTAAAATCACTTCTGCCAGAAGAGCAAAAATTAAATCGCCACTAATTATTTGCCCTTTTTCGTCAACAAAACAAATTCTATCCCCGTCACCATCAAAAGCCACTCCAAAATCAGCCTTCCTTTTTTTAATTTCTTTTTGAAGAAATTTTAAATTTTCTTTTTTTAAAGGGTCGGGCGAATGATTAGGAAAAGAACCGTCCAATTTTTCAAAAAGAGAATAAATCCGAAGTCTTTTCTTTAAATGGGGAATCAAAATTCCACCTGCAGCGTTTGCAGTATCAATAACTATTTTTAAAGATCGAAACTCTTTTTTGAAATTGCGGAAATTAAAGTTTAAATAGTCCTCTAGAACATTTTTTTTAATTATGCTTCCTTTTTTGACTCGCTGATCAGTTTTATTTGTTAATCGCAGAATTTCTCTTAATCCACTTTTTGAACTAATGGGAATAGCTCTTTCTCTCACTAATTTAAATCCGTTATATTGAGGTGGATTATGGCTGGCGCTAATTTGAATTCCGCCATCATATTTATAATGAGCACAGGCAAAATAAAGCATTGGGGTAGTAACTAATCCAATATCAAATATTTTGGCTCCCCCATCCAAAAGTCCCCGGGTTAAACCCTGAAAGAGAATGGGTGAAGAAATTCGGTTGTCTTGACCAACAACAATTGTCGGCTTTTTTTTCTTTAAAAAATAAACAAATGCTCGCCCAATCAGATAAGCTACATTTTCATTAATTTCATCAGGATAAGTTCCTCGAATATCGTAAGCCCTAAAAATGTTGGGGTTGATTTTCATACAAATTTATTATACCATAATTGAGAGAGAATTACACTCTAAAATTGTTACGCATATTTTGCTAGGGCAATTGTAAGGATCATATTTTAAAGGAAAATTTGGTTATTGAGAATTAAAAATTTAAATTAAGAGCCATTTAGAATTTCAATTATATGGGTTTTTCAGTGGGCATTGTTGGCTTGCCTAATGTAGGTAAATCTACCCTTTTTAAGGCTTTGACCAAAAAACCGGTGGCAATTGCTGGCTATCCTTTTACTACCATCCATCCAAACTTAGGAGTAGTTCCGGTACCTGATGAAAAATTAAGAAAAATCGCTGAGATTATTAAACCTCAAAAAGTAACCCCCACCTTCATTGAATTTATCGACATTGCGGGACTGGTCAAAGGGGCTCACAAAGGTGAGGGTCTAGGCAGTCAGTTTTTAGCTCAGATAAGAAATTGTGATGCCATCTTGGAAGTAGTTAGGGTTTTTAATAGCTCAGGGGTAGAAAATGTTTTGGGTGAAATCAATCCTGAAAAGGAAATTGAGGTTATTAAAACCGAGCTCTTAATGAAGGATTTAGAAACTTTGGAAGAGGCAATGAAAAAAATTGAAAAAGAAATAAAAGTAAACAAAAAGGCGGAAAAGAAATTTGAACTTTTAAAGAAGATTAAAGAAGGAGTCTCGGGAGGAAAGCTAATTTCGGAAATAGCTTTAACTGATGAAGAAAAATCAGAAATCAAAGAATATCAATTTTTGACCCAAAAGCCAATTTTTCCCATTTTAAATACCAATGGTAAAACTCAATACTCAACACCGGGTGTTGATTATTTGGCGATAAATTTGAAAGATGAAGAGGAAATTTCTGAACTTTCAGAAACAGAAATCCAGGAACTAGGGTTAAAATCTCAACTTGACCAGCTCATTTTGGGTTGCTACAATATTCTTGATTTAATCACTTTTTACACAGTGGCTGGAGGAAAAGAAGTTAGGGCTTGGACCTTAAAGAAAGGGTTAAAAGCTCCCCAGGCAGGGGGTGTAATTCATTCTGATTTTGAGGAAAAATTCATTCGGGCGGAAGTTATAAGCTGGCAGAAATTAATAGAGGCTGGTTCTTGGTCAAAAGCTAGAGAAAAAGGTTGGCTTCAAGTTGTCGGCCAAGACTATGTGGTTAAAGACGGTGATGTGATAGAATTTAAAATATAAATTAAAAGTTTATCAAGTTTATGTTGAGAAATTACGAATTAACTTATTTAATTTCGCCTGAGCTCTCGCAAGAGGAGTTAAAATCTTCTCAAGAAAAAATAATTTCTCTAATTCAAAACGAGGGCGGAATTTTTAATGAAGCCAATTCACCAATTAAAAAAAACCTATTTTATCCAATCAAAAAAAAGCAATCAGCTTTTCTAGTCTCTTTGGCTTTTCAATTGGCGCCAGAGAAATTAGACGCTTTAGAAAAGCAATTGAGAGCTGAAGAAAAAATCCTCCGTTATCTCATTATATCAAAGCAAAAAATTAAACCTATTGCCACCTTTAGAAAAAGAATGATTTTGAAAAAACCGCTTATTCCTAGAAAGAAAGCGGCGGATGAAAAGGTCGAATTGGAAAAAATAGAGAAAAAATTAGAAGAAATCCTCGGCGAATAAATAAATATATGAATTTAAATAAGGTATTTTTAATTGGTCGTCTTACTAGAGATCCGGAGGTTCGCTCTTTGCCTTCCGGTCAACAGATTTGCCTTTTTGGATTAGCCACCGACCGATTTTTCACTGATAAATCTGGTCAAAAACAACAGCAGACCGAATTTCATAATATTGTTTTATTTGGTCGATTAGCTGAAATTGCGAGCCAGTATTTAACTAAAGGGTCCTTGGCAATGATTGAAGGTAGATTACGAACAAGAAATTGGCAGGATGCTAATGGAAATAAGCATTTCCGAACCGAAATTGTGGCTGAAAGAATTCAATTGGGACCAAAGACGGCTGGAAAAGTTGCTCTACCAGAGAAAGAAATGCCACGGGAAGAAGAAATTCCAATTATTGAAGAAAACGAAGGCGAAATAGATGTTTCAGAGATACCTTTTTAATCCCTAAACCCTTTTCCTATGCCTTGTTATTTTTGTCAGCATAATATCAAAGAAATTGATTTTAAAGAGACTGAGGTCTTAAAAAGATTTATTTCAGGTTTGGCCAAAATCAGACCCAAAAAAAAGACTGGTGTGTGCGCCACCCACCAGCGAAAATTAGCCCGGGCGATAAAAAGGGCTAGATATTTAGGACTCCTTCCTTATACCATTAAGTGACGCCGGGTGTTGATTGCCAGAGATTTTTTTATTTTCTCGGCAAGCTCTGGGTTTTCTTTCAAAAATTGTCTGCTGGCTTCTAAACCCTGGCCCAATTTTTTATTTTCAAATTCCAGCCAAGAACCGGATTTTTTTATTAAGCCTAGTTTTATTCCGGTATTAATCAAATCAGAAAATTTTGAAATTCCTTCATTATAATAGATATCAAATTCGCAGGTTTTGAAGGGAGCAGCTACCTTATTTTTAACGATTTTGGCTTTGATTCGATTTCCGATAATTTCTTCTCCCCTTTTTATCTGGGCAACTCTTTTTAATTCAATCCTAACTGAAGAATAAAATTTTAAAGCTAGACCGCCTGGGGTTGTCTCGGGATTCCCATAGAGACCAATTTTCATTCTGGTTTGATTGAGAAAAATGGCCACTGATTTAGTTTTTGAAATAAGACCAGAAAGCTTACGGAGGGCATGGCTCATTAATCTTGCCTGAAGTCCAACTTGAAATTCTCCCATTTCACCCGCAATTTCCGCCTGGGGAACCAACGCCGCCACTGAATCCACTACAATCACATCAACTTCACCTGATCTTACTAGAGTTTCAACAATTTGCAAGGCCTGTTCACCAGAATCGGGCTGGGAAATTAATAAATCATCAATATTAACGCCAACTGTTTTTGCCCAATCAGAATCTAAAGCATGTTCGGCATCGACAAAAGCCCCCACCCCCCCTTGTTTCTGAGCCTCAGCTAAAATATGTAATGCCAGAGTAGTCTTTCCCCCTCCTTCGGGGCCATAAATTTCAATTACTCTTCCCCGCGGCACCCCACCTACACCTAAAGCCATATCTAGAGCAATTGAACCAGTTGGAATAACATCGACGTTGGCTGGCTTAGTTTCTTTTAATTTCATAATCGCGCCCTCACCAAATCTTTGTTTAATTTCAGCTACCGCCTCGGCTAAATTCCCTTTTTCAGTTTTTTCTTTTTTCTTTGCCATACTAATTGATTTTACTTTTTTTATTATTGTTGTCAAATTTAAGGATACTAAATTTTTTGCCAGCCTTCATTGTTCTCATCGCCATTTTCACCTGTCAAATAAACTTTTCTTGGCTTGGCTCCCTCGGCTGGTCCCACCACTCCTCTTTCTTCTAACATATCTAAAAGCCGGGCCGCTCGAGCATAACCTATACTTAGTCGGCGTTGTAAAAGAGAAGCCGATGCCTTTTTTGCTTCAATAACTACTCTTTTTGCTTCTTCATATAAGGGGTCTTCTTTTCCCTCGTAAAAGGAGGCCAACTCTATTTCCGGTGCCTCAAGGGCTTTTTCTAAATCCTGGGCCAAACTGTTTTCCCACACCCCTGCTTCTAGTTTTTTAAGTTTCAATTTAGAATTCTGATTTCTAATGAAGTTAACCACCCTCTTTACTTCTTTTTCGGAAACAAAAGCGCCTTGAATTCTCTTCGGTTTCACAATTTCAGCGGAAAGAAAAAGGAGATCGCCAGTGCCCAAAAGTTTTTCCGCTCCCGCTATATCTAAAACTGTTCTCGAATCAACCTGAGAAGCAACTTGGAAAGTAATTCGGGAGGTGATATTGGCCTTAATTAAACCAGTAATCACCTCAACCGATGGTCGCTGGGTGGCAACAATCAAATGAATACCAACTGCTCTAGCCATCTGGGCGATTCTAACAATCGCAGCCTCAATTTCTCGACCTCGAGCAGCCATTAAATCAGCCAGTTCATCAATAATCAAAACAATATAGGGAATGGGTTCAAAATCTTTTGTTTTTTGAGCTATATCATTGTAACCAGTAATATCCCTGGCTTTAGTTTCCGCCAGAAGGTCAAACCTTCTCTCCATTTCTCCAATTACCCACTGAAGGGTGACCACTGCCCTTTTAACATCACAAACCACTGGTCCTAAAAGATGAGGCAAATCATTATAAACCGGAAATTCGACCCTTTTTGGGTCAATTAAAATAAATCTTAAAATATCGGGCGAATTTCGATAAAGAAGAGAAATAATAATGCAATTTAATTGAACTGTTTTACCAGTGCCAGTACTACCTGCCACCATAAGATGGGGCATTTTAGCTAAATCAGCATAGCAGGGATAACCGGAAACATCTTTTCCTAAAACAAAGGTTAAGGGAGAGGGCGAATTTTGAAATTGGGGGTTGGCAATTAATTCCCTTAATCTCACCCGAGCCCGGAGTTTGTTTGGGACCTCAATCCCAACCAAAGATTTTCCGGGAATAGGGGCTTCAATTCTGATTGGATGACTGGCCAAAGCCAAGGCTAAATCATTAGCAAGGGCAGTAATTTTCGATAATTTTATTCCTTCGGCTGGTTTTAAAGTATACTGAGTTACGGTTGGTCCGATATTTACCTGCCCCATTTGGACTGGAATATCAAAGTGCTCTAAGGTTTTTTTGATAATCAAAGAGTTCTGGGAAATATCACCAGCTGAGGGTTGCTCAGTTTGAGAATCTAATAAATCAAGGGGTGGAAACTGATAACCTTCAGAAGTCGGTCGAGGCGGGAGAGAAATTTTTGTTTCTTTTTTCACCTCTATTTTTTTCTCAGGAAAAACCGTCCCCGGCTCTACTTCTTTCACTTTAAATTTGGGAGCAAAAAAAATTCTTTTAATCAAAGGAGGTTTTTTTTCCAATTCTTCTTTTTCTTCCCTGATAAAAGGCGTCTTCAAAAGTTGCCAAAAAATCAGAAATGAAATGAGAAAAATGGCCCCTAAAATAATTTGAGAAACCAAAGAACCGAAAAGTCCTTTCAAAAAGTTAGCTAAATAGCCAAGGTAACCGCCAATCTTTTGACCAGGGAATATAGTCTCAAAAAGTCCAGAAGTGGCCAAGAGGCAAAGAAAAACAGCTAAAAAGAGTGGGCCCAGAAAATTTTTGTAATCAGAAAAGAAAGAAACTAAACTTCCCAGAAAGAAAAGAATGGGTAAAAAATAAACCGATTTTCCAATTAGATTTGAAAAGAGAGAAAAAATTATTTCCCCAACTATTCCTGCTTTCTGGAAAAAAGAAAGGGCAAAAATAAGAGAAAAAAGCAAGAAGGTGATTCCCCAAATGTATCTTTGGGTTTTTGCTGGCAAAGGAATCTCAATTCTCTTTTTTCGATTTTTATTCTTTTTCATTACTTTTATTGTATCATTTCCGGAAACCAGTTCCAGCTGGTATTAATCTCCCTATAATCACATTTTCTTTTAACCCCCTTAATTTATCCTCTTTTCCTTCAAGACTAGCCTTGATTAAAACCCGAGAAGTTTCCTGGAAAGAAGCGGCTGATAAAAATGAATCGGTAGTCAGGGCCACTTTTGAAATTCCTAACAAGAGCTGAATTGCTTTGGCCGGTTTTTTTCCTTCCTTTCTTAATCTTTGATTCTCCTCAATCCACTTACCCTTCTCAACAATCTCACCTGGTGCAAAATCGCTCTCCCCCGGGTCTTTAATTTGGACTCGGGAAAACATCTGGCGCAAAATTACTTCAAAGTGCTTATCATGGATTAAAGCTCCTTGGCCACAATAAATTCTTTGGAGTTCTTTAATCATATAGCGCCGGAGATCTTCTATCGGAACCAGTTCTTTCAATTTTCTCAAATCTAAACTTCCTTCAGAGAGTAGCTGACCTTTTTTTACTTTTTCCCCAACTTTCACCAAAGCTGATCTTTGGGCCGGCAATTGGTATTCAAAAATTTTACCGTCATTTGATTTAATTCTCACTTTCTTTTGGGGGGTAATCTCTAAAACCTTGCCATCGGTTTGAGAAACCGGAGCTTCGTTGGCTGGAGATCTGATTTCGAAAATTTCCTGGACCCGAGGCAAGCCAGTAGTAATATCACCAGCACCAAAAACACCGCCAGTATGGAAGGTTCTCATTGTCAATTGGGTCCCTGGTTCACCAATAGCTTGGGCGGCGACAATTCCTACTGCCTCACCTAGTTTTATTGGCTGATTGTTTCCTAAATCCCAACCATAACATTTCTGGCAAATTCCATAACTATTCCTACAAGTCAAGGGAGAGCGCACTCTTAACCTCTTTATTCCTGCCTTTAAAATTTCTTTCCCCTTTTCCCAGTTAATCATTTCACCGGCTTTTAAAATTGTTTTCCTTTTTGAATTAAAAACATTCTCTAAGGTTATTCGACCGACAATTTTAAAAAGAAAATCTTGACCAATCTCATCAGCCTCCTCTTTGAAAACCTCAATTCCTTTTTTGTCTCCACAATCTTCATTGACAATAATTAATTCATGAGCAACGTCAATTAATCTTCGAGTGAGATAACCGGCAGAAGAAGTTCTCAGGGCAGTATCGGCTGTTCCTTTTCTAGCTCCATGGGTAGAGATGAAGTATTCAAGAGCGGTAAAACCTTCTTTATAGGAACTTTTGACTGGTAACTCAATTATTTCGCCCATCGGATTGATTACCAAACCTTTCATCCCACACATTTGAATTGGTTGAGCCCAGGAGCCTCTAGCCCCAGCATCAACCATTTGAAAAATCGGATTTTGCTCAGAAAGAGTCTTGGGAACCAGTTTTTCCAGCTCTGACTTGGCCTGACTCCAAATCTCAATTATTTTTACTTGTCTTTCTTCTCGAGAAAGAAACCCTTTCTTGAAATGCTCTTCAATCTCCTCAGCCTCTTTTTCAGCTCTTTTAAGAATTTCGGGTTTTTCTTTAGGCACAATCAGATCGGTCATGCCAAAGGTAATTCCAGCTAAGGTTGAATACTCAAAGCCTAAGTTCTTAATTTTATCTAAGGTTTCTTCAACAATTTCCCTTGGATATCTTTCAATAATTTCGGCCACAATTCTTTCCAAATCTTTTATCCTAATTTGTTGATTTTGAAAAGGGAAATCTTTAGGCAGGGCTTCATTAAAGATTATTCGGCCTGCTGAAGTTTCTAGAAATTCAAAATGAGGAGATTTGGGATTTCTAATTTTAATTTTCGCTCTCAGATCCAAATCACCAAATTCAACGGCTAAAATTGCTTCTTCTGGCTGGTTAAAAATTTTACCCTCACCTTTTGCCCCTGGACAAATAAAAGTTAACCAATAACAACCCAAAACAATATCCTGATAAAGCGTCACAATGGGGGTACCGGTGGCTGGTTTTAAGAGATTGAGGGTAGAAAGAATTCTCTCTCTGGCTTCTTTTTGTGCTAATTCCGAAAGAGGAACAAAAACAGCCATTTGGTCGCCATCAAAATCAGCATTATAGGCCTTGCAAACCATAGGATGAATCCTGATGGCATCTCCTTCAATTAAAACCGGATAAAAAGCTTGAATCCCTAAGCGATGCAAGGTTGGGGCGCGATTTAACAAAACTAATTTATCTTTTACCACCTCTTCCAGGGCTGCCCAAACCTCATCGGTTTCATCCTCAATTAATCGAGTGGCTCCTCGAACATTAAAAACTATTTCTTTTTCCAAAAGTTTTCTAATGACAAAGGGTTTAAAAAGTTCCAAAGCCATTCTTTTTGGCAATCCCACCTGATCAAGTTTTAATTCCGGCCCAACCACAATTACCGAGCGACCAGAATAATCAACTCTCTTTCCTAAAAGATTTTGGCGAAATCTTCCCGGCTTTCCTTTCAATATATCAGCTAACGATTTAAGCAGTCTCCGGCCGCCAGTAGTGGCCTTGGTTGTTACTCCCTTTCTCATCTCATTGTCAATCAAAGAATCAACCGCCTCCTGCAACATTCTTTTCTCATTTCTGACAATCACTTCCGGCGCTCCAATTTCTAATAAGTATTTCAAACGATTATTGCGATTAATCACGCGGCGGTATAAATCATTTAAATCGGATGAGGCATAGCGCCCACCATCTAATTGGATAACCGGTCTCAAATCCGGGGGTAGAACTGGTAAAACGGTTAAAAACATCCATTCCGGCCTGATCCCGGCCTTTTCCATTCCTTTGAAAAGCCTTATTCTTTGGAAAATTTTTTTCCTTTCCTGAGGGTTAGCTTTTTCAATTTCTTTGTTTAATTTCTCTATTTCCTTTTTGAGATCTATTTTTTGAAAAATTTTTCTTAAAGTTTCAGCGCCAGTACCAGCTTTAAAACATTGACCATACTTTAAAGAGAAATGGCGATATTCCAATTCTGACAAAATTCTCAGAGGCTGAATTGAAAGGACCTCATTTTTTGCCTTATCTCTGGCTTCTTTTAGTGTCAATAAAGCATCTTTTTGATTTTCTGTTTTTTGGCTTTTTAGGCTCTTGATTTTGCTTTTATATTCTCTCTCAATCTCCTCAAGAATTTTTTTCTTTGCCTCCTCATCAACCTCAGTAATGATATAGCTAGCAAAATAAATTACCCTTTCCAGTTGGGGCATTGGCAAATCTAAAACTAGGCCTATTCTTGAAGGAACTCCCCTTAAAAACCAGATATGGGAGACGGGAACAGCTAATTTGATATGGCCCAATCTTTCTCTTCTCACCGAAGAGGTTGTCACTTCTACCCCACAGCGATCACAAATTATTCCTTTGTACCGCACTCCTTTATATTTTCCGCAGTAACATTGATAATCTTTTTCCGGGCCAAAAATCTTTTCGCAAAAGAGACCGTCTTTTTCTGGTCTTTGAGTCCGATAGTTAATAGTTTCAGCCTTTGTCGCCTCGCCGTGTGACCAATTCAAAATCTCCTCTGGTGAAGCCAACTTTATTCTAATTGATTCGAGATCCTCTACTTTCATAATTTTTAGGAAATTACGAAATTTATTCTTTATTTTTTTTCGAATTTTCGTAATTTTTTCTCGGTTTCGTTAAAACTATCTTTAGGTTTTTCTTTCACCTCCACGCTTAGCCCCAACGATTTCAACTCGTTAACCAAAAGTTTGAAAGAAGCCGGAATATTGACCTCTTTAATCTTTTCTCCTTTTAAAATCGCCTGGTAGGTAGAAGATCGTCCCGAAATATCATCGGACTTAATGGTCAGCATCTCCTGTAGGGTATGGGCAGCACCATATCCTTCTAGAGCCCAGACTTCCATTTCGCCAAATCGCTGACCACCAAATTGAGCCTTTCCACCCAAAGGTTGTTGAGTAATCAGAGAATAAGGCCCAATTGACCTGGCATGGACTTTGTCTTCAACCATATGAATTAATTTCATCATATAAAGATAACCAACAGTGATTTTTTCTGGAAAAGGCAGACCGGTCTGACCATCGTACAAAACCATTTTTCCGCTTTCTTCAAAGCCAGCTTTCTTCAACTCTTCCTTAATTTCTTCTTCGGTGGCCCCAGAAAGAGCTGGAGAAATGGCATAATATCCCAATTTCTGAGCAGCCAGCCCTAAATGAGTTTCTAAAATCTGACCTAGGTTCATTCGGGAAATAACGCCTAGAGGGTTAAGAACAATATCAACTGGTCTCCCATCTTCTAAAAAAGGCATTTCTTCTTCTGGTAAAATCTTTGAAATTACACTTTTGTTTCCATGCCGGCCAGCCAGTTTATCCCCTGCCTGAATTTTTCTCAGTTCAGCTATTTCCGCCTCAATTCTCTTTATTATCCCCGGCTCCAATTGATGACCTGATTCCCGAGAAAAGACTTTCACGCCAAACACCTTTCCTTTTTTACCATGTTCCATTCTTAAAGAAGTATCTTTGACCTCTTTAGCTTTTTCACCAAAAATTGCCCTTAACAATTTTTCTTCAGCCGTCAGTTCCGCTTCTCCTTTTGGTGAAATTTTGCCAACTAAAATATCATTGGGAAAAACCTCAGCCCCGATTCTAACGATTCCTTCTTCATCTAAATCTTTTAATTTCTCTTCAGCCACATTAGGAACATCATTAGTAGTTATTTCTGGTCCCAATTTGGTTTCTCGGACATCGCAGGTAAAATTCTCAATATAAATGGAAGTAAAAATATCGTCTTTAACCAATCTCTCAGAAATCAAACAGGCATCCTCAAAGTTGCCTCCATGCCAGGGTAAAAAGGCAACCAAGACGTTTCGGCCTAAAGCTAGACAACCTTTTGAAATGGCTGCTCCCTCAGCCAAAATTTCTCCCTTTTTCACTCTTTGGCCCTTTTTGACTACCGGTCTTTGGTGAAAACAGGTATATTGATTAGTTCTGTTAAATGTCCTTAGATAATAGGTTTTAGGCTTAAGATCTTTAGGCTTTATTGTAATATGATTAGCGTCGACCTCGGTTACAATTCCATCAAAATCAGAAATAATTACCTGGCCGGAATCTCGGACAACCTTTTCTTCTGCTCCGGTCATTACCAGTGGTGGTTCTGGATTTAAGAGAGGAACAGCCTGCCGCTGCATATTCGAACCCATTTGGGCTCGATTGGCATCGTCGTTCTGTAAAAAGGGTATTAAAGAGGCAGCCATTGAAATTGATTGCTCGGGCGAAACATCAATAAAATCAACTTCCTCCCGACGAATCACTCCTGGTTCTCCTTTTATTCTGGCTTCAACCTCCTTTTCTAAAATGTATCCCCTTTCATCAAGCTGAAGGCCGGCCGCGGCGATATTATATTTTTCTTCCTCATAGGCATTGAGATATTGAGCCCTCGGTGTCACTCGTCCTTTTTCAACTTTAAAATAAAGGGTCTCAATAAAACCATAAGGGTTAATCCGGGCATAAGAAGCCAAATGAGTAATTAAACCAATGTTTGCTCCTTCTGGGGTTTGAATGGGACAAATTCGTCCATAATGAGATGGTTGAACATCTCTAACCTCAAAGCCAGCTCTTTCTCGGGTTAAACCACCGGGACCAGTGGCTGATAATCGCCTCTTATGTTCCAATTCGGCCAGAGGGTTTTCATTGTCCATAAACTGGGCTAGCTGGCTGGAGGAGAAAAATTCTTTGACTACTGTCATTACCGGCCGGGGATTAATGACTTGAATTGGCGTAATGGTTGAAACATCCAGGGTTGACATCCGATCCTTGACGATTCTAGCCATTCTGGCAAAACCCACCCTCAAGCGATTAATTAACAATTCATTAAAGACCCTCACCCTTCTATTTCCCAAATGGTCAATTTGATCTGGCTGGGCTCCAGGTGTATTATTTAATCGAATAATTTCTCTTAAAACCGCTACAATATCTTTCGGTTTTAAAACCCTATCTTTAATCGTAATTTCTCCCGATGGTGAAGTACTCGACGCTTCATGCTTATCTTGGGAATTCTGATTTTTTAAATCAGACAATCTTTGCTCCATTCTCCACCTTCCTACTTTCGATAAATCATACCTTTCAAAATTGAAAAACATATTTTCAATCAGCTCCCTCGCTGTTTCAGGGGTAGCCATATCTCCCGGTCTTAGCCTTTGATAAATTTCAACCAAAGCCTCAGCTTGATTGTCGGTGGGGTCTCTCTTTAAGGTTTCTTCGATATATTTCACTTCTCCCCTATCCCAATCAGAAAATAATTTTTTTATTTCTTGATTGATATTTTCTCCCTCAGTTTTTGAATTTTGGCCCACTCCTAAAGCTTTGAGTAAAGTAGTAGCCGCTACCTTTCTCCGACGGTCAATTTTTACCCCGATTGCTCCGCTCATTTCGGTCTCAAATTCCAGCCAGGCCCCTCGGTTAGGAATAATTTTTGCGCCAAAATAATTTTTGTCACCAATTCTCTGACAAGTAAAGAAAACTCCGGGCGATCTAATTAACGGAGAAATCACAACCCTCGCAACGCCATTAAGAATAAAAGTTCCCCTTTCGGTCATTAAGGGAAAATTAGTGAGAAAAATCTCTTGCTCTTTGACTTCCTTTGTTTTTAAATTAACCAATCTTGTCTTAACACGAAGTGGGGCTTCGTAAGAATCATTGTTTTGACGTGCCTCTAAATCAGACTTATAATTTGGTTCGCCCAATTCATAACCTAAAAACCAAAGCTCTAGCTCTTTTTTGGTATAATCTCTAATTGGGGAAATTTCCTCAAACAACTCTTTCAAATCTTACTCCCAGAAATTTTTCCAACCTTCTTTTTGGAGGACTAATAAATCTGGCAAGGGCAAAAGAATTTTTGTCTTGCCAAAATTTTTCATTTTGAGAGAGGAATAAATTTGGGGCGATTTCATAAAATATTAAAATTAACATTAGTGTAAGGTTCCGCCTTACACATTTCAAAATTAGTTCAAAATCTAAAAAATTCCTAAAAACAAGGATTCAAAAATAAAAATCAAGCGGTAATAATAAATAGTTTACTCTTTTTTTCAAAAATGTCAAACTCTTTTTTATTCTCCTGGAGACGGTTGTTCTATTTCCGGCTCTTTTAACTTATTTTTGATTGCTTCAATTTTTTGTTTAACTATTTCGTTTTCCGGATTAAGACCAGCCACAATTTCTAATTCATTTAAAGCATTTTGAAATTCGCCTTTTCTCTCAAAAGCCAGGGCCAGGGAAAAGCGGGCATTGGAATAATTCGGGAAAACCTGAATGGCTTTTTGAAATTGCTCAATGGCTTTATCAGTCTCATCATTATTATAATATAATCTCCCCAAATGGAAAGAGGCTTCAGCATTTAAGGGATATCCTCTGGTTAAATTTTCCAATTCCAAAATCGCTTCTCTTGTTTTTCCCTCTTGTTCTAAAAGTAGAGCCAGTTGAATTTTGGCTATATCTAATTGGGGAACAATCGCTAAAGCTCTTTTGAAATTTTCTCTGGCTTCATTAATTTTCCCTAACTGAGCCTGAATTTTCCCTATTTCAACATCCAAAAGAGGATTTTTTGGTTCAAGCTTGAGAGCTTCCTGGTAAGCTCCAATTGCCATTTCCCAAGCTCCTAAATCTCGATAGACATTAGCTAAATTTTGCTGATAAAGAATCTCCCCTGGAGCCAAAAGAGTCGCCCGCTTAGCTAAAGCGGCCGCTGAATTGGCTAGATTTTGAATTAAATCCTGGTTTTGTTTTTCTTGGGGGGCTCCAATTTCTTGCTGGACCTTTAAAACGAGGGTCTGAGCGAAAGCCATCTGGTAATAGGGTTGGTAGGGATTGAAATTAAATGATTTTTGAAAAAAGCCTATTTTTTTATCTAGGTCAGGTTCTAAAAAGGCTTTTTGATAGTAGTGATCAGCCAAATAAAACTTAATTCCAATAAAACCTCCAGCCATCAAAAGTAAGGCCAAAATTATGACCAGGGTTTCAAAAATTAAGGCGATTCCGGGACAATCTCTTAAGGGAAAAATTTTTTCTTTGGTCAAGACAAGATTTGCTCCGATAGCCAAGCCCAACCAGAAAAGCCCCCCTAAAACCATATTCTGATAAAAGATGAATTGTAAAATTACCAATCCGATTAAAAATACTCGCCAGGAAATCAACTCCGGTTCGGTTTTTTTTGCTATCGCTAAAATTAAAAGCCAGAGCAAAATTAAAAGAAAACAAACTCCTCCGGTAAATCCTAAGGTCGCTAAAACTTCAGCCAAATTATTTCCGGCTTTATCCCATCTTAACCGCCAGAGACCTCCCTCGTTCATTCGATCCGACTTAAATTTGGCAAAATCGGAAAGAAAAGTACCAATGCCGGAGCCAAAAAATCCATTTTTGACACTGCTGGTCACCACCTTGAGAGCAATCTCCCAGGATTCTCTCTGGTTCAAAATTTGCTCTCTTGGTAAATTCAAAATTAAGGGAGGGTTTTGGGTAAATCCAGTTAGTAAATTCCCAAAATTTAAAAAAGAAAAAATTAAAGAAATAATAATTAAAAAGATAGGAAAAATGAGGCGGTGAGGATCTTGAATAAAAACCTGCTGACGCCAAGAGATAAAAAGAAAAAATATTAAACCCAGGCCCAACAAAATCCAACCAGAGAGAGAATCAAAAATCAAAAGCAAAGGGAAACTCAAAATCAAAAACGAGATATAGAAAATTTTCCCAACCTTCTTTAACTCTCTTTTAATTAGAAGTCGTAAAATGACTAACAGGGTTATAAGCGAAAGAAAAGCTGCTACACTCTCAACCGAAGGACTAATTGGGTTAAAAATGGCAATTGGTTGAAGAAAAGGAATTTTTAGCCAGAGTCCAGATAAAGAAAAATAGAGCCATAAAACGATAATAAAAGATGAAAAGAGTAAACTGTTAAAAATGCCTCTAAGAGTAATTTCCCCTTCTTCTCTCGCCGGGCTCAATTTTAAATTATTTCTGATCAAAAGATAAAGACCAAAAAAAGCCAAGAGAGCTAAAAGTCCGTTGTTAAATCGACCATAGATGCCAAAAAGACCTGAAGATTTGTCAGCCGAAAAAGCGAAAGAGAAAGTGGTAAATAAAACAAAAATAAAAATTAAAAGGTCAAACAAGCCCCAGCGAAACCTAATTTCTTTATCTATTAAAATCTCTTTCAAAAGCCAAAGCAAAACCCCGAACCAGCCAAAAAAGAAAAGCAAATAAAGTTTGTTAAATTCTAAAAATTCAAAAGAAAATGGCAACCAGAAAATCGGCAATAAAAAAAGGATAAAATAAGTAAAAAATTTCAAAATTTTATTCAACATACCTATCTCAAATTATAACCCCTTTAAAACAATTGTCAATTCGGGGAATGCATAAGATTTTACTTTACAAATTTGATTCATTGTCGTAATGCTAGCTTTTTGCTTTGATGCTCTCTAAAATTCCAAGGCCGAGGAAAATGATTATTAAAGATGACCCGCCATAACTAACTAAGGGCAAAGAAATTCCAATAATGGGCAGTAGTCCTAGATTCATCCCGATATTAATAAAAATTTGAGATAACAAAAGAATAGCCAAACCACTAGCAAAAAGTCGGGGAAAGTTAGTTTGGGCAGAAATAGCAATTTTCATTATTCGCCAAAGTAATAAAGAAAACAAGAGCAACAAAATTATCACCCCAACCAAACCAAATTCTTCGGCAATGGCAGCAAAAATAAAATCGGTCTGGGGTTCAGGTAAAAACCCATATTGGGTTTGAGAACCCTCGCCAAAACCTTTGCCCAAAATTCCGCCAGAACCAATAGCGATTTTGGCTTGAATTTGATTCCAACTTACTCCTAAAGGATCATAAGGTTCAAAATAACTCAAAATCCTTGCCTTTTGATAATCCTTCAAAAAAAACATCCAAGCCAAAATAAACATCAAAAACCCACAAAGGCAAAGAATCAAAAAGTGGCGGAGTTTAATTCCTGAAACAATTAATATCCCCACCCAGAGGGCAATCAGGGTTAAAGCCGAACCTAAATTTGGTTGGAAAAAAATTAAAACAGTAGGAAGGGCAACATAAAATCCAGAAAGAAGAATATGACTTACTCGATACATCTCGGTATGTCTCTTTGAAAAATATTTCGCTAGTAAGATTATTAAAACAATTTTTGTTAACTCTATCGGATCAAAAGAAAAGGGTCCTAATTTATACCAACCCTTTATTCCTCTAATTTCCGGCGCTAAAAAATAAAGACCGACCAAGCTTCCCAAACAAAAAAAATAAAGGATCAAAATTAAATAAGGCTCTTCCCTTAGTGCTCGCCAATCAAAAAAACTTACCCCAATCATCAAAAAAAAACCCGCTGCCAAAAAAATCAGTTGCTTTTTAAAATTCAAAAAATCTCTCCTACCAAAAGAAGAGCTGTATAAAGATAGAAGGCCAATAGCAACTAACAATAAAGTAGAAATTATTAAAATCCAATCTAAATTTTTCAGATGACGAAACATAAGTTAGAGGAATTATCTTTCGCCTCTTCTAAATCACTTTAATTTCCCTTAACCTCCTTTAGTTTCCTTTATTAACTTTAGGAATTCTTCTTCGTTAAGGGTCTTTATGCCGAGTTGTTTGGCCTTTTTTAATTTTGAGCCGGGCTCTTTACCAACAATGAGATAATTAGTTTTTTTCGAAACTGATTCCGAAACTTCCCCGCCAAGCAATTTGATTTTTTCCTTAGCTTTTTCTCTGGTCATTGTTTTCAACCCACCGGTCAAGACAAAGGTTTTTCCTTTTAAGGGTTGAGATTTTGGCTTTTTCTCTTCCACAATTTCCACTCCCACTTTTTTCAATTTCTCCAAAAATTCTAAATTTCTTTTTTCTCGAAAAAAATCATAAATTGATTTTGCCACCACCGGTCCAATCTCCATTACTTTTTGGAGCTCCTCTAGGGTTGCTTTTTTTAATTTTTCAATTGAGCCAAAATATTCTGCCAAATCCTGAGCCGTTTCCTCGCCAACATTTCTAATTCCTAAGGCATAGATAAATCTTGGCAGGGTAATTTTCTTTCTCGATTGAATTGCCTGAATTAAATTCTGGGCCGATTTTTCCGCAAATCGTTCTAAAGGAATTAGATCGCCCTCTTTTAACAAAAACAAGTCGGCTGCGTCAGAAATTAAGCTCTCGTCTAATAACCGATCAATAATTTTTGGACCCAGCCCAATAATATCAAATGAGGAAACAAAATGATAAAAATACTCCCGCTCTCGGGCTGGGCATTTTGGATTGATGCAACGCCACAAAACTTCTCCCTCGGGTTTTATCAATTTTTTTTTGCAGGCCGGGCATTTTTCTGGCATTTTAAAATCTTTCTCTTTGCCGGTTCTCAATTCTGGCAAAACTTTGATAATGTCAGGAATAACATCCCCTGCCCGACCAACAACAACCGTATCACCAATTTTTACTCCCAATCGCTTTATCTCGTCTTCATTATGTAAGGTAGCCCGGGTAATTGTCACTCCGCCAACCTCAATCGGTTTTAAAATGGCAACCGGGGTAATGGCGCCGGTTCTTCCAACCTGAACGATAATGTCCTCAACAATTGTTGTTGCTTGTTTTAATGGAAACTTAAAAGCAATCGCCCCTCTCGGTGCTTTTCCAACTATGCCTAATTTTTCAAAAATTCTATTATTATTAATTGTCACCACCAATCCGTCAATTTCATAAGGCAATTTTTCTCGATTTTTATACCAGAAATTATGAAAATCAAAGACCTCTTTCAAATTTTGACAATACTTTGAATATTTATTATTTGTTTTGAAACCAAGGGCATGTAAAATTTTATGTTCTTGTTCATGGGTTTCTTGACCAAAATCAGAAATTAAATCATAGGCTGTAACATCTAATCTTCTTTTGGCAGTGATTTTTGGATCCAATTGTCTGATGGAACCAGCTGCTAAATTTCGGGGGTTGGCAAAAGTTGGTTGGCCTAATTTTGTTTGTTCTTTGTTGACTATTTCAAAATTTCTTTTGGTAATGATGGCTTCCCCCCTCACTACAATTTCTTTTAGGCCTCTCTTTTTCAGATTTTGAGAAATTTCCTTTAACCCTTCTTTTTCCAAATCTTTGATTACCTCATCAACCTCTCTCAATTTTAATGGTACCGATTCGATTGTTTTTAAATTTTGGGTAACATCCTCGCCAATTAAACCATCGCCCCTGGTAGAACCAGTAACCAAAATTCCATCTTTATAAATTAATTCAATAGCCAACCCATCCAATTTTGGCTCACAATAATAATCGATTTTTGAAAGTTCTTCTGGCGAGAGTAATTTTGAGTTTCTTTCAAGCCAATCCTCCATATCCTCTTGGGAAAAAGCATCATTTAAAGAGAACATTGGTTTTGGATGCCTTACTTTTTCAAATTTTTCCAAAGGTTTGCCGCCAACTCTCTGGGTTGGGGAATCAGGCGTGATGAATTCTGGAAACTTTTGCTCCAAATCAAAAAGCTCCTTTTTCAAGGAATCTAAAGCCGATTCGGAAATCTCTTGTCGGTCTAAAACATGATATAAATAGCGATGATACTCAATCGCCTTTTTTAATTTTTCAATTCTTTTTTTTGCCTCCTGTCTTGTCATACAAATAGATTATATCATTTATACCATTTCTCGCCATTGATTTTTTCAATTCATTCTTCTAATCACCCTTTTTTAACAACCCCTCTTTAAACAACTTCCTTTCTCACAAATCTTCATTTGTCAACCTTTTTTTGATCCAACTTCTCCTGGATCAACTGTTTTCTTTATTAAAACCCCCACTTTAACATAAAAGGCAAGCGGTCGTTGCTCTTTTATGTTAAATTATTTTTAGATTATTAATTTTTTATTATTTGTAAT
>FWPV01007383.1_pt1 | contig 20006 bp, 22 predicted proteins | sample 2228371 | NCBI WGS metagenome assembly FWPV01 (sample SAMEA103939776, study PRJEB20133) | metagenome | reverse complement strand
TCATCTCCACGCTTATTAGGTACAACTTACCAAACCAAGACATCATTTAAAATTATCTGAAAAACTTACTCTTATCCATTCAAGCCTATTATCTGGGCCCCTATTCATTCAACATTGAAACAGAGGCAATTGGACTTGAGCCCTTCTTCTCAAAGCCATCCTGACCCTTGCTGAGCCACAGAGATCTCCCTTCAGATCAGGATTCTTACATTGGCAGATCAGAGTTTTGATCCCGAAACGCTCAGCCATCCTCTTAATCTTTTGATATCCTTTCTCACGAATGATCTTCGGAAGAAGTTTAGTTTTCGTAGAAGAACCGACGACCTGCCACTCCTGGGTTCTAAAACAGGACTCAATAAGTCTCCGATGAAGAGCAGAAAGTTCCTCCATCAACTGTCTTTGAATGGCAGGCCGAAGATGCAGGTAACTCAGTGTTACCCTCCTCACTCCTAACCCCCTCAGTCTTTGAAAAAGCGCTATCATTTCAGGTTCCGTGTCCGTTACAAAAGGGATGATGGGATCAATCCTGATCTCCGGATCAATCCCAATCTCTTTTAAATACCGGATATTTTCTAAACGACTTTCCGGTGGGGGAGTCCCCGCCTCATACTCCTTCCAGTATCTCTCTGAAAGAGAAACTACCCCAATTTGGGCAAACACTTTATCCGGAGACTGTTTGAAGAAGTCAAAGAACCGTTTCCCGATGATCCCCTTGGTTAAAAAAGAGATACCAATTCTGTGCTCTATGAGGGTTTGAATCACCTCATAGGTCACCTGAAGAATATCAGGGTGAGTTTGAAAACAGTCTGAAGAGGTATTGAGGATGACCCACTCAGGAGGACTCTTTTTCTTGGTGAGTTCTTTTTTAATGAGTTGAGGCAGATTCAGATAAAGATGGACCTCTCCTGCCTTTGGGGTCTGTGTGTATCCCCTTGCATAACAGTAACTACATCGAAAAATACACCCATTGGTGATATTGAGGGCAGGAATCCCTTCGAGACAGCCAAAATAGCCTGGAGTAAGAACCCTTCCCTTTCTTAACTTAGGAATGACCCTGTAGTCTTCCACATCTTCTAACGGCTTAACGCCGGAGTTCTGAGTTAGGAGTTCGTAGGTCGGAGAATAACCATTTCAAAACTATCATTTCGAACTAATGATGGAACCAACCTTTTACCCTCTCCCGAAAAGACTCCAGGTAGAGATAGATCACAGGCGTAATATAAAGGGTGATGAGCTGGGAAAAGACCAAACCTCCAACCACCGCAAGCCCCAGGGGCCGGCGCGCTTCTGCCCCTGCCCCATAACCAAGCGCAATCGGTAATGCTCCCATGATGGCAGCCATGGTAGTCATCATAATGGGTCGAAAACGAATGAGACAACCATCATAGATCGCCACCGCCGGTTCTTTCCCCTGAGTCCTCTGTGCTTCTAAGGCAAAGTCAATCATCATAATGGCATTCTTCTTAACGATGCCGATCAACATCACAATCCCCACCATGGAGTAGATATTCAGGTCAATATGAAAAATGAGGAGGGTGACCAAGGCTCCAAACCCTGCAGAAGGAAGGCCCGAGAGAATGGTCAAAGGGTGGAGAAAACTCTCATAGAGGATTCCTAAGACAATATAGATGATCACAATGGCCATGATTAAGAGGAGGCCCATCCCTTTTATTGACTCCTGAAAGGCTTGAGCGGTTCCCTGAAAACCCATGCTGATGGTAGGAGGAAGGGTAGCCCTGGCTGTCTTTTCAACTGCAGAGACCACATCCCCTAAGGAGACACCGGGTTTGATATTGAAAGAGATGGTCACAGAAGGAAGTTGTCCTAAATGGTTAATGGAGAGGGGTCCAAGGCCAGGCCGCAAGGTGGCCACCGCATTTAAAGGAACCAGGTGGCCATTGGAGGATCGGATATAGAGCATGGATAGAGAAGAAGGATCCATCTGATATTGGGGCTCCAGTTCAACGATCACCTGATACTGGTTGATGGAAGTGTAGATCGTAGAGACCTGCCTTGACCCATAGGCACTATAGAGCGCATCTTCAATCTGATTGGCTGTGACGCCAAGAGCCGAGGCCTTGTCCCGATCGATTTCAATATTGACCTGAGGGTTCTTGATCTGCAGATCACTGGTCACATCCTGGACCCCTGGCAACTCTCTGATCTTTGCTTCAAGTTTAGGGGCATGTTCATAAAGTTCTTTGATCTCTGGACTCTGAAGGGTAAATTGATACTGGGCCTTGGTCAACTGACCTCCGATTCGAATGGGAGGAGGATTTTGAAGAAAGACCTGGATCCCAGGAATCTTCGAAAGTTTTGGACGTAACTCCTGAATCACCTCATCTGCATGGAGTCTCCGCTCAGAGCGAGGTTTCAAGGTAATAAATATTCGGCCCAGATTACCTGTAGGAGAGGGACCTCCTGCTCCAACGGTCGATGAGAAGGAGTGTACATTGGGGTCCTGCTGAACAACCTCCATCACCTTTAGTTGATGCTGTTTCATCGCCTCGAACGAGATCCCCTGGGCTCCTTCGGTGAAGCCAAAGATCTGACCAATATCCTCGCTGGGTAAAAAACCATAGGAAAAGGTCATAAAGAGAATGAGGGTGATCACCAGAATCAAGCCTGAGATCACCATGGTCGCCAATCGATGGTTCAAGACAAATCTAAGACTTACTCGGTAGGCATGAAGCATCCCTTCAAAGAAGCGCTCCGAGGTGACATAAAGGGCACTTCTTTTTTCCTTAGGGGGTCTGAGAAATCGACTGGAGAGCATCGGGGTGAGGCTGAGGGAAACAAAACCAGAAACTAAAATCGCTACCCCAATCGTCACTGCAAACTCATGAAGCAATCGGCCGATGATCCCTCCCATAAAGAGTACTGGAATAAAGACCGCAACAAGGGAAAGGGTCATTGAGACGATGGTAAAACCAATCTCTTTCGATCCATTGAATGCTGCCTCCAGAGGCCTCTCCCCCATCTCCATATGCCGAACAATATTCTCTAACATGACAATCGCATCATCGACTACGAACCCTACTGAGAGGGTTAAGGCCATGAGGGAGAGATTATCCAGACTATAATTGAGAAGGTACATGACCGAGAAGGTCCCGATGATGGACATGGGAAGGGCAAGGCTTGGAATGACGGTGGCAGAAAGATTCCGAAGGAAAAGAAAGATCACAAGGACCACCAGACAGATGGTCAGAAAGAGGGTAAATTGGACGTCGTTGACCGACTCACGAATCGATTTAGAACGATCGAAGAGAATATTCAGATCCACTGAGCCAGGCATCTGGGCCTTGAGGCTTGGAAGTAACTGTCTGATTGAATCGACGACCTGAACGGTGTTGGTTCCAGGTTGTCGGTAGATGGCCAGACCAATGGAGCGAGTGTTGTTATACCAACTTGCGATCTTATCATTTTCAACACTGTCAATCACCCTTCCCAACTCCTCCAGCCTCACTGGTGAACCATTCCTGTAAGCCACAATCAAAGGACGATAGGCCTCGGCGTTGTTAAGCCTTCCGCTTGCCTCAAGGGTAAAAGCCTGATGGGTGCCATAGAGGGTGCCTTTGGGAAGGTTTACATTCCCATGCTGAATGGCACGAACCACCTCGTCAATCCCGATGGAGCGTATGGCAAGGGCCTTTGGATTGAGTTGGGCTCGAACCGCATATTTCTGAGCCCCAAAGATGGCAACCTGCGCCACCCCACTCACCATAGAGATTCGTTGGGCTACAAAAGTATCAGCGTATTCATGGACTGTAGAGAGGGGAAGGGTGGGAGAACTGAGGGCAAGGAAAAGGATGGGGAAGTCAGCAGGATTAACCTTTTGATAGGAAGGGGGATTGGGCATATCTGGCGGAAGCTGGCGTGAGGCCTTTCCAATCATGGCTTGAACATCCTGGGCAGCCGCATCAATATCCCGGTTAAGACTGAATTGTAAGGTGATTCGGGTCATCCCAAGCGTATTGGTTGAATTCATCGAATCCAATCCCGCAATCGTAGAAAACTGCCTTTCCAGGGGAATGGCCACTGCAGAGGCCATGGTCTCGGGGCTTGCTCCAGGAAGTTCGGCGATCACTAAAATGGTTGGAAAATCCACTGTAGGAAGGTCACTTACGGGAAGGAGTCGATAGCCCAAAAGGCCAAATAGCAGAATGCCCATCATGACAAGGGTGGTCATCACAGGCCGTCGGATAAAAATCTCAGAAATGTTCATAATGCCTTTTTCTCAGGAGAAGGGAGGGGCTCAGAGGGTTTGATTTCCACCTTTGCACCAGGGTAGAGCCGAAGCTGTCCATCGGTCACCACCCTCTCCTCCACGTGAAGCCCTCTTTGAACAACAGCCTCTTGGTCTACAATCCTTCCAATCACCACAGGCCTCATTTCCACGGTGAGGTCAGGTTTGACCACAAAGACATACTGACCCTGCTGACCTGTTTGAATAGCCTGAGAAGGAACAACCATGGCCCCGGGCTCTGTGGTCAGGGTGAGGATCAGATTAACAAACTGACCTGGCCAGAGTCTTTTCCCACGATTATCAAAGGTCCCCTTAATCTTGATGGTTCCTGTGGCACTATCCACGGTATTATCGATAAAGGTAATGAAACCCTCCTCTGGAGGACCTTCATCATTGGGAATAATGGCTTGAACCCTCAGTTTACCTCTTGAAAGATGCCTTCGGATCTCCCCTAAGTTCTGTTCCGGAATAGAGAAGATCACATAGATAGGTGTGATCTGGTTGATGACCACCAGATTGGCATCGTTTTCCTTGATGAGATTTCCTTCTTGAACGAGCAGGCTTCCAGTCCGGCCATCCATCGGAGAATGGATGGAGCAATAACTGAGTTGGAGCTTCGCATTTTCAATGGCCGCTTGATCTGCCGCAACCGCCGCTTCGGCATTCGCTTTGGCTGCTCGGTCTGCATTGACCATGGCGACCAGGGCCTCCCAATCGGTCCTAAACTTATCATACTGCTGTCGAGATACCACGCCTTTTTCAAACAGTATCCTATAGCGTTCCGCCTCCACCCGGGCATTCCTCTCCTGGGCAATATTCCGCTCAAGATTGGCCTCCGTCTGTTTGACCAAAGCCAAATCTCTCTGGAGGTTGGCCTCTGCCTGCTTAAGGACTGCTTCATAGGGTCGAGGATCGATGGTGAAAAGAAGTGCTCCCTTTTTCACCTCATCGCCTTCTTTGAAATAGACTCTCATGATCTGGCCAGGAACTCTCGATTTCACCGTGACGGATGAAAAGGCCTGAACATTCCCAATGGTGCGAATCTGTACAGGAACCGCCTTCTGGACAACCTGGGCCACTACCACAGGGATGGGAGCAGGAGGAGGCTTTTTGGACTTCTCACTGGAGCAGGCTGAGAGGGCAAGAAAAATGGTTAGGAGAAAAAACGAAACAACCGTTAAAAAATTTTTAACTTTTTTCACTCATCCTCCCTTTTCATGACCTCTCCTCCCGCGAAAGGAAATGAAAGGTGAATTGAATAAAGGATAAATGATTTGAGAGAATTCTTCAATAGAGCCCTTAGAGAGTAAAATGATGGAATCCACAATGTTTGTTTAAAATAAGACACAGAAATAAGATGCTGAAATTAAATAATTTTTTAATTAATTTTAAAAAATCAAAAATCTATTGTCTAAAAATAGACATCCCGTTAAACCAACACTTCAATCCTTCAAAAAATATCTCTATAAATCCAGTAAGTTACTTATTTTTAGTAAATCCTAATTTCTGGTATAAAAGTTGCTATTAAAGTTTTGGGGTGATAAAGATGAAATGCCATCGATGTGGTGGTATGATGATATATGAAAAATTCTTTGGATTGACCGAAGATTTTTTCGGGTGGCGGTGTGTTTTTTGTGGAGAGATCATAGACAAAGTGATCTTAGAGAACAGACTCCGCCAAAAACATTAGTCCTCCTCGATAGGTCAACACCAATACGTTAAAAAAGGGGACAAACCCCTTCATTTTTCTAAACTCAAAGAAGGAGCCGTTCTTTAAAAATGGAGGATAGGTGGTTTAGTATTCCTGAATTTCCCGAATTTAGGGAATTATCTCTTGAGGACAAACCTCTTTTTGACAGGATGTTTACCCAATACCCTCCTTTGATCTCCGAATTTACCTTCACCAACCTTTTCATCTGGCGTGATGCTTATAGAACGAAAGTAAGTCGGATGGATCATTTAATCTGTCTCCTCTCGGATAGAGGAAAAGAGCCTTTTTTCTTCCCTCCCATTGGAGAGGGAGATGTGGTAAAATGTTTTATGGAGTGGTCTCAATATTTAAAGGGGAGAGGTATTTCTCTAAAAATTGAGAGGCTCCCTGAGGCGATGGTCTTGGGAAAAGATTGGGAAAGAGAAGGATTTGAGGTAAAACTGGATCCGAATCAAAGCGATTATATCTATCTGACCAAAGATTTGATTAAACTTGAGGGAAGAAAGTATCACCGTAAGAGAAACCACCTTAAACAATTTAAGGAAAAGTATTCCTACCAATATATCTCGCTTGATCCGGAATGGATCCCTCAATGTCTCCAGTTATCGGCGGAATGGTGTGATCTAAAACATTGTGAAACAACTCCAGGGTTAATGCAAGAATCCATTGCCATTAAAGAAGCCTTTACCCATTTTGAGAAGTTGGGCCTAAAGGGAGGGGCTATTCTGATCGATGGAAAGGTGGAGGCCTTCACCCTGGGTGAAGCTCTTAACCCGGAAACGGTGGTGATCCACATTGAGAAAGCCAACCCTGCCTTTGAAGGTCTTTATGCTGTGATCAATCAAGCATTCTTGGAAAAGGAATGGTCAGCTTATCCCTATGTCAACCGGGAACAGGACCTGGGGGAGGAGGGTTTGAGAAAGGCAAAGGAGTCCTATTTCCCACACCATAAGGTTAACAAATATACATTGACATTGAAGTGAGGAAGAAAAATAAATTTGATAAGAAAACAAACAGGACTCCCCCATCCTAATTCTCAGGGGATTCCACATTTAGGGAGCTACCGATGGTCCATTGGGAATATAAAATCACTCTCCATGAATTTCCAGAAGGTTTAAAAGAAAGAAGTTCAAAAACCATTCATTGTGATCAAAAGGGACTTTGCTTTGTCCACGATCTTTTTCAGTCTGGTATCGATTGGCTTGAGGAGATTTTCCGTGAGAAGGGAGAAGAGGGTTGGGAATTGATTCAATTAGGATATCATCAAAAGGAACTCCTTTGCATATGGAAAAAGAGAAAACCTCTCGAGGGAGAAGACTGAGGAGATTCATTCTTTCACAGATCGAGAGGGAAGGTCCCATCCCCTTCTCTAAATTTATGGGATGGTGCCTTTACCATCCTGAGTATGGCTATTATCACTCAAGGGAGGAGAAAATCGGGAAGGAAGGGGATTACTTCACCAGCCCTTGTGTTCACCCTCTTTTTGGCGGGATGATTGCCAGGCAACTCCTTCAAATGGCAGAGGTTCTAAAAGAAGAGACCTTTGAGATCGTCGAAATGGGAGGGGGAAGGGGGTTCCTCTGTGAGGATATTCTGAAATGGGTAAAAGGACATGCCCCTCAGTTTTACCAACGCCTGACCTACTCTTTAATCGAAACCGCCCCTCCTTTTTTAAGAGAGCAAGAAGAAAGGCTTTCCGTATATCAACAGGAAGGTAAAGTCTCTTGGATTGATTTAGAATCGTTCGAGGAGGGGGCTCTTCAATTCAGAGGCTGTTTTCTCTCCAATGAACTCATTGACTCATTTCCGGTCCATCGAGTGGTTTACGATGAGGGAAGATTAAAAGAGATCTACATTACCCATCAATCGGGTCAATTGAAGGAACTATGGGCTGAACCTTCTGATCCAAGGCTTCTAAATTATTTTACGGATATGGAGGTTAACCTCCTGGAGGGCCAGAAAGCCGAGGTGAATCTAAGGGCTTTGGATTGGATTGAAAAAGTAAGCCACTCTCTGCAGAGAGGTTTTGTTCTCACGATCGATTATGGATATACCGCTCGTGAACTTTACTCTCCCCATCGAATGGAAGGAACCCTTCTCTGTTATTCCCAGCATCAATACTCCGAAAATCCTTACGAGAGGCTTGGAGAACAGGACATCACGGCCCATGTCAATTTTACAGGATTGATCCAAAAGGGCAAAAGGGTAGGACTCGAACTGACAGGACTCGTCCCTCAATATCAATTTCTCATTGGATTAGGTCTCCTCCAAGAGTTGGAGTCCCAGCAGAAGAGGATGGAGGATCTGGAAGCCTTAAAGTTGAGGCTCTCATTAAAACACCTTATCGAACCTGAAAGGGGAATGGGGGAAGTCTTTAAGGTGCTGGTTCAACATAAAGGGGTTGATTCTCCCCAATTAGATGGGTTGAGGGATTTCTCCTCTATCCCCTGGCCACTTAGAGGTTAACGAGATGAAGGTATTGGGAATCTTTGGAAGTCCGAGAAGGGGTGGAAATACAGATCTTCTTTTAGAGGAGGCCTTAAAGGGAGCCCAATCCCAAGGGGCAGAGGTAGAGCGAATCTATCTAACCGATCTCTCCATCACTCCCTGCAGGGAATGTCATGGGTGTGATCAGACTGGCTGTTGTGTTATTGAGGATGAGATGCAGAAGGTCTACCCAAAACTTCTTGAAGCGGATATCATTATTCTCTCTTCGCCCATCTTCTTCTATGGCGTGACGGCCTGGGCAAAGGCCCTGATTGATCGGTCTCAAGCCCTATGGGCAAGGAAGTATCTTTTGAAAGATCCCTCTTTGGGAAAAGGGGGGAAGAAGAGAAAGGGCTTTCTTATTTCTGTAGGGGCCACAAAAGGACAAAAGGTTTTTGAAGGAGCCATCCTCACCGCCAAATATTTCTTTGATGTCCTCAATGCTGAATATTCAGGGGAATTGGTCTTTCGAGGAATCGAGGCGAAGGGAGAGATCCGGAATCATCCGGAAGCCTTAGAGAAGGCCTTCGAGGTGGGGAAGCGATTAGTTCATGAAAATTCTTTGAACGCTTAAACTTCAAACAGATGAGATAAGGGGGAGGTGATCAAATGACGCAATGGCAATGTTCAAACTGTGGTTATACCTTTGGGGCAGAAACTGTCCCTGATCAGTGTCCATCCTGTAAACAGGCATGTACCTTCAAGGATGTCACCTGCTATATTCCTGATTGCGGGGGACCAGGAAACATCGATCCGAGGCTGATGGGAAAGAAAGATAAACCTATCAATGATTAATTAAAAGAGGAGAAGGTTCAACCATATCCTCAAGGAAAGGAGGCGGATATGAGGAAGGGGTCAAAGGAGAGGCTCACCTGCGAGCACTGCCGGGCGGAGGCGGATATGACCCTCGAAGGATTTGAAACCGTAGCCGATGTGATCAAACGGGAGAAGAAGTTTCCCTGTCCCTCTTGCGGTCATGGGATACCGTGGACACGTCAGGAAGAAATGAGGGCAATCAAAATGGCTATGGCAGCGGAGATGGATGCTTATCAGACCTATTCAAAGGCCGCCAGACGGGTGAAAAATCCCAAAGGGAAAGATATGTTTCAACAACTCTCGGAATTTGAGATGAACCACTATCAAAAATTGAAGGCCCTTCTCAAATCCCTTGAGGATCACGGAGAATGGATCCTCTATGAAGGGACAACCTTTAAAAAGAAAAAGATTCCCTTGAAGGCAGAGAAGATTAAGGGAGAAGAACAGTTTAATGACCTGGATGCACTTAAAATTGCTATCCGGGAAGAAAAGAAGGCTCAGGCATTCTATCGATCTATGATGGAGTTAACCAAAGACCCCCGAGGGAAGGATATGTATAAACGGTTAGCCCGTGAGGAGGAGCTCCATGAGAAGGTTCTCAATGACCAATACTACAGCCTTCATAATACCGGTTATTGGAGCTGGGGGGACTAATTTAATCTTAGAATGCAGATTTTAGATTTCGGATTGAAGAAATGTGGATGAGCCCAATTTTTGATATAAACTTCAAACTCAATGCACTTAGAATGGCCTAATTTTTACTTGACCAGATAGAAATTCTCACTTAAAATGAGTTCAATTTAAATAAAGAGGGAGCGCCTATGGACGAAAAGAAATTTAAGGAAATCATTCAATTTGCCATTGACAAAGAAGTTGAGGCCTTCAATTTCTATACCTCAGCCAGTCAGAATGCAAAATATTCGGGAGGCAAGGAACTCTTCTTATCCCTTGCCAAAGAGGAAGAAGGCCACCGAAAATTGTTAGAAAACCTCAATATGGAAAAGATCTCCCAGAAGAGGATTGAAAAGATTCCTGACCTCCATATCAGCGACTATCTAGTTGAGGTGGAAATGAAACCCGATCTTTCCTATGCCGAGATGCTCCGCATCGCCATGAAGAGGGAGGAGAAGTCTCTTAAACTTTATACCGATATGAAGGAGTCCAACTCAGATGAGGATTTGAAGAAACTTTTCACCTTTCTTGCTAATGAAGAGGCAAAACATAAACTGAAACTCGAAAAGATCTATGACGATGAAATCTTAAAATAAAAAATTGGAATTTAAGACTTATTTCGAATTTTTAATGGATGGAGGTTGACATGGGAAAATGGCAATGCAAAGTTTGCGGTTACATCTATGATCCCCAAAAGGGAGACCCTGATGGGAATATTCCCCCTAACACCCCCTATGAAAAACTTCCGGACAGTTGGGTCTGTCCGGTCTGTGGTGCCCCTAAAGACATGTTTGAAGAGATTTGATTTTATTTGCCCGCCTTCCTTACCTTAATTCTGAGCCCATGCCTTAAAAGGGGCTTATTGGTTTCATGCATTCAGAAAAAACACCCTCGTCAAAACTCTTTCTGATCTTCTCCATTCTCTCGGCTCTTTATACCCTCTCCATGTTTCATCGCGCTTCCAATGCGGTCATGGCTCCTGACCTCGCCCGAGATCTGGGGCTTGATGCAGAAACCCTCGGAATTCTTGGAGGAGCCTTCTTCTATTCCTTTGCCCTCCTTCAAATCCCGATGGGGCCGTTTCTTGACCGAATTGGTCCTCGATCCGTCATAACCTCTTCTACCCTGATTGGAGCCGTCGGTGCTTTTCTCTTTGCATTTGGAAAAGCCTATTCAACCGCTCTTTTAGGTAGAATTCTTATCGGTGCGGGGATGGCTCCTGTTCTGATGGGCTCTTTGAAGGTTTTTACCTTAATGTTCCCTTCGAGGCAATTTGCAACCCTGATGGGATCCATCATCTCTGTTGGGACATTAGGAAGCATCTTAGCCACCTCTCCTCTTGCCTATCTCACTTCAACGATTGGATGGAGAGCCACCTTTATGATCGCAGGAGGAGTAACAACCCTCCTTTCCTTTCTAACCTTTTGGATTTTATCCATGGAAAAGGAAAATTCTGAACTTCCTTCTTCTTTCTCATTCCAAAGGGAGATAAAGGTTCTACAGTCTTTTCGAATGATCCTTGGTTCCATCGCCTTCTGGCAGATTGGAACAGTGGCATTTTTTAGATTCGGAGTCTCCATGGGCCTTCAGGGTCTCTGGTTGGGACCCTATCTGATGGAGATCAAGGGATACACCCCGATTCAAACCGGCAACCTTCTCATCCTATTATCCATCGGAATGATTATAGGTGGACCTGTCGCCGGCAGACTTTCTGACCAGATCTTTCATAGAAGGAAAGCAGTAGCCCTCTGGGGATTGGTCCTTTATTGTCTCAGTCTACTTCCTCTCACTGGAATATTCGAGATTCAGAATCCTTTATGGTTTGGGGCTATTTTCTTTCTGATTGGCTTTTTTAGCAGTTTTGGGATGATTATCTATTCCCATGCCAAAGAACTCTTTCCTATAAACATCTCGGGTACTGTGATGACGTTAGTCAATTTCTTTACCATGGCAGGAGCCGCGATCTTTATGCCTGCCTTAGGAAAAATCATTGAGTCCTTCCCACGGATTGGAGGCTCTTATCCCGCCCAGGCCTATCATCTCTCATTTCTCATCTGTTTTCTCAGTCTGGGAGGGAGTGTAATCTTTTATGCCTTCTCAAGAGAAGAAAAAACACCATAGAGGATAAAACTGAGACTTTTACTGCTTTGCTTCTCTTTAAAAATTAATGAAGTTTAGCAAAAATTTATAACTTATTGAAATATAAAATATTTTTAAACCCACATTTTGTCATTCCTGCGGAAGCGGGAATCCAGTAAAAAATATTTCCGCCAAAGGCGGAGCTGATTCTGTCGGATAAAATCAATAAATTCTGGATGCCTGCTTTCGCAGGCATGACAAAAATTTGCTAAATTACAGTAAAATTATATCGTTGAATTATTAGCAGGGAGATGATCATTTTATAAGAGGAGGTTTTTATGATTCTGAGGATCCTTTTAGGGATTCTGATCGGTGGCTCTATCGGATTGGGTGTAAGTCTTCTCTCTCGAAGCATAGGAAGTTCCTGAGCCTTCACCTGTAACCCCTACCTCAGTGTTCCACTGGGCGCGCTTGTGGGGTTGATCTGGGCCTTAGGTTAAGGCTAACTATTCTCTTATTTCTTCCTAAATTGAACGTTTTTTATAAAAACCTTCATTTACGGCTCTTTGCGGACACTCACAAAAGGTGCGGGGCAATCCGACGAGGTCGTTGCGAGTGGAACGTGGCAATCTCCTATTAGCCAGAGGCTGATGGCGACTGGAAGCAAAAAAAGATTGTTCGGCTCTGCCTCAGCTTTGTAATGCCAGGCAGTCCTGCCTGCGGTAGAAAGGCAATCAGATCTAAAATTCCCTCCATTTGGGTTCCTATTCCAAGGGGGAGAGCAGAAAGAATAGGATGGGCTGAAGGATGGCATTGACATCCATTCTTCTATTTGTTAACCTTTTTCTAAATTTTGGTTAACATTTACAAAATTCCTTTCCCTTAACATTTCTTGTAGGAGGGTTGTCCATGCCGATTGAAAAATTAAGGATGGTGGTTTTGGCCTCGCTCATGGCAGCACTGACTGCAGTGGGATCCTACATTCATGTTCCTGTGGGACCGGTGCCGATTGTTCTTTCCACCCTCTTTGTGATTTTGAGTGGCCTTCTTCTTGGAAGTCGCTGGGGATTAACCAGCATGGGTCTCTACCTTCTAATAGGAGCGATTGGTCTTCCGGTTTTTGCAGGAGGAAAAGGGGGGCTCGCCCACTTCATGGGACCTACCGGGGGTTATCTTTTCGGTTTTATGATTTCTTCATGGCTCACGGGGTTCATTTCAGAACGTAACCCAGGTTCATTGGTTCTGGATATCTTTGCCGTCATCATTGGATCGCTTGCTCTCTATGGCCTGGGGGTTCCCTGGCTTAAAATGGTTACTCAAATGTCGTGGGCCAAGACCTTTATGGTGGGCGTGATCCCGTTTCTCATTGGAGATGCGATTAAAGCGGTTGTCGCTGTGATTCTTGCGAGGTCTATCCGTCCCATTTTGAAAAGACAAAATGAGCCTGACAATAATGGTCAATGAAAAATAGTCTTTGGGTTAAGGTCATAGCCAAAAGAATTTCAAGACGAATGACCTAACTTTTAAAGATACCGTCATCGTTACCCTTAGCGTTGAACATTAGACTTTTATTCTCAGAAGATTATGATCGAAATCAAAAACCTCAACCATCATTATCCTGATGGAACCCATGCCTTAAAAGGCCTCAACCTTGCCATTCAAAAAGGGGAGTTCCTTCTCATCTGTGGTCCCAACGGAAGTGGAAAAACAACTCTTCTCCGTCTCATTGGCGGCTTATTTAAACCCACTTCAGGCTCCATCTATGTCAATGGATTCGATGCTCTCAAAGACTCAAAGCAGGTTCGTGGTCTAATAGGCATGGTCTTTCAGGATCCGGATAGCCAGATTGTCGGAGAAACCGTGAGGGAGGACGTTGCTTTTGGCCCTGAAAATCTTGGACTTTCTAAACACAAAATCAATGAGCAGGTGGATTGGGCACTCAAGGTGATGGGTCTTAAAGATCTTTCAGAAAAGCCTTGCTACCTCCTTTCAGGAGGAGAAAAGAGGCGCCTCGCCCTTGCAGGAGTCCTTGCGATGAAACCTCAGGTGATCCTTCTTGATGAGCCCTTTTCTTTCTTGGATTATCCAGGGGTTCAAGAAGTTCTAAGGCATATGGTTCACTTACATCAAGAAGGACACACTTTAATTTTAACTACCCATGATGTGGAAAAGGTGATTGCTCATGTGGATCGTCTGGCGATCCTTTACGACGGCGAGCTCAAGGCGGAAGGTCCACCCGAAGAACTCCTGATGAAACTCTTACAGTTTGGAATCCGTCCCCCCTGTTATGCCCTTCTTGGAAAGGAAAAAGTGTCATGGCTCGAATAGCATTTCACTATGTCCCTCGAGATTCCTTACTTCATCGTTGGGATGCCCGATGCAAAATTTTAGGACTTTTGACGGTCACCCTGTCCCTTCTTTCATTCCACGTTCTTCTCTTCCTATTGAATTCAGGATTACTGATAGGGTCTCTCATTCTTTCACGGTTTCCTTTAAAAACATTTTTCCGTGAACTTAGGTTCTGGGCAATCCTTCTCTTTATTCTTTTCCTTTTCCAAATCCTATTCTCTGAGGGGGCTCCTCTGTCTTTTCTCTCCTGGCTTCCTGTAAGTAAAGAAGGTCTTACCCTCGGTGGAATAACCGTCTGGCGTCTTGGGCTTATCCTCTGTTATGCAACCCTTTTTACAGCAATTACCCGGCCCAAAGAGGTCCAGGAGGCCATCACTTGGTTTATCAAACCTATCCCATTCCTTTCTGAAAGAAGGATTGGGCTCATGGTTTCCCTGACCATCCGCTTTTTTTCAATCATTCTGGATGAAACTGAAGAAATTCGTCTGGCTCAAAAGGCCCGGTTAGGAGACCAGAATAAAAATCCATTTCGGAGGGCAAAATTTCTTGCACTGCCTCTTCTTCGTCGCTCATTTTTTAGGGCAGAGGAGGTCACCCTCGCCCTTGCGGCAAGGGGTTATCGAGAAGACCTCCCTATCCACCTAAAGGGGATACCTCCGGGTCATCTGGTTCCGCTTTTTTTCTTTCTGGGGAGTATAATATTATGTTGGGTTTGTTTTTAATAAATGAAAGGGTCACCCTAAATGGAAATTAAAAAAGGGGGACTAAATTTATATTTACACAGGGACTAGCTCTGGAGTGAAGAATGGGATGGATTCCCTTTTTAGACTCTCCCTTTCAATCTTCTCAAATGCGCATTCTACGGCGGAGCGAATCTCCTCCAGATCCACTGGCTTCATGGCTTGATAGAAGATGCCTGTACCTCGAAGTCGCCTCGCCAAATTAAGGGAACCCTCCGACGAGACCATGATTATCTGAACCCCCGAATTGATCTTCTTTAACAAGGGCACCAGATCACAGGCCCTCACCCCCTCCACTGCATCCTCCATAAGCACTACCTGAATTTTTCCATTTCGAACTCTTCGAATGAGATCGCTCACCGCCCTGGCTACCTCCACCCGATAACCAATTCCATGAAAGTAAGTGGAAAGGGATCTGGCCCAGAAATCATCTTGAGAAACAATCAGTATCGTCCTTGATTTCATCTCTTCCTCTCTCCTTCCCATCCTCCTATTCCACAGGGATCGGAACCTCGTTTTTCCGTTGAGAAGAGGAGGCCACTCCAATGAAAGATGAAAGAAGAATCAAGGCAGGGATCAATTGGGCTAAGATAATGACAATCCCCGAAGTCATCAAGAACCAAACCCCTAAAAGCCCGGATCCCCTCACACCCCCTGCATACGCTATCGCAACCGATCCAACTGAAATTGAAACCACCCAGGCTAAACCTACAATCATCAGAATCTTCTTCATCTTCCAGTACATGGCTTTCACTCCTTTTGGGCCTCCTCATTTCTTTACTGCTACTGGCTCAGCACCTGGAACAACCACTTCTTCCTCAACCCTCTTGCCTTTCCTAAACACAGCCGTAGTCGCAGTCCCGATAAAGCTAAAGAAGAGAATGGCTGCTGGAATCAGTTGAAGAAGAACAATGATCGCTCCAATGATGATGAAGATCCAAAGAGCGGTACCCGCCTCCTTCAGACTGATCGACCGAGCCAATGCTGGAGAAGCCACCAAAGTCATTAACCCTACCATCAACCCTGCTTTTATTGTTCTTTCCATTTTCTTTTCCTCCTTTCTTTGAACTTCACCCTTATATCTGCATTTGGTATGCCAAGAAATAAAAAATTTTTAACTAACTGAATTTATTAACTTTTTAAAATTTACGAGGATCTAAGGAAGGATTTTAAGAGGTAAAATGTATATGTGAAATATACTATTTTACAACACCAACAACAATACCTAAAAATAACTTTCAGAAATTACTTAATTATTTATAAAAATAAAAAATTTATACATTAATTTTAAGAAATATAACAAAATTATGCAGGAAAATTAAAACTATGTTAGAATGTCTTCAATTTTATAAGTAATCATAAATGGGGAGGGACTAATAGATGGGGCTACTTAAAATCACAATAGGTGATCTTTTAGACAATATTTCTTCTAAATTTCCAACAAATGTCGCTTTGGTGGATATTACAAAGGGGGTGAAATATACCTATCAAGAATTCCATCATCTGGTTAACACTTTGGCCAAAGGATTTATAGGGATTGGTTTGAATAAAGGAGATCACGTCGCCCTTTGGGGTCCAAACCGTTGGGAATGGATCGTCACCCAATTCGCTCTAACAAAGATTGGAGCCATCCTGGTTAGCATCGATATTAATACTCAACTTAGTCAACTTGAATATCTCCTCAAACAATCCGATTCAAGATGCATAGTTCTGACAGAGGGATTAAAGGGAACAGAATACATTGAAATGATACGACAACTCTGTCCTGAGATGAACCAATCTGATAAAGGTCAGTTGAACTGTTCTACTCTTCCAGAACTTAAACATCTTGTTTTGATCTCTGAAAAGAAGAGAAATGGGATGTGGAATTGGAAAGAAGTCCTTGAAATCGGGAAAGGCGTTTCTGACCAACTCTTAACTGACCGGCAACGTTCTAATCATTATGATGATGTGGTCACTCTCCTCTATACTTCAGGGACAACAGGGGCTCCCAAAGGGGTGATGTCAACCCATTTCGGGGTCATAAACACTACCCTGGCAAGTTCTGAAAATCAAAGATTAACCGAAAAAGACAGACTCTGTCTCTCTGTGCCCCTATCCCATATGTTTGGTTGTATCTGTGTGACGTTAGCCTCAGTGATTAAAGGGGCGACCCTTGTAATCCCATCTGAAACCTTTGAGCCGAAAAGAATCCTTGAGGCAATTGAGAAAGAGCAATGTACAGCGATTTATGGCTCTCCCAGCGCCTTCATTGCCATGATGGAAGAGCCTCAATATCCCTCAACCAATCTTAAATCCCTTCGGACAGGCATTATGGGAGGAGCGCAGTGTCCGATGGAGGTGATGAAGAAGGTGGTGGATGAGATGGGGGTAAGAGAGATTGTCATTGGTTATGGATTGACCGAATCTTCTTCATGGATTACAGAGACAAGACCGGACGATCCATTGGAATTACGGGTCTCAACCGTGGGAAGGCCTCTTCCAAACGTTGAGGTGAAGATGATCGATCCTGCCACTGGTGAAGAGGTTCCTCTTGGGAAGGTTGGGGAGCTCTGTGCCCGTGGTTTGAATATGAAGGGTTATTACAAAATGGTTGCAGCCACTGAAAAGGCCATTGACAGAGAAGGATGGCTTCATTCCGGAGACTTAGCCACGATGGATGAAAAAGGATATGTGAGGATGGCAGGGAGACTGAAGGAGGTCATTCAAAAAGGAAAGGAAATAATTTATCCTGCGGAGATTGAAGAAGTTTTGTTTGCATTTCCGGGAATCTCAAACGCTCAAGTCTTTGGGGTTCCGGATAAGCAATTGGGAGAAGAGATTGCCCTATGGATTAAGTTAGAGGAAGGGGCTTCTGTTACCGAAGAAGAAATCCTAAAATATTTGAGAGAAAAATTTTCTGAATCCCACCTACCCAAATATATAAAATTTGTAAAAGAATTTCCTATGACTCCGCTGGGAAAGATTCAGAAATTCAAAATGAGGGAGATGGCATCAAAAGAGTACGGCTTAGAATAAAGTCTCTTAGTCATTGTAAAGCATAACATTCACTAAGTATCATTTTTTAATCATTGAAATTATCTTAATTCAAATCTTCCCTGATTTATCAAAAAACTCCTCATATTTTAAATTGTCTTTTATTTTCAATAACTTAAATTAAAGTAACCCTATTTTTACCAAACTATAAAAAATTTTTCTTGACAAACTGTAAAAATTATATTAATTGTAAAAACAGAAAATTTTATAAAGGAGAAAAAAATGGAAATTTTAACCGTATCCCAAGCCAGTAAGTATTGTAAGGTTTCGCCAAAGACTATTATAAACTGGATTGAAGCAGGTCATCTCAAAGCCTACAAAACAGTGGGAGGGCATCGAAGAATTAAAAAAGAAGATCTGGATCAATTCCTCAAAGAAAAAGGAATGCCATTGCCAGAGGAAGCAAAAGTAGAAGAGAGGAAAAAGATTCTCGTAGTTGATGACGACAAGATTATTGTGGAGACAATTGTTCAGGCCCTTGAAGAAGATGAGTATGGATATGAGATGATTTCTGCCTCCGATGGGTTTGAAGCAGGTCTTCAAGTGAGTCATTTCAAGCCCGACCTTCTAATTCTCGACATTATGATGCCTGATATCAATGGGTATGAAGTCTGCCAGAAAATCAAATCCAATCCCGAAACGAAGGATACAAAGATCATTGTCCTCTCAGCCTATCTTGACGACGATGCCTTTAAGCAGATGAAGGAATATGGAGCGGATGCCTGTTTCTCAAAGCCCCTTCCCTTGGAACAGTTAAAATATGAAGTGGCGAAATTGTTGGGACTGAAGAAATAGTATCGAAAAGAGACTTTTTAGATTTTAAAATTAAAGGAGAACCCTATGAAGTTAGAAGAGAGTTTAAAAAAGAAAAAATTTGTCGTCACCTCAGAAATTCAGCCACCCATTGGAACAGGCATTCAGGATCTGATTCAGAATGTGGAACGAATTAAGGGAAGGGTAGACGCCCTGACGGTGCCAGAACTAAAAATTGAAGGATTGGTCACAGATACCATGGGAACCTGCCGGGTCTTAAGGGAACAGAAATTTGAACCCATTCTTCAAACCACCTGTCGTGAAAAAAGCCGAATCGATATCCAGGAACATCTGCTTCGGGCTTCAGAATCAGGGATAGAAAACATCCTTACCTTTACCGAAGATTATCGAATCACTGGAGACAGCCTCCAGGAGATCATGTTCTTCCATGTCGATTCAGGAAAGCTCTTTTCCGTCCTGGAGAGCCTGAGAGAAGGACATGATATTTCTGGCAAGGAAATCCCTATCAAACCGAAGTTCTGTGTCGGTTCAGGAATCGATTCAAGTTGGGGGAAGAAGGTCCCTGATTTGGAATTAAAGGAGATGGAAGAATTAGCCAGCCTGGGAACAGAATATTTTCTAACTACTCCGGTCTTCGATCTCGATTCCTTCCACCAATTTATGAAAAGGGTAGGCCCGATTCAAGTCCCTGTGATTGCAGAGGTGATTCTGGTGAGATCAGCAGAGATGGGACTCTTTCTTAACAAACATGTCAAGGCAGGTCTTGTGCCCAATCATATCATTGAAAAATTGGCCAAAGCACCTGATAAGGAGAGAGCCAGTATCGAAATTATCAGTGATCTGGTAAAAGGGCTGAAGGAAGTCTGCCAGGGAGTCCATTTTATCCCCATTGGCGCGGAGGATAGGATATCGAAATATTTAGATGCATTAAAAATTTAAACCCTAAATAAGTTCGACATCTAAGAATTTATCAATTTATGAGTTTGGTGCCTTTGAGAATTGAATTTAGTTTCGCCATCGGGGATGGTGGAAACCCCTCGCCTTGAGGCGAAGGGAAAATAGGCGAAATGTGAACAAAGTGAACATGAGCCAACTA
>FWPV01007381.1_pt1 | contig 20011 bp, 15 predicted proteins | sample 2228371 | NCBI WGS metagenome assembly FWPV01 (sample SAMEA103939776, study PRJEB20133) | metagenome | reverse complement strand
TCACTGGTTCGGCTACTACGACGTCTTAGCGTGCGACCCCTCCGACCGGTACCTGCTTGGGATGGAAGCCGGCTTTGAGGACCGCCTGCCGGGATTGAACGACCATGTCGTGCTCGGCATGATCGATTTGAAAGACGGCAACCGGTGGATTCCATTCGCCGAGAGCAAGTGTTTCAGCTGGCAGCAAGGCTGCATGTTGCAATGGCTTCCCGGCGCCGCTAGTTCCGTCATTTACAACGACCGGGAGGGAGATGAGTTTGTCTCCCGCATTTTCGACGTGAAAACCGGCCAGAGCAGGACCATCCCGAGCACCATCAGTTGCGTGAGCAGCGACGGTCGGTGGGCGCTTAGCACCGACTTCCGCCGCCTGCGCCCGGAAACCCGTTACGCCACCCCTCCGCACGCCAACGACGATGTGCTCATCCCTCCGGATTCAGGCGTATGGCGAATTGATCTCCAAACCGGAACCCGCCGCCTCCTGTTCACCATTGGCGACTTGAGCCGGATGCCGAATCCTCTCGGCTCATGGGAGCCGGCCCACTGGCACTGGGTGCATCATTTGCTTCTATCGCCGGACGACAGCCGGTTCGCGTTCGTCCACCGGTGGGGGTATAAGGGCTCCAGCCGCATCATTGGCACCCGTTTCTGCACCGCGGACCCCGATGGCGGCAACCTGTACATCTACCCTCACCTCCGGTTCGCTTCCCACTTCACCTGGCGCGATCCCAAGCATGTCCTTGTCTGGGCGACGGGACCTTCGCAACAGGAGCGCTTCCACCTGTGCGAAGATCGCACCGAAAAGTGGGAGATCGTAGGCCAAGACGCGATCCCCGTGAACTCGCACGTGAGTTATCTCCCGCACACCGGCCACCGCTGGCTGCTCAACGATAGCTATCCCGACAAGCAGCGCAATCAGTGGCTGTATCTGTACAACGTCGAAACCAGGAAGCGAATTGATCTCGGCTGTTTCCACTCCCCGCCCAGATACACCGGACCGCTGCGCTGCGACCTGCACCCCCGCACTACCCGCGACGGCCGCAAAATCATTTTCGATTCGCCCCACGGGGGCAATGGCCGGCAGATGTACTTGATCGACATCGCCACTCTGGCGCTTTGAATCCGGCTATCAACCGCTCATCGCCCGAGTCCGGTCGGCTACAATAAAAGTACTTTACCTCTGGAGGATCTATCCGTTGCACATTCTGATTTCCGGCGCGGCCGGATTCATTGGTTCGCACCTTTGCGACCGGCTGCTGGCCGATGGCCATTCCGTGGTGGGGCTCGACAATCTCATCACCGGCTCCATGCGCAATATCGAACATCTGGGGAAGGAACCGAACTTCCAGTTCATCGAGTGGGATGTCACCCGACCGGTTGACGTGCCGGGACCCTTCGACGCCGTCCTGCACCTGGCTTCGCTTGCCAGCCCCAAAGACTACCTGGCGCACCCCATCGAGACCCTCGAATCCGGCTCTACCGGAACGCGCAATATGCTCGAAGTGGCGCTGCGCGACGGGGCGCGCTTTTTGCTCACTTCCACGTCCGAATGTTACGGCGACCCGCTTGAGCATCCGCAGTCGGAAACCTATTGGGGGAATGTGAACCCCGTCGGGCTTCGTTCCTGCTACGACGAAAGCAAGCGGTACGCCGAAGCCATTACCATGGCGTACCACCGCGTGCACGGGTTGCGCACCAATATCGCGCGCATCTTTAACACGTATGGCCCGCGCATGCAGTTGGACGACGGGCGGGTGGTGCCGTCTTTCCTGCAATCCGTCCTGAGAGGCGAACCCATCACCGTGTATGGCGACGGCTCGCAGACGCGCAGCTTCTGCTATGTGAGCGACCTCGTTGAGGGGCTGTGCCGCCTCATGATGTCCGACGAACGCTACCCCGTGAACCTCGGCAACCCGCAGGAGATGACCATCCTCGAGTTCGCGCAGCACATTCAGAAACTGACCGGCAGCCGTTCGCCAATCGTCTTCCAAGAGTTGCCCGCCGACGACCCCAAGCAGAGACGCCCGGACATTTCCAAGGCGCGGCGCATTCTGGGCTGGGAGCCGGTGGTGGATTTAGACGATGGTTTGCGACGCACCTATGACTACTTCCACTCGATTCTGGCGCCGGACGCTGCTGCCCGCTAGACTTGCTGCCGCGCTCGCTCTCTGCCTCGCCGCCGCGGCGGGCGAGAGCGTCGACCTCGAAGCGGTTCACCGCATCCGCGATGAGGCGCTCAACCGCTCGAAGATCGGCGATTTGGCTCTCCGGCTGACCGACGTGCACGGTTCGCGTCTCACCAACTCCCCAAGCTTTCGCAAAGCCTGCGAGTGGGCGGTCGAACAGATGAAGGAATGGGGACTCGAAAACGTCCGCATCGAAACTTGGCCGTTTGGACGGGGCTGGTCGGCGAGCCGCTACATGGCGCGGATGGTGGAGCCGTCCCCTGCTTTCCTGATCATCGAGCCGCGCCCGTGGTCACCCGGGACGGCTGGTCTGGTCACGGCGGATGCCGTGTACATTCCCCTGGCAGCCGGCGCGAAAGTCGACGAACTTCTCGGAACATTTAAAGGCAAGCTGCGCGGCAAGATTGTCCTGGCGGGCGAACCCATCGCCGTGCGCCCGCAAACGGAGGCGGAATGGCGGCGCTGGTCGGAACAGGACCTAGCGGCTCAGTTGCAAACTCCGGAACCGGGGAGGCGAGCGGGGCTCGCGATCCCCGGCGCATCCCGGCTGGAGAGTCCCCGCTCAGGAAGCCTGTGGGCGGAGCGGGACCGCTTCAATAGGTTCTTTCTCGAAGAAGGCGTCGCCGCAGTGCTTACGCCTGCCGCGGGTCACGGCGGGACCCTTTTGATCACGCCCGCAGGTTCGCGCGACAAGGACAGACAGCCGCCCCCGCCCACCGCCGCCCTAGCCGCGGAACACTACGGGCGCATCGTGCGCTTGCTGCGGAACAATATCCCGGTGAAGCTGGAAATCGACATCCAAGCGCAGTTCCACGAGGATTCGCTCGATGGCTGGAATGTGCTGGGGGAGATTCCCGGGCGGAGCAAGCCCGATGAGATCGTGATGTTCGGCGCGCATATCGACTCCTGGACTGGAGGCACAGGCGCGCTCGACAATGGCGCCGGCGTCATCACCGCGATGGAAGCCATGCGCATCCTGAAGGTTGCGGGGCTGAAGATGGACCGCACCGTGCGCATCGGGTTGTGGGGCGGGGAAGAGCAAGGGCTGCTCGGTTCGCAGGCGCATGTGAAAGAGCGTTACGGAAGCCCGCGCGCCGGTGCCGCCACCGCCGCGCACGCCAAGTTCTCGGTCTATTTCAACCTCGACTACGGAAGCGGCAAAATCCGCGGTATCTACCTTGACGGCAACGACATGGAGCGACCAATCTTCGAGGCGTGGTTCAAACCGTTCGCCGACATGGGCGCCGGCACAGTCGCCACCCGCGCGCTGCCTCTCGGCGGTTCGGACCACTCGTCATTTACCGGTTCGGGCTTGCCGGGCTTCATGTTCATACAGGACCCGCTGAATTACTTCTCGCGGATCCACACGAACATGGACGCTTGGGAACACGCTAGCGCGGGGGATCTGATGCAGAATGCCGCCATTCTGGCGTCGTTCGCTTATCACGCGGCTACGCGCCCGGAGCTCATGCCCCGAAAACCGCAGTAGCCCCATTCGCGGCTTAATTCAGCCTGCCTGGTTGAGCGCCGGCGTCAGAGACGCTTCCGGCAATTCCTGAAGCAAGCCCAGAAACGCCTCAGTCGCGCGGTTGAATTTCTTCTTCCTGCGGTATATGATCCCGAGCGGACGAACCAAGCCCGGTTCGGCAAGCTTAACCGCCACCAAGCGCCCCTGCTCGATATCCGGTCCCAAAACGCGCCGCGGCAAAATGCTGACCCCCGTGCCCAAAGCCACCGCTTCCTTCACCATTTGAATGACATCGAAGTGCATCAGACGGTTCACGTGGGCGCCGTTGTGGCGCAGGAAACGGTCCACCTCTTGGGCGATCGGAAGGTCGTCGTCAAATCCCACAAAATCGACTCCGTCCAGATCCTTTGGCGATACTTCCGACCGCTTCGCGAGGGGATGGTTAGGCGCGGCAGCCAGCACCATCTCCTCCTGTCGCCATGGGATCACGGAAACTTCCTTGCTCGGTTCGGGATAGCTGATAATGCCGAGATCGGCGTGGTCGCTCGTCACCGCTTCCAGGACTTTCTCCGGGCGGAGATACTCGACGTCCAGGCGGGCTTCGGGGTAGCGCCGAGCGAATTCCTCCTCCAAACGCGCCATTTCCCCGATGCCTACAGAATAGATGGACGCCACACGCACAGAGCCCTCGATGTCCTTTTTGAGCTGATCGAGCGCCGCAAGGAACTCCGCATAGCGCCGGAGAACATCCCGACACATGTCGTAATACAGCTTCCCGGCAGGGGTCAAGGTGATCGGGCGAGTGCTGCGGTCAAACAGCGTAACGCCGAGCGAGCGCTCCAGCTCCTGGACCTGCTGGCTGGCTGCCGACTGGCTGATGCTGTTCATCGCAGCGGCTCTGGACACATTGCCCGATTTGGCTATGTCTTTGAAAAGCTTGAGCTGAGCAAAAGCCACGACTCTTAGTCTATCATAAGATTAACTAATTTTCAACATCTAAGAATTCTATTGTCCTAATAATCAAAGCGTGCTATACTCCTGATAATTACCCAAGGTGTACTGATGAGCCATAGCAGTGTATCTTTCGGATTGCCCCCGGCGCAGGGTCTATATGACCCCCGCCAAGAACGAGACGCGTGCGGCATCGGGTTCGTCGCCAACATTCGCGGCGAGAAGTCCCACGAGATCATCCTCAAAGGGATCCAGATCCTGATCAACCTGACCCACCGCGGCGCCTGCGGCTGCGATCCGCACACCGGCGACGGCGCCGGCATCCTGATTCAGATTCCCCATCAGTTCTACCTTAAGGAATGCGACAGGCTCGGCTTGGCGCTGCCGGGCGAGGGCGAATACGGCGTGGGAATGGTGTTCCTCCCGGTGGAGCCGCAGCCCCGGCTTCAGTGCGAAGGCGTCATTGAGCGGATCGTCCGAGAGGAGGGGCTTGAGGTTATCGGTTGGCGCGACACCCCGGTGCAAGCTGACGCCATCGGGCGCATCGCCCGTGTGTCTCAGCCTTACATTGAGCAAATCTTCATCCGGCGCCCCCCCGGCATGGACCAGGATCAGTTCGAGCGCAAGCTGTATGTCGTGCGCAAGCGGGCGGAGAACGAGATCGCCAATAGCGATATCAAGGACAAGGGCTTCTTCTATGTTCCTTCGCTCTCGTCGCGCACCATCGTTTACAAGGGGCTGCTGCTCGCGCCACAAATCGCGCAGTTCTACAAGGAACTGTCCGATCCGGATGCGGTGAGCGCTTTGTGTTTGGTGCACCAGCGCTTCTCGACGAACACGTTCCCTACGTGGCAGCTCGCACACCCGTTCCGTTACATCTGCCACAACGGCGAGATCAACACGCTCAAAGGCAACGTCGCGTGGATGCACGCCCGGCAATCGGTGCTCAAGTCCGACCTGTTCGGCGATGACATCAAGAAACTCTTCCCGATCATCCAGCCGAACGTCAGCGACTCGGCGTCGCTCGACAACGCCGTCGAACTGCTGTATCTCGCCGGGCGCTCCCTGCCCCATGTGATGGCTATGCTCATTCCCGAGGCTTGGGATCACGATCCGACCATGGATCCCGACAAGAAGGCGTTCTATGAGTATCACGCCTCGCTGATGGAGCCGTGGGATGGTCCTGCTGCGGTGGCGTTCACCGACGGGCGGGTCATCGGCGCCACGCTCGATCGGAACGGGCTTCGCCCGGCGCGCTACCTCGTCACCCGCGGCGGCTTGTTGATCATGGCTTCGGAAACCGGGGTGCTGCCCCTCGAGCCGGAGGAGATCGAGTTTAAGGGGCGGCTTCAACCGGGCAAGATGCTGCTGGCGGACTTGACCGAAGGGCGGATCATCCCCGATGAAGAGTTGAAAGCCCGCCTCGCCTCGCGCCGCCCATATGCGCAGTGGCTGAAGGAGAACCAGATCACGTTGGAGTCCTTGCCCGAGCCGCCGCGCGTTTACACCCTGCAAGCTTCCGACATTGTGCAGCGGCAGCGCGCCTTCGGCTACACCGAAGAAGACATCCGGTTCATTATGACCCCCATGGCGGTGGATGGTCAGGAGCCGGTGGGCAGCATGGGCACGGACACGCCGCTCGCCTGCCTTTCGGACAAGCCTCAGCCCCTGTTCAACTATTTCAAACAGCTCTTTGCGCAGGTCACCAACCCTCCCATCGATCCCATCCGCGAAGAGCTCGTCATGTCGCTCACCAGCTACATCGGAACCGAGCGCAACATTTTGGAAGAAACGCCGCAGCACTGCCACACGCTCAAGCTCACCCAGCCGATTCTCACCAACCGCGACCTCGAGAAGCTGCGCCGCGTGTCCTGGGGCGACTTCCTCGCCACCACGCTGCCGATGCTTTACCGCGTCGAGGGCGGCGCGAAAGAGCTCGAACGGGCGCTCGACGGCTTGTGCCGCCGCGCTTCGCTCGCGATCCGGTCCGGCTACACCATCCTGATTCTCTCGGATCGCGGAATGGACGAAGACTACGCCCCCATTCCCAGCCTGCTCGCGCTGACGGCGGTTCACAACCACTTGGTGCGGGAAGAGACGCGCACACAAGTGGCGCTGGTTGTGGAATCCGGCGAGCCCCGCGAGGTGATGCACTTCTGCCTGCTCATCGGTTACGGCGCTAGCGCGGTGAACCCTTATCTCGCCATCGAAACCCTCGAAGACTTGGCGAACAAGGGGCGCCTGCCGGAGGGCGTAACTTTCGAGAAGGCACTGAAGAATTATAAGAAAGCCGTCAACAAGGGTCTCTTGAAGGTCTTTTCGAAGATGGGCATCTCGACGCTGCAAAGCTACCGCGGCGCGCAGATCTTCGAAGCGATCGGCTTGAACAAGTCGCTTGTGGATAAGTACTTCACCGGCACGGCGTCGCGCATCGAAGGCGTTGGGCTGGACGTCATCGCCCGGGAAGCGCAGATGAAGCACGAATTCGCTTTCCGCCCGCTGACGGAGTCCGAAACGGAACTGGACATAGGCGGTCAGTATCAGTTTCGCGTCCACGGCGAATACCACATGATCAACCCCCTGACCATCTCGAAGCTCCAACATTCGGTGCGTCAGGGAAGCTACAAGACTTACAAAGAGTTCTCGGATCTGATCAACGACCAGAGCCAACACCTCTGTACCCTGCGCGGGCTGCTGGAGTTCCGGAAAGGGACTCGTTCGGTCCCGATCGAGGAGGTCGAACCGGCAAGCGAAATCGTGAAGCGCTTCGCCACGGGCGCGATGTCATTCGGATCCATCAGTAAAGAAGCTCACGAGACCATGGCGATCGCCATGAACCGCATCGGCGCGCGTTCGAACACCGGCGAAGGCGGTGAGGACGAGGAGCGCTTCCGCCCCGATCCGAACGGCGACTCCCGGCGCAGTTCTGTGAAACAGGTAGCGTCAGGACGCTTCGGCGTCACGGTGAACTATCTGGTGAACTCAGACGAATTGCAGATCAAAATCGCGCAGGGCGCCAAGCCGGGCGAGGGCGGTCAGTTGCCGGGGCACAAAGTGGACGAAGTGATCGCCCGGGTGCGGCACTCCATCCCGGGAGTGGGGCTGATTTCTCCGCCACCGCACCATGACATCTATTCCATCGAGGACCTGGCTCAACTGATTTACGACCTCAAGAACGCCAATCCGCGGGCGCGCATCTCGGTGAAGCTCGTCGCCGAAGTCGGCGTGGGGACGGTGGCGGCGGGCGTGGCCAAAGCGCACGCCGACGTCATCCTCATCAGCGGCGATTCCGGCGGCACGGGCGCTTCCCCGCTTACCTCGATCAAGCACGCCGGCATTCCCTGGGAGCTGGGACTGGCGGAAACGCAGCAAGTGCTGGTCATGAACGACTTGCGCAGCCGCGTCCGGCTTCAGACCGACGGCAAGCTCCAAACCGGGCGCGACGTCGCTATCGCCGCGCTGCTCGGCGCCGAGGAGTTCGGTTTTTCCACCGCCCCGCTCATCTCGCTCGGCTGCATCATGATGCGCAAATGCCACCTGAATACCTGCCCGGTGGGCATCGCCACGCAAGATCCGGTTCTGAGGGCGAAGTTTCAAGGGCAGCCGGAACACCTGATCAATTACTTCTTCTTCGTCGCCGAGGAGCTGCGTGAGATTATGGCGCGGCTCGGATTCCGCAAGGTGGATGAGATGATCGGGCGTGTGGACATGCTCGAACCCCGCCACGCCATCGACCACTGGAAAGCCAAAGGCATCGATCTGTCACAGATTCTCTATAATCCGCCTGTGCCGCTGCGCATCGGGCGGCGATGCCTGATCCCGCAGAACCACGGGCTCGAGGATGCGCTGGATCATAAGCTCATCTCGCAGGCGCGAGAGGCGATTGACCGCATCAAACCGCTGCGGCTTTCGCTTCCCATACGCAACATCCACCGCACGGTGGGCGCGATGCTGAGCGGCGAAGTGGCGCGCAAGTACGGCTCCGCCGGGCTGCCGGAGGACACCATCCGTATCCACTTCACCGGTTCGGCAGGCCAGAGCTTTGGCGCCTTCTTGGCGCGCGGCATCACCCTCGAACTTGAGGGCGACGCCAACGACTATGCCGGCAAGGGGCTTTCGGGCGGAAAACTCGTGATTTATCCCCCCCGCGGATCCACCTTCCAACCGGAAGAAAACATCATCGTCGGCAACGTGGTCCTGTACGGCGCAACGAGCGGCGAGGCGTACTTCAACGGCATGGCGGGCGAACGGTTCGCGGTGCGGAATTCCGGCGCTACTGCCGTAGTGGAAGCGGTCGGTGACCACGGTTGTGAATACATGACCAAAGGCTTAGTCGTGGTGCTCGGCAAGACTGGGCGGAACTTCGCCGCGGGCATGTCCGGCGGCATCGCCTATGTGTTGGACGAAGACGGGCGCTTCGCCGCCGTGCAGTGCAACCGGGCGATGGTGGATTTGGATCCCGTGGACGAAACGGACCTCAAAATAATCCGCGACCTCATCCAACGCCACCTGGAGCATACCCGCAGCCCGCGCGCCGCCTGGATTCTCGACAACTGGAGCGAAATGAGCGCCAAATTCGTCAAGGTCTTCCCGCATGAGTATAAGCGGGTGTTGGGCGTCACCGCCAATTCGCAGGCGGCGCAGCCCAAGGAGGTGGTCCGTGGGTAAGGTCACTGGCTTTTTGGAATACCCGCGCGAAGTCCCCGAACGCCGTCCGGTCGAGGAGCGCGTTCGGGATTGGTTCGAAATCTACAAGGAACTTCCCGAAGACCGCTTGCGCCGGCAGGGCGCGCGATGCATGGATTGCGGCGTGCCGTTCTGCCACACCGGCTGCCCGCTCAATAACCTGATCCCGGATTGGAACGACTTGGTCTACCGCGGGCGGTGGGAAGCCGCCATCCGGGCGCTCCATTCCACCAACAATTTCCCGGAGTTCACCGGGCGCGTGTGTCCGGCGCCGTGCGAGGCGGCGTGCGTGCTGGGCATTAATGAGCCGCCCGTAACCATCAAAAATATCGAACGGCAAATCATCGACTACGCCTTCCGCCAAGGATGGGTCAAGCCGGAGCCGCCGCTCCACCGCACAGGGAAGAAGGTTGCGGTGGTGGGTTCGGGACCCGCCGGATTGGCGGCGGCGCAGCAATTGAACCGCGCAGGTCACTGGGTGACCGTCTATGAGAAGGCGGACCGCTTGGGCGGACTCCTGCGGTACGGAATCCCCGATTTCAAGATGGAGAAACACCTCATTGACCGCCGGATCGAGCAGATGAAGGCGGAAGGGGTGCGGTTTGTCGTGAACGCTCACGTGGGTGTTAACGTACCGGTGGCGCAATTGCGGCAGGAGTACACCGCCATCCTGTTGTGCGGCGGCGCGGAAGAACCGCGGGACTTGCGCGTGCCGGGGCGGGAATTGAAAGGTGTGCACTTCGCCATGGAGTTTCTGCCGCAGCAGAACAAGCGCGTGGCCGGCGACGTGGTGGATCCGGAATTGGCTATCCTCGCGACCGGCAAGCGCGTGGTGATCATCGGCGGCGGCGACACGGGCGCGGATTGTCTGGGCACCAGCCTCCGCCAAGGGGCTGTATCCGTGACGCAGTTGGAGATCATGCCGCGGCCGCCTGAGCAGCGCTCTCCCTCCACTCCTTGGCCGATGTGGCCGTTGATGCTCAGGACGGAGAGTTCGCACGAAGAGGGCGGCGTGCGGGAGTGGTCTGTCGCCACCACACGGTTGGAGGGGGACGCTAGCGGTCATGTCCGGAAGCTGCACGCCGTGCGGGTGGGGCCGCCTCCGGACTTCCATCCGCTGCCCGGGACCGAGTTTACCATTGATGCCGACTTGGTTCTCCTGGCGATGGGATTCACCGGACCCGTTAAGAACGGGCTGCTCGACGAACTCGGGGTGATGCTCGACGGGCGGGGCAATGTCTCCACGGACGAAAACTACATGAGTTCGATCCCCGGCATTTTCTCGGCCGGCGACATGCGCCGCGGGCAATCGCTCGTGGTGTGGGCGATCGCGGAAGGCAGACAGGCGGCGAAAGCCGTCGACCGGTGGCTCATGCGCGATACGCCCCACTTCTAGAGCCGCTATACTGAAGCCTGCGCCGTGGCGGAGAAGAAGGAGACAGTGACTGCCGGGCGCAGGTTCAGGCTAGCTCACGGCTGGACTCTGAGCTGCGCGCCCTTGATTCCGGAGTCCTTGGTGCGCGAGTTCATTCGCCCGGCCGTGCGCGCGGTCCCCTCTTGCATGGCTCGGCGCATCGGCGCGTGCCGCATCGCCATTGTGCCGGAGCTGAAGCCCGGCGTGGCGTCGCAGTGGAGCGTGGGGAGTGAGGGGCTGGAAATTGCTGTCGCGGCGCAGGACCTTGAGGCGCACGACGCCGCCATGGAAGTGCTCATCTGCCTCGGGCAAGCGCTGTGGGAACGGCTGGAAGATGCGGAAAGGGCGGCGTATTGGAAGCTCTTAGGCGCCGAAATCGACTCCGGGGTGGAGGGAGAGATCGATGACCAGACGCTGGAACGGAAGCGGGAGCTGTTCCAACGGCCTGCCGGCCGGTTCAGCCTAGAGCGGTTGCTGGAGTACGGGCTTGAGTCATTTGGCGCCACGGCGGCCGAATATATCCATTGCTTATGGCACGACGTGACTGTTCAGCCGGGACCAGACTGCCTGCCCCCTCTTCCCTTGCGGCGCCGGTTAGACTTGCTCGCCGCGTGGTTCCCGCCCGACCGCGGCTATAGGCTGTACGGAAGAGCGCCCCGCCCGTCTCCACGAGCGGGCAACGCCCGAAGCTGAAACTCGCTTCACGGCGCGGGGTTTAGGCCACCGGTCCTCGCAAAGGACCCCACTGAGCCGCTAATTGTTGCCCTCGCTGAGTGATGCGGGTCATCTCGGCTGGAGAAAGGGGCTTATAGGCTCGGGCGGCGGCGAGCGCCTTGCGGAGCTCCTCGAGCGTTCGTATTCCGATGATGGCGACTGACACGCCCGGCACGCCCCACACGTAATTCAGTGTGTCGTAATAATCCTGTTCAGACGTCAGGCGCGCTCCCGCGCCGGACACCGGACCGCCCAATACTTTCATAGCGATGACGCCGATGTTGCGCTTCCGGCATTCCGGCAAGACTTTCTCCTCATAGCCGTAAATGTGCCGCTCGACGTGGTTGATCGTGCACATCAGCAGAGCAATCTCTCCCGTTTCGAGCGCCGGAAGCACGCGGGCGGGACGCAGGTGGCTCGTCACGCCGATGTGGCGGATAAGCCCCTTCTTCTTCGCATCCAACAGAGCGCCGAGAGTGCCGTTCTTCGCCAGCACTTGCTCTAGCTTCGGAAACCGATCGTCCCGGCTGATGTTATGGATATGACAACAGTCGAGGTAATCGGTCTGGAGTTTGCGCAGGCTGTCGCGGATTTGATACATCGCGTCTCCACGGGCGTTGGTCTCCACTTTAGAGACCAGGAAGACCTTGTCCCGCTTTCCCTTAAGCGCTCTCCCCAACCGCTCTTCCGACAAGTTGTAGGGAGGCGCGGTGTCGAAATAATTCACCCCGTTGTCGATGGCTTCGCCCACCACCCGGTCGACGTAGCTTTGCTCCACCCCGTCGTCTCCGAGGTGCTGCGCGCCTATGCCCAGAATCCCAGCTTGGAAATTGATCTTGCCCAGCCTGCGCCGCGGAATGGCGCCTTGCGGAGCTCCCGCGAGCGCCAAGCTGAAGGCGAACTCCCGTCTCGTCAGTTCGGCCATGGGCCCTATTGTAACCCTTTTCGTATTGATTATCAACGAGATACAAAAATTCTCCGGCGGCTATTGGCAGCGGCGGCCCGGGCTTGAGAAAATGAAAGTTGAAGAAAAGGAAAAGCTCATGGACAGCCGGCGCCTCCAACGCGTATCCGAAGCGATGCGGGAGGAGTTGGACGAAATCATAAACTACGAGTTGTCGGACCCCAGGATCGGCGAGGTTTCGGTCACGGAAGTCCATCTGAGCCCCGATTCGCACATGGCCCACGTTCGGCTGCGAATGCCGGGAGATGAGGCGGCGCGCCGCAACACCTTCGAAGCGCTGCGTCACGCCAGCGGATTCATACGTCACCAACTGGCTGAAAGAATTGAGCTTTTCCGGGTACCCGAACTCCGTTTTGAGGCCGATGCCTTGGTGGATCCCGCCCGGTTGCAGCACTTGATGCGGCGCGTTCGCCGGGGGCGCCCACGCGAGGAGAAAGACGCCCTCTAGGATGATCCGGGCTGTAGCGACACTCCTGCTGGCTTGCCTCCAGCTAGCCGCCGGCGAGCTCCTCCGGTACGAGGGGTCGCTCGACGCAATGGGAACCAGCTTCGGGCTGGTGCTATATGGCCGCGATTCGAACCGGATGAGGTCGGCGGCGGACCAGGCGTTCGAAGAAGTGCGGCGCCTGGAGGCGATGCTCTCGAATTACCGTAAGGAGAGCGAATGGAGCGAGATCAACCGCTATGCGGCCGACCGGCCGGTGGTGGTCTCAGATGAGCTGTTTCGATTATTGTCAGACTGTATCGACTACAGTCGTAAGAGTCAAGGAACATTTGACATTACTGTTGGGCCGCTCATGAAACTGTGGGGTTTCTACAAGGGTTCCGGGCGGCTGCCGCACCGGGCGGAAGTCCGGGTGGTGATGGCGAGGGTCGGCTACAAGAACATCATTTTGGATCCGCACAACAAGACGGTGCGGTTTGCGAGGAAGGGGGTCGAGATCGACCCCGGGGGGATTGGAAAAGGTTACGCAGTGGACCAGATGGTGGCCATCCTGAAGGCGAACGGGATTGATTCTGCCCTCATCACGGCAGGGGGCAGCAGCATTTACGCGATGGGCGCCCCGCCGGGAGAAAAAGGCTGGACGGTCACGATCCGTCATCCAAGAAAGCGGGAGGAGGCGATCGAGCAGGTCCTGCTGCGGAACGAATCGATGTCGACTTCGGGCAGTTATGAGAAGTTTTTCCGCGCCGGCAGGCGGGTTTACAGCCACATCATGGACCCGCGGACGGGGTTCCCGGCGCAAGGGACGTTGTCTGTATCGGTGATCGCGCCCCGCACGATTGACAGCGAGGCGTGGACCAAGCCGTATTTCATTCTGGGCCGGGAGTGGACGGCGCGGAACAAGCCGAAAGAGTTTCGAGTTTATTTTTGCGAAGACAGAACGGATTTGGCATGCGCGTGGCTCCAATGAACAGCCGATTTCTGGATGCTTGCCGCAGGCGGCCGACCGACGTGCGGCCGGTGTGGTTCATGCGGCAAGCGGGCCGCTATCTGAAACAGTACCGGGACATCCGGTCCAAACACGGGATCTTGGAGATTTGCAAGCGCCCGGAACTGGCGGCGGCGGTGACGCTGCAGCCGGTGGAGATCTTGGACGTGGACGCCGCCATCATCTTCGCCGACCTTTTGCTCCCGGTCGAGCCGATGGGCTTGAAGCTCAGTTTCCGGGCGGGCGAGGGTCCGCATATTGAGAATCCGGTGAGGACTTCCGAAGATGTGGACGCCCTCTCGATATCCAACACCGAGGACCTCGGTTATGTGGGCGAGGCGATTCAGTTGGTGGTGAAGGCGCTAGCCGGAAGGGCGCCGGTGATCGGGTTTGTGGGAGCGCCCTTCACGCTCGCTAGTTACATGATTGAAGGCGGGCCGTCGAAGAACTTCCTCAAGACCAAACAGCTCATGTACCGCGACGAAACCTTATGGCGGCGGCTCATGGGCAAGATCGTGGACGTCCTCGGGCCGTTCGCCATCATGCAGGTAGCCTCCGGCGCGCGCGCCATCCAGGTGTTTGACAGTTGGGTGGGCACGCTCGGCGCGGATGACTACGTGCGGTATGTGCAGCAGTACTCTCGCGCTTTGATCGAACGCATCCGGTCAGCCGGCGTGCCGGTGATCCATTTCGGCACGGGCGTGGCGGGTTTCTTTAAGGAACTGCACGCGGCGGGCGGCGACGTCATGGGCGTGGATTGGCGGATGAATATCGACCAGGCGTGGATGGACATCAGCTACCGCTCGGCGGTGCAGGGCAACCTGGATCCGGCGGCGCTCTTCGCGCCGTTGCCCGAACTCCGCGCCAAGGTCTTCGAGCTGCTGAAACGCGCCGGCACGCGCCCAGGGCATATCTTCAACCTCGGGCACGGTATCCTGCCGGAGACGCCTGTGGAAAACGTCAAAGCGGTCGTGCAGATGGTCCGGGAGTACAAACTGTGAAGCAGGCGGTCCTGCTCCTCGCCCACGGGGCGCCGGAGCGGGTCGAAGATGTTCCCGAATATCTGCGGTACGTCCGGGGAGGTCAGCCGGTCGCTCCGGCGGTTGTAGAAGAGGTGGAACACCGCTACCGGGCGATTGGGGGCGGTTCGCCCATGCTCGCCCGGACACGGGAGCAGGCGGAGGCGCTCGGCGCGAGGCTCGCGCCCGTGCCGGTGTACTTCGCCATGCGCAACTGGCATCCCTTCATCCGCGACGTCATGGAGCGCATGCAGCAAGACGGCATCGAGCGGATTGTCGCCATTTGCCTGGCGCCCCAGTATTCGAAGGCGAGTGTTGGTTTCTACTACCGTAGAGTGCAAGAAGCACGGCAAGCTTTGGGAATGGAGGTGGAAATCGTCTGGACCAAGAGTCTCCACGATCACCCGGACCTTATTTCGGCATTTGTCGAGAAACTGAGGGCGGTGCACGACGGAAGCAAAGTGCTCTTTACCGCACACAGCTTGCCTTCCCGCATCCTCGAGACAGGCGATCCGTATGACGCCGAAGCCCGCCGCACGGCGCGGCTCGTGGCGGAAGCTGCCGGTTTGCAGGATTGGGACTTCGCCTACCAGAGCCAGGGCATGACGGCGGAACCGTGGTTGGGACCCACCGTGGAGTCCAAGATCGAGGAATATGCGGCTGCGGGGCTCCGTTCTCTGACGCTTCAACCCATTGGATTTGTTTCGGACCACGTCGAGGTATTGTTCGATGTGGATGTTCTTTTCCGGCAGTTCGCCGCTGAAAGGGGGATTCGGTTGGTGAGACCGGAATCACTGAATCGTTCGCCTTTATTTATCGAGGCGTTGGCCAAAGTAGCGGCGCAGAGGTTGGTTTGACGCGTCGGGTTGTCATTGTCGGAGGGGGAATCTCAGGGCTTTCGGCCGCCTATTACCTGGCCAAGGCCAATATTCCTTCGACTATCGTCGAGCGGCGAAGCCGGCTCGGAGGCGTGATCCAAACCGAGCGCGTCGATGGCTGCGTTATTGAAGCGGGACCGGATAGTTTCTTAGCCGCCAAGCCGTGGGCCATGGACTTAATCCGCGACCTAGGGTTAGCGGGGGACGTGATTGGTTCGAATGATCATCTTCGCGTCACCTACGTCGTGAAAGGCGGCCGGCTGAGGCCATTGCCGGACGGCCTGATGATGATGGTTCCGACGCGCATTCTGCCGCTGGTCACGAGTTCGCTTCTGAGCTGGCCCACCAAGATACGCATGGGGTTGGAGTGGTTCCGGCGGCCGGTGGAAGCGGCGCCTGAGGACCGCTCCGTGGCGGAATTCATTGCCGGGCACTACGGCAAGGAGGCGGTGGAGTACCTTGCCGAACCCCTGCTAGCCGGCGTTTACGGCGGCGACCCGGAGAAGTTGAGCGTCAACAGCGTACTCACGCGGTTTGTCGAGCTGGAGCGGAAGTACGGGAGTTTGACCAAAGGGGTGCTGGCCGCGCGGCGCAGCGCCCGGCGGGAGCAAGGGACAGCCGAGCTATTCCGAACGCTAAAAAACGGCTTGGGTCAACTCGTGGAGGCGATTCTGGCCTCAACGCGGAGCCACCTCACCGTGGTAAGGGGGAACGTGGAGGCGGTGGAGCCGGGGCGCGGGGCGCGAGTCGATGGACAGTGGCTCGACGCCGGCGACGTAGTCCTGGCTACGCCCGCCTATGAGGCGGGAGCGGTGATCGAGCCAATCGCGCCCGAGTTGAGCCGTTTGCTGTGCGAAGTGCCGTACACGTCATCGATGACCGTGGCGTTGGGATACGGGCGCACGGAGCTGGGCCACCCGTTGAACGGCTTCGGTTTTCTGGTCCCGAAGAAGGAAAGGCGAAAGTTAGTGGCTTGCACTTGGGTCGGAACCAAGTTTTCGCACCGGACGCCCGAGGACCGCGCTGTCTTGCGCTGCTTTTTCGGAGGAACAGACGATTCCGCGCTTGCGGACAGCGACCAAACCGTCACGGAAGCGGCGCGGCGCGAATTGGCGGCGTTGATGGGCGTGAATGCGGCGCCCCGTTTCGTGCGCATCGCCCGTTGGCCGCGTTCCATGGCGCAGTACACGGTGGGGCATCAGGCGCGCATGGACCGGATCAACGGTTTGCTATCCCGCATGCCGGGTCTGTATTTGGCGGGCAACGCGTATACGGGCATAGGAATCCCGGACTGCGTGCGGATGGGTAAGGCGGCGGCGGAAGCGATCGCCGCCCGGAATGCTAATCTGTGAAGCGGAGCGGCGGGCGGCCGCGTCGAAGGGAACATGAGGCTTACGAAATATCTGGCGTGGTTAGGGCTGCTAGCGTGTGCTGCGTTAGCGGCTACTCCTGAGCAGCGGAGGCTGGAGGATGCGGCAGAGGTTTTCAAAGAAGTGATGGCGACGCCGGACCGCAGCATTCCGCAAAGCCTGCTGGATAAGGCTGAATGCATCATTATCGTCCCGGGGTTAAAGAAAGGCGCCTTCATCTTCGGCGGCAAATATGGCCGGGGATTTGCGAGTTGCCGGAAGGGCAATGTGGGATGGTCCGCTCCGGCGGCGGTGCGCGTGGAAGGGGGAAGCTTCGGGCTGCAAATCGGAGGCGCGGAATCCGATGTCATCATGCTGGTGATGAATAAGCGCGGGATGGACCGGTTGCAGTCCTCCAAATTCACGCTCGGTGCGGACGCCACGGCGGCGGCAGGTCCGGTGGGGCGCAATGCGCAGGCGGACACGGACGCCACGCTGCGGGCGGAGATATTAACATGGTCGCGCTCCCGAGGGCTCTTCGGAGGCATTTCGCTGCAAGGCGCCACGCTGCGTCCGGATCAGGGAGTCAACCGCGCTTTGTATGGCAAGAACCTCGACAACCGGACTATCTTGACGGGAAACACGGCGCCGCCTGCGGCAGCGGCGAATTTATTGAGTCTTCTTAATCGGTACTCCAGCCGGAAGTAGCGAGGTTTTGCTGTATACTGGAATAGAAGCGGTGGAGTTCGCTTAACGCCTTCCCAAGAGGCCAATGACTCCTACAGTGGCGACGCTGTGGGAGAGTCTGGCCAGCCCTCCCAAGTAAGCCACAAACAAGTTGCATAGGAGGTCCGGGAGTGGACCAGGTCTGGTTTGTTGCGGCGGTGTGGTTATTGCTGGCGCTGGTGGCGGTGCTGGCGGCTAACTGGCTGAAAGTGTCGACGGCGCTCTCTGAGATCGTGGTCGGCACAGTCGCGCAGCTTGTGATTGGCGCCGTGGCGGGAGGCAGCCTGCTGAACGCCAAGTCGGAGTGGATCACCTTTCTGGCTGGAACCGGCGCCATCGTGCTCACCTTCCTGGCTGGAGCGGAACTCGACCCGGACGTCTTCCGGGCGAAGTGGAAAGAATCCACCGCTGTGGGGTTGGTGGGCTTCTTTGCCCCGTTTTTCGGCGCTGCGCTAATCGCCCATTACGTTTTGGGATGGGGATGGCGTTCTTCGTGGCTGGCTGGGGTCGCCCTTTCGACCACTTCGGTGGCGGTGGTTTACGCCGTGATGCTGGAATTCGGATTCAATGAGACCACATACGGCAAAGCCATCCTGGCTGCCTGTTTCATTAACGATCTGGGCACCGTAATCGCGCTAGGCTTGATCTTCGCCCCGTTCACTGTTAAGACGCTCGTTTTTATCGTGGTTTGCCTGGTGGTGTTCCTGGCGCTGCCCTTCGTTACGCCATGGTTTTTCGCCAAGTACGGAGGGAGGGTTTCGGAGATGGAAACCAAATACCTTCTCTTCCTACTCTTCGGACTAGGAGGGCTGGCGGCGTGGTCGGGAAGCGAGGCTGTGCTGCCGGCGTACCTGATCGGGATGGTGCTCGCCGGCACCGTGGGACGGGACCATTTCCTCATCCGGCGGCTCCGCACGCTGACCTTCGGGCTGCTCACCCCGTTCTACTTCATCCGCGCCGGCAGCTTTGTGAGCGTGCCCGCGCTCGTCGCCGCGCCCCTGGTTTTCGCCGCCCTGTTCTTTGCCAAAATGGGCGCCAAGCTCTTGGGGCTGCTGCCTACCGTCCGGGCGCATGGATACAGCGGGCACGACGGCGTTTACTATTCCCTGTTGATGTCGACCGGACTGACCTTCGGGACGATTTCGGCGCTTTTCGGTCTGAACAACGGCATCATTGACCAATCGCAGTACTCGCACCTTGTGGCGGCGGTCATTGGCAGCGCCGTCATACCGACAGCCATCGCCAACGCGTGGTTCATGCCGCGGCACCTGCTGCCGGAACAGGAACGCGAGCTGAAAGAATCCGCTTACGGGCAACCCGTGGGGGAGCTCGATACATGATACGCAAGGAGGCAGTTACGCTTGGACCGGTACTTGATTGTGCTGGCGGGCGCCGGATTGGGAGGAGTTCTCCGGTATGCCGCGAGCGCATGGATCATGCAGAAGTATGGAGGGCGGTTTCCGCTGGGGACCTTTCTGGTCAACATCAGCGGCGCCTTCTTGATCGGCGTTTTGATGACGCTGTTTACCGAACGGTGGCAGCCGCACCCGTATTGGCGGCTGTTCTGCGTGGTGGGCGTTCTAGGCGGCTACACGACTTTTTCGTCGTTCGAGTACGAGTCGCTGCAAGCCCTGCGGAACGGCGAGCGATGGATGTGTTTTCTCTACGTGGGCGGCAGCGTGCTGTTCGGATATCTGGCGGTGTGGCTCGGCGCGGCGTTATTCAGCCGCAGGATATGAGCAGGGAGGAACGATGCTGAAGAAAGGTCCAGCCAAGAAGGTCACGATCTATATCAACGAAGACACGCAGCACCACCTGACGGCGCTGCACGACTCGATCATGACCTACCTGCTGCACAAGGGCGTGGCGGGAGCGACGGCGACGCGCGCCTTCTCGGGCTTCGGCTCGCACCAGATGTTGCACACGCCGAAGGTCGAGGTGCTGGCGCAGCATTTGCCGATTCGCATCGAGTTCGTGGAGACGGCGGAAAAGGTCGAGGAAGTCCTGCCGGCTTTGTACGAGATGGTGACGGACGGCTTGATCGAAGTGCAGGACACCACAGTGGTGAAATCCGTGCGGAAAAGTCCGAAGCCCGAACCGAAGCTGCCGCATGAGAAGAAGCAAGGTCCGGCGAAGCTGCTGCGGGTGTTTCTCGGAGAAGCCGATAAATACCACGGGGCGCCGCTTTACGACGCCATCGTGAAGAAACTCCTGATGATGGACATC